>ERZ887849.904-NODE-904-length-30029-cov-13.216554_pt1 | contig 30029 bp, 20 predicted proteins | sample MGYA00521267_ERZ887849 | MGnify/ENA primary metagenome ERZ887849 (study PRJEB32303, sample SAMEA104408601) | aquatic metagenome | biome: Brackish water; feature: Pelagic; material: water | place: Baltic Sea | collected 2014-06-06T16:11:00 | depth 2,863 m ... | reverse complement strand
TAACGATCCATGAATAATTGAATAAAAGCCTGTAATCCTATTACAGGCTTTTTTTGATTGTCCATCTTCAATAGCACAAAGGACACCATCCTTAGTATTTTAATCCAATACCTTTCGTTCAAAAGATTTAAAAATTTAACTAATTTTGGAACAGAAGAAGAACCCGATTCACCGCTTAAATTTTATGAAGTTTCAAAAAACATACTCCTTGACATTACTTGTATTGGTTTTGGGTTTTATCCAATGTCAACAGCAAAATTCAACGATTGAAATTTCAGCTGAGGATTTTCATCAGGCGCAAGATCATTTGACCTCGGTTATGGTTCACGATATTTTTTCACCTCCTTTGGCCAGTCGGGCCTATGCCTATTCCAATATTGCGGCCTACGAAATACTAGCGCAGGAGAAAGGAAATAATTATGGTTCTTTGACCCATGTCTTAAAAGATTTTAAAGGGGTTACCCCATTCAAAGACAGCTTGGTTAATCCCCAACTTGCTGCTCTTATCGCTTATATGGAAGTGGGTAAAAATTTGATTTTTTCGGTGGACAGAATGTCTGAATACATCAATCAACTTTCTGTAAAATGGAACGCGCAAAACCCAAAAGTTTACCTGTCCTCGCATCAATACGCACTCGAAGTTGTCGCTGAGATTAAGGGTTGGTATGATCAAGACAATTACAAACAAACCCGAACCTTCCCTAAATTTTATGTTGACTACGACAGTCCCTCTCGATGGCAGCCTACCCCTCCCGACTATATGGATGGTATAGAACCCCATTGGAGCAAACTCCGTCCTTTTGTGTTGAATTCTTCTTCTCAATTTCAACCCGAACCCCCCCCACCGTTTTCAATGGAATCTGATGCAGCGTTTTATCAAGAATTGATGGAGGTTTATCAAGTGGTAAAAGAAATTCAGGAAAACGAAGCGGAGGACGAGAGAGAGGAGATCGCCAAATTTTGGGATTGTAACCCCTATGTTTCAACCCACAAGGGCCATGTAATGTTTGCGCTCAAAAAAATCAGTCCCGGTGCCCATTGGATAGGCATTACCAAAATTATTGCTCGAAAAATGAAAGCGGATCTCCATACCACTGTAGCGGCCTATACCAAGGTATCCGTTGCCATGGCAGATGCTTTTATCAGCTGTTGGGACGAAAAGTACAGAAGTAATCTAATCCGTCCAGAGACCATCATCAATCAAGTACTGGATGAAAACTGGTACCCTGTTCTTCAAACGCCGCCTTTTCCAGAATATACCAGCGGACATTCTGTGGTTTCGGGTGCTGCATCCGTCATTCTAACCGATTTCTTTGGGGACAATGTTTCATTCGATGATGATACTGAATTGCCATATGATTTACCCATTCGCTCTTACCGGTCTTTCAACCATGCTGCAGAAGAAGCGGCCATCAGCAGAATGTATGGGGGAATCCACTACCGTAAGGCCATAGAGGAAGGCTTAAAGCAGGGACGAAATGTAGGCGCGTATGTCAGTGAAAAGCTGGGCTTAAAAAATTAACCCAGCTCTTATTTATTCCTAGCTCTTCAGATGGATTTTAAAAATGCAGACAATTTCATCATGAAGGTCTTATTCCATCTCAACTCAGGATTGTTGTAGTAAAATGCAATCAATGCCTTTGTGGTTTCTGTTTCACCATGATCCGTTGACAAAAGCTGATCGATGAATTGCTGTACTTCCTCTTTACCTTGAGTTTGCTGAAGGGCGTAGAGGCCCAAAAGGTGATTTTTGGAGGAGTCGAACAGTTTTTCCTTTGAGTATTGAGCCACGGATTCAAGGGCTGTATGAACTGCTGTTTTTTCTCCTTTGCTTTGGTGGAGATAAGCCAACAAAAATCGCTCCCATCTTTCTTCTGGATCAAAGGGTTTTCCAACACCTAAGTGCTCGGGCCATAGCAAGGCAGACTCCAATCTGGATTGAGCTTGATCAAACTTGTTATCTGACAGATATTTTAGGGCACTACCTACATAGGCTTCTGTATAAATTTTACGTCCCTCCGTAGCGTGTTCGTAGGGCAATATTTTTAGGTCCTTTAGCAGATCGATGGCTTGGTTATAATCTTGAATTTCATTGAGAACTTGTGCCAAAAGCATACCGGCAAAATAATTGTCAGGATTTTGTTTATAGGTTTTTCGAATAATTTTCAAAGCGTCTAAAGAATTTCCAGATTTGAAATGATCTTCGGCCAATGAAAAAGCATAACGCCAATTCTTGGGCGCTTGCTTATAAGCGTATTGTAAATCTTTTTGATAGCCAGCGAATTGATTTTCTTTAAACAGCATTCCTCTGATAAAATAGAATAGGGGATCATTTGGACGTTGTCCCAAATCTTTGAATAGCTGTATTCCTTTCTCTTTTTGGGCACGCCCCATAAGATTGAGTGCCAACAAAAATTGATTCTTCCATGACGGGTGGTGAGCAACTACCCAATCCAACATTTTTAAGCTCTCTTTTCTGAATGGGAATACAAAAGCAATGGATTGATCTTCCAACGCCATCAGTGCTTGAGGGTCTTGTTTTAAATAAGCCAACCAAAGTGAATTGAGAAGGTGATTGGGTGCCATTTCAAGGATATTGATGGCTTCGGCATCCCTATTTCTGTTGTCATAAAACAGGGCCAATTCTAAGAGGGTTTGATAGGGGAATTCCGATCTGTGGGCATTGATGACTGTGGATTTGTCGTTGATGCCCAACAAAAATCTTTCATTGACCATAAAATGATTGATGGGGTCGATGACTTCAATTTGCTCTAATGTTTTTAATGCCGCATCATTCTTGCCCAAGATTCTATAGAGTAGGGCCTTTTGGGAGAGAGCGTTGACGTTTTCACTATTGAATTTTAGCGCGATATCATTGTAATGTTGTGCGTCGTTGTATTTTTTTTCGATCAGGTGTATTTGCGCGAGTAAAGTATTGGCAGAAGAACGGAAGGCTGTCGATCTTGCTGCCCAGCCCAAATGCTCTTTGGCGTTGATCCAATCATTTTGGGCCATATACCCGATACCTGCGCAATAATTCAAGCCAGTGTGATAAGCATCGATTTGCAAACCTGTATTCGCAACGGAGATTCCCTTCTCGTAATCCCCATTTCTGTAATAAAGAAAAGAAAGTTCTTTTCTGACCTCCAAATGAAGTGGATCTTGCTCCAGAAGTTCTGTGAGTAGTTCTTCTGCGAGGGCATAATCTCGGTAACGTTGTGCGTCTTTGGCTTTTAAAAACATTTTTTCTGCAGTGTTTTGGACGATCACTTCAGGATTTTCAAAGCTTCTTTTGATGAGCGCGGGTTGGAGGTCATAATGAAGTTCTAGACCTGGGACATCTATTGAATATGTTCCTGTAGGCTTTGGAAAGGAAAGGGTGTAGGTGCCATTAGGTTTGGTTTCTAAGGATCGACTTTGTGTTTTTCCAGAAGCTGTAAGCTTTACGGGTGTAGTTGCGGTTTTGAACGCATTGATTTTTACTTCCAAAGTGTTCTCCATTTCAACCACATTTAAAGCCCCCCATTGCGAGGCTTCTTTGATGCCTCCTATTTCCTTGACGGGAAACCATACCTCGGTCCACTGATCGGTCAGATGGGGATCGAAAGTAGCCTGGCTGATGGGATTTTCCTCTCCGGGGAAATATTGAACATAAAGTCTCCCTGCTTGATATTCGATATATTGCCCATCGGTATCTGTGAGCAAGTCTTCCCAAATTCCTCCTGCTCTAGAGAGATTCCAAAGCCATAATTTCTGTCCAGGGATTTCGTCATAACGACCCCAATGACCAAATCCAGTATCACTTTGCTCATAGTATCCTCCAAAAAAATCATTGTATTCTCCAATAACATGGTAAGATTTGCTGGGGCCAAAATTATTTTGATGGTAATGCGATAAATTTCGGTTAAGCGGATCAATTGGCCAATCTTTCGTCATTCCACCATGAGTGAGGTACTGATCGCCTGGGGTATAGAAAACGAGATCCTGTTGGGCCGCAGCGGCTGCAGTCATCCAATTGTAATAGGCCTGTTCAGTTTCTGTAGGATTGTACCAAACCGCTTTGGTGGTAAAGGCACTTTGGTCTTTAGGTAAGATGATTTTGACCCGCCATTGGGTTCTTGAAGGTAAATCGATTCCTCCTACAGTACACATTACACTTCCATCGGGAAGTTCATCGAGTCGATAATCTGTTGGTGTTCCTGTTCCAGGGTGGTGCCCAATGATCCCAAAATTGAACTCTATTCCCCCTGAGGTCCACGGACCACGCATGGCGATGTTCCTGAATTTGGCCACTTCATTTTTATAGATGAATTCATTGCCATTGCTTTTATCGATGGCCCCCCAAACTTTTCCCCCTATTTCGGGAAAAACCTGGACTTCAATCCACTCATTTTCTAATGTGACGACTTTAAGTTCTTTATTGGATTTTTCAAATTCATACCCTTGAAATTTATGGTAGGGATATATTTTGGGATTGAAAACAAAAGCAGGGAGTGGGTTGGGATCACCAAAAGAATAGGTGGGGTAATCGACGAGTTTTTCCGATACTTTAGTCGCTTGAGCATTGATAAGATATGGGTATGCCCAAAAAAGAATTACAATGAGTTTAATGTTCAGTAGAGTGTATGTTTTATTCATTTTCACAGATTAATAACAATAGAAAAGTACAACAATGATTTTATTTCATAGAACCTAGGCTAATTAAATTTCCATATCAAAAATAATTTTAGATCTCCTTACTTTTTAATAGACCATATTTCATGAATTTTTAATATAAAATTATGTGTAAATAATTATTTACTATATTTATAAACTTTTAAATCAATTAAATCCATTATGAAACAAAAATCAATCAAAAATGCATTATTAAGCTTGTGCGTTCTTTTTAGCGGTTTAATTTTTGCACAAAAACCTATTAATGGCGTCATTACCGACCAAGATGGCGTACCATTACCAGGTGCAACAGTTGTTGTCATTGAAACCAATGAAGGAACAACATCAGACTTTGACGGAAATTATTCTCTTTCCGCTCAAGAAGGATTAACCTTAGAAATAAGTTTTGTAGGTTATGAATCTCAAAAAATTGTAATTGGGGCTGATTCAAATTATAATGTTTCCTTACAAGAAGGAAATGCTTTAGATGAGATTGTAGTCACGGCACTGGGTATAAAGAGAGCGGAAAAAACGCTTACATACGCCAGTCAAACTGTTAAATCTGAGGATTTAGTTCAAGCTAGAGATATTAGTTTTGCGAACAGTTTAACCGGTCGTGCTGCTGGTATTGAAATCAGAAAAAGTTCCTCAGGTCCTGGTGGATCTACTAGAATTGTCCTTAGGGGTAATAAATCTTTGAGTGGTGACAGCCAACCCCTTATTGTGGTTGATGGTGTCCCCATCGTTAATAATCGAAGCAGCCAGCCTAGTACATGGGATGGAGCTGACGGAGGTGATGGACTATCTCAAATCAATCCAGATGATATCGAAAGCATCAACATTTTAAAAGGAGCCAATGCTTCTATACTTTATGGTAGCCAAGGAGCCAATGGTGTGATACTTATTACAACTAAATCTGGTGAGGAAGGAAAAACAAAAGTTACCATCAATTCAGGTGTTACTTTTGAAAGCGTTATCGAGCTTCCAGAATTGCAATACACTTATGGTGCAAGTGGACTTCAAAACAGTTGGGACAAAACCCCTGGAAACTATGATGATAGTTTTGTAGAAAATTTTTTCCAAACGGGAGCAAACTATGTTAATTCTGTTTCTGTTAGTGGAGGAGGAAAAAAGACAAAAGCTTATTTTTCCTATTACAATACCACTTCGACTGGAATAATGGAAAATTTTAAATATCAAAAGAATAATATTTCATTTAAGCAATCAACTAAGTTTTTAGATGATAAAATGACGATTTCCTCAAACATTCTTTTGACAGATGAAGTTACTAATAATAGGGCACCTGCTGGATATTACTTGAATCCATTGACCGCACTCTACATGCATCCGAGAGAAAGAAATTTTAATGATTTTAAGAATTATGAAACATTGGGTCCTAATGGCGTAATGGAACAAAACTTCCCTTTTAATTATCACTTTTTATCGAATCCTTATTGGATAATGAATAATCAGCCTAGTGAAGATAAAATCAAAAGAGCTATTTCAAGTTTAAATCTTTCATATGAAATAAATGATAAACTTACCTTTCAGGCGAGGGCTAGTTATGATTTTTCTAGTAAGTTAAATGAGCAAAGACATGCTGCTAATTCCAATCCTACTAACGTATCTCCAAACGGTAAATGGGAATACGCTAAGTATACTGATGAATTATTTTACACAGATGGGATCTTAACTTACAATGATAATATCACAGAAGATATAACTGTTAATGCAGTTTTAGGAGCTTCACTTCAGAAAACTACTTTCGGTGATGGAGTAAGTGTTGACACAGGAGATCCAGGGCTATTTTATGCCAATGAATTTAACTTCCAAAATGTTGCAACTAATATACAGATTCTTTCTACGTTGAACAGTAGAGTTGAGAAACAAGCTTTATTTGGTAATTTTGTTATTGGATATAAGGATGCAATCTTTTTAGACGTTGCAGGTAGAAATGATTACGCTTCAACTTTGGCATTGACAGGTAATGAGTCTTATTTTTATCCTTCTTATGGTCTTTCTGCAGTAATTTCTGAAATAGCCACTTTACCAGAAATTATAAGTTTTGCAAAATTAAGAGTTTCTTCAGCTTCTGTAGGAAATGAAGTTCCTTTCAATGTTGTCAACCCTCAGAATACCGTAACTGCAGCTGGTAATGTTTCTAGGAATACTCAAAAACCATTTACAGATCTAAATCCGGAAATGATCGAAACAACAGAATTTGGATTGGACTTAAGGTTATTTAACAACAGACTAGGTATCGACATTGCTGTTTATGACATTACAAGTACAGACCAATTCTTGAGTCTATCTGCACCATCAGGTTCAGGGTATACTACCTATTTTGTTAATGCGGGTAAAATAACTAACAATGGTGTTGAAATTAGTCTTAGAGGAGATGTTGTAGAAAAATCTAACTTTAGGTGGTCAACTATTTTTAATATTGCTCAAAACAAAAACAAAATTGTTGAAATTCACCCTGATTTAAATAATTTATCTACTGGTGCTGGAGAAGGTTTTGGTTCAAGAATGGTAGCAGGTGGTTCTATCGGAGATTTTTATGTTAGCAAATTTGATAGAGATGCTCAAGGCAGAATCAAAATGAGCGCCAAAGGAGAGCCATTAAAATTAACTGATACTGCATCACCTGAGAATCTTGCTGGAAATGCTGAGCCTGATGTTAGTGTTGGTTGGTCCAATAACTTCACTTTTGGTGATAAGATTTCGGCTGGATTTATTATCAACGGTAAATTTGGTGGAGAGGTTTTCTCGAAAACTGAAATGATGTTGAATGGATCGGGTACCTCCCTAAGGTCTGCAATTGATAGAGATCGTGGTGGTGTTCCAATTAATGGAGTTGATCCAGACGGAAATGCTGTAACCACTGCTGATCCCGCCATATGGTATTCCAATAACGGAATTGGGGATCGTAATGGGATTAGTGAGCCTTACGTCTATGATAGAACCAATATAAGACTGACACAATTATCAATAGCTTATAATCTTGACACTGTTTCTTTGGGTCTTCCAATTGAGGCCGCTACACTTTCATTGATTGGGAACAATTTATTGTATAGTGCTAAAGCACCTTTTGATCCAGAATTATCAATGAATACTGGTCCTAGTATTCAAGGTTTAGACAATTTCAATCTTCCTTCAACTAGGACTATTGGCATGAACTTAAGATTAACATTTTAAATAATTAACTGATGTATAAAAAAATTAATTACATATTACTAGCTTTTGGTTTAGTGTTTTTTAGCGCCTGTACTGATGATTTTGCAGAAATAAATACAAATCCTAATCAGATTACTTCCGAATCACTAAAGCAAAACAAAAATCATATTGGAGCATACTTTCCAACTATGATTTCACCCTTGATTGGTGATCAAATTGAACATAATTTGATGAACGATTCATTTGTAAGACATCTTGCTACTCCAACACCATTTGTTGGTGGGGTTAACAACACTACTTACGTTCCTACATGGAATAATCCATACATGAATAACATGTACAGTAGAGTAATGGCTCCAGCGAGACAAGTTATTGAAATTGCTGCTGCAGATGGAGAAGACATGTTTGTCCAATGGGCGAAGCTCCTTCAGGTTACAGCAATGTCAAGAGTAGCTGCCATTCATGGACCAGTTATTTATTCTAACTATGGTACTCAAGGAGATGTTCAATACGATAGTGAGCCGGAACTGTATAAAAACTTTTTTAGTGATTTAGATGCAATTGTTTCTACTTTCTCTGCTAATACAAATTATGCGCAATTCAAAAATTTTGATCAAATTTACGGTGGTAGTATCCCTCACTGGATTAAATATGCAAATTCTTTAAGATTACAGTTGGCAATGAGACTTGTTAATGTAGATCCTGCTACAGCAAAAACACAAGCAGAAAAAGCTATCAATGATGCTGGGGGTCTAATTGACGAAAATTCTGAGAATTTCAACCTATTCCTTTATGGAGGTATTTACAAAGAATCACGTATTTGTTTTTCTTGGAATGATACGCGTATGAGTGCCACTATGGAGTCTATCCTTGGAGGATATGAAGATCCAAGAGTATCAGCTTACTTTGAACCAGTTACTGATCTGAATCTAGTGTCCGATCATCCCAATTTTCCTTATAAAGGAATTAGAAATGGAGCAGAAATATTGGTAAAGGATACTCGAATTGTAATGTCGACAATTAGTGAAGACTTCAAATCGGTAACACACAGAAGATTTTTTGATGCTGCCGAAGTTCATTTTATGTTGGCCGAGGCTAATCTTAGAGGATGGTCTACACCGTTGTCTGCACATGCTCATTATGAAGCTGGTGTAAATGCTTCCTTTGAATATTGGGGTGTTGGTGGAGCTGCTGCTTATTTAGCTGATAATACAAAAACTCCATTGGATTATGACGATACAACAGTAACAGGTCCGACGAATGATTTTGTATCTAGAATAACTGCTACAGTTGCTTGGGATGAAGCTGGAACAAATGAAGAAAAGCTTGAAAAAATCATGACTCAGAAATGGATTGCTGCATATGGAAATACTATAGAAGCGTGGGTTGACCACAGAAGAACAGGGTATCCTAAACTTCCTTATAACTACCAAAACAGTAGTAAGCCTGACACTGGACTTATTCCAGCAGATGGGTTCATTAAGAGGATGTTATTTAATCAAAATGAGCGAACTAATAACCCATCAGGGTACGCTGGTGCTGTTCAAGCCCTTGGTGGTGAAGATTTAGTTAGTACTCGTTTATGGTGGGATACAGGAGGACCAAACTTCTAGATCGTAACGATCCATGAATAATTGAATAAAAGCCTGTAATCCTATTACAGGCTTTTTTTTTCATTATTATACGTAATATTATAATTCAAAATATCACTATGAAAATAAATACTTTATTAAAGATCCTATTTATTTCATCATTTATAGTCTTTATTTCCTGTACTCCCTCCAGTGATAAAATGTTTACATTAATGCCTTCTTACTATACAGGAATAAAATTTAAAAATCCTCTTCAGTATACCGAGACTTTTAATGTTCTTACTTATGGTAATTTTTATTACGGTGGAGGTGTTGCCATTGGTGATATTAATAATGACGGACTTTCCGATATCTATTTTACCGGAAATATGGTGGGCAGTAGATTATATCTTAATCAAGGTAATTTTAAATTTAAAGAAATTGCTCAGCAGGCAGGAGTTTTTGCCGAAGGATTATGGAATACAGGAACAACCATGGCCGATGTAAATGGCGACGGTTTAGTAGACATCTATGTATGTCGTTCTGCAGCGACTGACCCTGAAAAAAGAAAGAATCAACTTTTTATCAATAACGGAGATCTTACTTTTACTGAAATGGGAAGTAAGTTTGGTGTTGACGATTCCGGTTTTACCACCCAGGGCGCTTTTTTTGATTATGATAATGACGGAGATTTAGATCTTTATGTACTAAATCATTCAGTTATCGAATATTCAACACTTGGAAAAATGTATAGTTATCATAAAAAATTAAAAAATAGTGCATATTCTGATAAATTATTAAGAAATGATAACGGTAAGTTCGTAGATGTAACTGACGATTCGGGCTTAATTTCTAATATACTTGGTTTTGGATTAGGTATTGCTCTCTCAGATATTAATAATGATGGATTCATTGACATCTATGTTTCGAATGATTTTAACGAACAAGATTATTTATACCTGAACAATGGAGATGGAACCTTTACTGAGGAATTGGAGGATTATATTGGCCATACACCATTATATTCAATGGGTTCTGATATTGCTGATATAAATAATGATGGCTTTACTGATATTATGGCTTTGGATATGCTACCTGAAGGAAATCACAGAATAAAAATGACTTCAGGACCTGATAATTACGAAAAACTAAATCACCTCAAGCAGAACGGTTTTTATAATCAAACCATGAGAAATATGCTTCAACTCAATCGAGGGGGGGATTATTTTTCTGAGATAGGGCAATTCTCGGGAGTATCCAATACCGATTGGAGTTGGGCTTCTTTATTTACCGATTTAGATAACGACGGTTATAAAGATCTTTTCATCACCAATGGTTACCGAAAAGATTATACCAACATGGATTTTTTTAACTACATCGTTCAAGAAAAAATTAATGAAAGAAGAAATAATGTAAAAATTAAGCTGACTGAATTAATTGATAAAATGCCTTCTATATTAGAGGAAAACTATACTTATAAAAATAATGGAGATCTGACTTTCACCAAAATGAATAAAGACTGGGGACTCGATCAAAAAACCTTTTCAAATGCTGCTGCATATGCCGATTTGGATAACGATGGAGATATGGATCTGATTGTAACAAATCTTGAAAATGAAGCATTCATCTACCGTAACAATTCAGAGAAATTCATTCAAAACAACCATTTAAAAATTGCTTTAAAGGGAATGGGAAAAAACACTTCAGGCATTGGAGCCAAAGTGAAAGTAACGGCAGGAGGCATGACCCAAACTCAGGAAATGTTCAACACAAGAGGTTATCAATCTTCTGTAGATTTAAATCTCAACTTTGGAATCGCTAAATCCCAAACCATAGACCAGGTGGAAGTGGTCTGGCCCAACCAAAAAAAGCAAATCCTCAATGCAATTCAACCCAATCAAAAGTTAACTTTATTTCAGAAGGATGCTACCCTTGATGGTAAAAGAAATAAAGTGACCAAAACCAAACTTTTTCAGGAAGTAGAAGCAATTGACTTTAGGCATAAAGAAAATAATTACAACGATTTTAAAAGAGAAATTATGCTCCCGCATATGCTTTCTACACTTGGACCCAAACTGGCTGTTGGAGATGTAAATGGAGACGGATTGGAGGATGCTTTCATTGGAGGAGCTAAAGGGTCGTCTGGAGGACTTTTTTTACAGACCCCTAAGGGGAGATTTGTCAAATCTGATCACATTGATCTTGAAGAAGATGCCCTCTCCGAAGATATGGGTGCTTTATTTTTTGATGCCGATGGGGATCGGGATTTGGACTTGTATGTTGTTAGTGGAGGCAATGAATTTGAAAAAACAGATGCTGCTTTGAAAGACAGACTCTACATTAACTTAGGTAAAGGAAATTTTGTAAAATCAAAAACGAGTCTACCTGATTTTACATCGAGTGGATCTGTTGTAAAGGCAGTGGATTATGATGGTGATGGAGACCAAGACTTATTTGTAGGAGGTAGAATTTTACCCAATGAGTACCCTTTCGCACCCAACAGTTATCTTTTAGAAAATAATGGTAAAGGCATGTTCCAAGATGTAACAGCAAGTAGAGCGGACGGCTTGAAAAATATCGGAATGGTTTCCGATGCACTTTGGACAGATTTTAACGGTGATGATCAGCCAGACCTCCTGCTGGTAGGTGAGTGGATGCCCATTACATTGTTTGTGAATCAAAATGGACTTTTCAAAAATATCACGGAAGAAGTAGGTTTCAAAAATTCTGATGGATGGTGGAATACCCTTTCACAAGCCGATTTTGATCAAGATGGAGACATGGATTATGTGGCCGGTAATTTTGGTTTGAATTCACAGCTCAAAACCTCTATAGAACAACCGGTTAGTATTTTCGCAAAGGATTATGACACCAATGGTTCTGTTGATGCCATATTATCTTGCTATGATGAAGGAAAAAATTACCCCGTATTTTCGAAAGACGATATTCAACAACAATTGTCGATTTTAAAAAACAGATTTGTACGGTATAAAGAGTATGCTGCTTTAACCATCGATCAAGTATTTAAACCCGAAGAGTTGGAGGGAACTAAGGTTTTGTATGCCAAAAATTTTGAAACAAGTTTTATCGAAAATTTAGGGAATGGCCAATTCAAAATAAAAGCGATGCCCAAGGAAACTCAGTTTTCTCCCATTTACGGAATATCAACAGGAGATTTCAATCAAGATGGACATCTTGATATTGTCATGGGAGGAAATTTCACTGCTTCGAGGGTAAAGTTTGGTCACTACGATGCCATAAAGGGGATATGTTTATTGGGAGACGGTAAGGGCGAATTCCGTTATTTAGATGCTTCAGATTCTGGGTTGATGTTGTCTGGAGAAGTTAGAGACATCCAAAATATGGTTTCGGCAAGTGGTGAGCAATACATGATTTTTAGTAGAAACAACGATACTCCAAAAATATTTAAACCCCTATTAAATTAATACCTAATGATTAGCCCAGAGCAATTGCAATTTTTTGAAACAGAAGGTTTCTTGGCACTGGAGGATGTTCTCAACAGTCAAGATATAGAATTTTACTCTCAAACCTATAATGGCTTTATCAATAATGAATTTGACACTACCGATTTGAGATCGGATTTGTCTGGCGCTAAGGATAAAACTAAGGAGTTGATTACCCAAATTATGCTTCCCTCCCGAATTTTTTCTGACTTGCTTGATCATCCTATGCACCTGAGGGGTTTGAAGATAGCCCAGCAATTGATGGGGGAAGATATGATATTGGATTTTGATATGCTCATCAATAAGGCTCCACACACGAACCAACCGACCCCATGGCATCAAGATGCGGCCTATTGGATTGATATGCCAGACAAAAGGGCTTTGAGCATTTGGTTTGCTATTGACGAGGCTACCTTAGAAAACGGCTGTATGTGGTATACCCCCAAATCACACAAATTACCCTTGAGGGAACATCATCAACCGATCGGGAAAGGAGCACTTCAGTGTGATGGAGCAGAGGAAGAAAGTACCGCAGTACCTTTGAAATCAGGCTCCTGTGCCATACATCATGGGCACACTCTTCATTACAGTCGCGGAAATTCCACTAATGGTCACCGCAGGGCATTTATCCTTAATTTTAGACCCAAAAAGATGGTTGAATTGGAAAGGGAACAAGGTTTTGACCACTCTGGAAAAAGAAAAATAAGGGCTTAATACCTTAATCCTCTTGGAGGGCAACATCCAATATTTTTCCTCTAATACCCAACTCATATAAGGCTTTTTGTTCGCGGGTGGGATACACCCTGTTAGAAAGAAAAACCATAAAACACTTGTGAATGGGATCTACCCAGACCAAATTTCCTGTAAATCCACTATGACCAAAACTTTCAGGAGTACTTTTTTCAGAGGGATACCTTTCTGAGGGTAGGGTATCCACTGTGGGCTTGTCAAAGCCTAACCCTCGACGATTGTCAGATTCAGAATATGCACGAGAGGTAAAGAGTTTTACGGTCTCGGGTTTTAAGTATTGTTTTCCTTCAAACTGCCCTTCATTGAGCAGCATCTCCAACAATTTGGCCAGTGAAGTGGCGTTGGCAAACAGACCAGCATTACCAGAAACACCCCCCATGAGTGCTGCCGCCTCATCGTGAACCCAACCCTGTACCAGTGATTTTCTAAAAAGAGCATCTTTTTCGGTGGGAACAATTTCATCTTTCGGAAAATTAAAACTGGGGTTGAACGTTAATCTTTCAATCCCCATGGGCTTATAATAGTGGTTGTCTAAAAATTGATCGAAAGACATTCCACTTAAACGCTGAACCATTTCTGGTAAAAGAAAAAACCATAAGCCAGAGTATCGATATTCACCTATTTTTTCAACTGGTGTTCTCTTGATTCTGCGCATTATTTTTTTCTGATATTTTCTGTGGATGAATAGGGAGTCTGAAAGTTGATCCGGAAATTTATTGTTTTGGACGGGAGAAAGGGTTCTGTTTTTTAGCTTCCCATTTTTTCTTCTCACTGTATTTTGGTGTTCGATGTAGGGTAACCATCCTGCTTGGTGACTTAAGATTTCTCGAAAAGTGGTATTTTTTTTATTACTGTTCTTGATCAAGGGAATGAAAGCAGCAACTTTTTGGTCCAAATCGATAGTGTAGGTTTCGTATAATTTCATAAAGGCCAAAGTACTGGCCATTATTTTGGTTACCGAGGCTAAGTCATACAAATGATGGTTTTCCACGGGAACAATAGAGTCGTAGGTGTGAAATCCATAACTTTTATTCAGTCGTATGCTGTCATTTTTGTAAATCAGTACTTGTGCTCCTGGAAAAGCCTTATTTTGAATCCCCACCCGAACAATAGAATCGATCTTGTGTTCCATAGAGGTGAAGGTTTTCGGAAAGAGGGAGTCTTGTCCTTGTAGTCCAAAAGTCCACAAAATCAAAAAAAGAAGGAGTGCTTTTTTCACCAGTATATTATTCTATTTCGACAATCATATCGATTTCCACGGCAATATTAAAGGGTAAAGATCCCATGCCAACTGCTGCACGGGTGTGTTTACCTCTGTCTCCAAAAACGGCAACCATGAGATCGGAGAAACCATTGACAACCTTGGGATGCTCGGTAAAATCGGGAGTAGCATTCACCATTCCTGTAGCTCTGATGATTCTTTTGACTCGGCTAAGATCGCCTAATGTAGTTTTTAGAATTGCAATCTGGTTGATGCCTGTAAGCCGTGCGGCTTCGTATCCTTGTTCAATATTCAAATCGGCACCCAGTTTTCCGGTGATAAAATTACCATCTGATTTTAGAGGTCCGTTTCCAGAGAGAAAAAGCAAGTTTCCCACTTGAACAGTATTGACAAAATTGGCAACAGGAGTAGCGGGTTGGGGAAGAACTATCCCCATGCTGTCCAATTTTGCCTCTGGATTGTAATGGACATCAACTTTTACCGACTGGTTTTCCTCTACAGGTGAGTTACAGCAGACGAAAAATAGTCCAAAAGTTAAGACCCCAATAAAAGCAATCTTCTTCATGATATTCATTTAAACTGCGGACGATAAAATTTCTTTCACTCTTTTGGCAACAATACGCTCTTGTCCGGGTACCATCATCCAGGTAGTCATACCAACACTTTTGGCATCTCCCACGGTTTGAATGGACGGATGTCCTTCACTGAGTTGTTTACGCACTTCGTTGGGGGTTATCTTTACTTTCTTTTCGTCCCAACGTATGCGTAAGCTGGGTACGTGATTGGCGTATTTAGGCACATGAATTTCTGTACTTACTCCCTCAATTGAAGTGGCACTATCACTGATCAATTGGATTTGCGATTCCCACATTTCCCACTCTTTGGCGTGATCCTTTTGCAGGTACAACTCCAGTGCGGCCAACATCCCTAAAACTTCTTCTTTATTGACTTTCATTCCTCGACCAATGGTTTCACCTCTTGGAGGCGTGTGCATTCGTGCAGCCTCAATATACTTTCTTTTTCCCAAAAGCAAACCGGCACTCTGAGGACCTCTCAACCCTTTCCCACCAGAAAAGGCGACTAAGTCAAATCCCATTTTGGTAAAGCGGAACAGATTTTCTACTGGCGGTACATCTGCGGCACAGTCGATAAAAGTGGGAATATTGTGTTTTTTACCTAAGGCAATAAATTCTTCCCATTTAATTTCTCCTTGATCTGTATGAGCATTGAGGAACCAAAGCATGGCTGTTTTCTCATTGATGGCCTTTTCCAATTGTCTGGCAGTTTTTATTTTGATCACTTTGGCCCCAACATTGGTAAGTGCCTGAGCATATCCAATGGTATGAGACTCTTGGATGATGACTTCATTTTTCATGCCATCGGTATTGGGAAGTTGTTTTACTTTTTCGGGGTCCATTCCCGACAGTATTCCTGCCATTCCTATACTCATGGCGCCAAAGCAGCCAGAAGAAACGGTAGCGTATTCGCAGTCCAACAGTTCGGCGATCCTCTCTCCAACTTTATCCTGTAAATCGTCCAAGTTGACGTATTCTGTCGCTCCATAGCTGATGGCTTCGATCACCTCTTTGGGCATCAAGGAGCCTGTCATTGAAGTATAAGTTCCTGCGGCATTAATAAATGTTTTTAGACCGAGTTCCTTGAAAAAGTCTCGTCTCATACTTGAGACTACTGCTGCGGTACTGGGTTGAGCAGAGAGTGAGTTTGTGCCAAATAAACTTCCTGCAAAGGGCAGGGTGGCCAACGATTGAATTACTTTTCTTCTGTTAATCATGAGTTGTTTTTGTTAGGGTTTAGTCTACTGCTGCGATACAATCTATTTCTACCAATGAGTTTCCAGGGACACCTCCATAGGTGGCTACTGTAGTTCTTACGGGAGGATTTTCACCAAAACGACCGCGGTAAACTTCATTCATTTTGTGATAGTCTGCAAGATCTGCCAAGTACACATTAACTTTTAAAACTTGTTCCATGGATGACCCGTTTCTCTCCAGTTCTTTTTGTAATTCATTCAATACATGGTCTGTATGTGCCTTGATGTCTCCATCAAAATGAGCTCCTTTTCCCGCTATATACAAAGTATTTCCGTGTTTTACTGCACCAGAAAATAAAGGCATTTTCTGATCTTCAACAATTTCACCTACTACCTCTTTTTGGCTTTTTGCTGGGGCTGCTTTTACCGTGGCAGCTCCAAATAGGGCTGCGACTCCCATTCCCATTTTCTTTAATACTGATCTTCTTTTTTCGTTGTGTTTCATCTTTTTAAATTTTTTTGTTAAACCCTTACCACATTCTTTTTTTAATCAATTCTTTTATTTGGTCTTTAGGAACGGGAAGTTCGTCCATATGGTCTCTGATCCATTTGGAAAAATCTTTTTCGATAGCTTCAGACCATTTATTATCAATTTGTCCTGGGGTGTATTTTCCTTCTTTTAAGCGTGTGATCCCGAATAAATCTCTGAGTCTTACAACCTCGGAGGTAACAACCACTTTTTCAGCTAAATGGGCGGGGATAAAAATCACCCCTTCTTTTTTGGCCAGTACCACATCGCCCGGCATTACTGTAGCGGCTCCTATTCTAATGGGGTCGTTGATGCTCAACAACATTACCTCAGTGAGAAATGAGGGATGCCATGCCCTTACAAAAGCGTTAAAACCTTCAATTTCAGATAGACCTTCCATGTCTCTACTGGAGGCGTTGAAAACTACACCTGTTTTTGACTTGGCATAAATGGAATTGCCTAAATTATCTCCGATTAGTGTTCCGTCTACAATTTTACCAAAGCCATCGGCTACATATACGTCGTGTTCTACCAAACGGTCAATGGGCCAGGAGTTGGTATTTCCTATCTCACCTGCTTCCAAGCCTTTTTGTTTGATTTGATCTGCTACATCGGGTCGATTGGGCATGTATTGAACCGTAAGTGCTCTTCCTACCACCGTTACATTGTCGTGAAGCGGTTGCCACCCTCCCTCAAACTGGTTGTGGAATCCTTCGTTTCTCAATACCCCCCATGCTTCCTCTATGGTGACTTTTTTCATTCGCTCTAAGAGGTCTGCAGCTACTTTGGGTCGCCCGTCTTCAAAACGTTCTCCTTCCCACTGGTGGGTTAGAAATTTCATTTGATCTGCACTCAAGCTTTGGCCAAATCCACTGTTGAGTATCAATATGCAGATGAGCCATAATGGGGTAGTGATTCGTTTTTTAAAATTCATTGTTTTTCATTTAAATTTCAATTTTTCTTTTTGGGATCTTTGTCTCTCCACCATGTAGCCAAAGAGGAACCAGAGATATTCATCCAAGGACCAAATACTGCTGGAGCCAACCCTACCGTAGAAACCTTACCCATTTCGAGAGCTATGCCTGAGGCGAGACCTCCATTTTGCATCCCTACTTCCAGCGCAATGGTTCGACAGTCTTGTTCTTTCATTTTTAACAATCGACAACTCCAGTACCCCAATAAATATCCCATTAAATTGTGGATGATGGCTGCTATAATGAGTAAAATTCCAATGGACAATAATGAGTCTCTCCCAGCAGCAGTAATGATTACAATGATCAATGCAATGGCCGACATGGATACTACTGGCATGGCCTTGTCCAACCCTTTTGCTTTTCCATGGAAGAAATGGTTGAAAACCAAGCCCAGAATTACTGGAAGAATAACCATTTTGACAATGCTGAGCATCATGGCAACAAAATCAATGGGGACAAAGGCTCCAGCAAAATACTTCATCAAAAGTGGAGTCATAAAGGGAGCGACAACGGTGGCTACTGCAGTGAGTGTTACGGAAAGGGCCACATTGGCTTTGGCTAAATAGGCCATTACATTGGAGGCCAAACCACTGGGAGAGGAACCTATGAGTACTACTCCGGCGGCGATCTCAGCTGGGAAATCAAATAAGGTAGCGAGACTAAAACCTAAAAAAGGCATGATGCTGAATTGACAAATCAAGCCCACCAGAACTCCTTTGGGCATTTTGATTACGCCATAAAAATCTTTAAAACTCATGGCAGTCCCCATTCCAAACATGATGATTTGAAGTAAAGGAACGATGAGCTTTTTGAGTTGAAAATCTCCCCATTGTAGGAAGGTTTGGGGATAAAAAAGAGATAGGCTTACAGCTGCAAAAATCAAAACAGTAAAGGAAAAACCTTTCAAGTTTTTGGCGCCTCTCATACCCAAGGCCAAAGCCAAAAAGGACAAGATGAGTGGTGGACCAGTCATGCTAATATTTTCCGAAAAGTAGAGACCAATCGCAATGACCAATAAAAATCCAGAAAGTGCAAAAAGATATTTAGAGAGTATTTTCATTTTTATTTCCAATCACTACTTGCCAAGCCGTTTAAGTCGTAAACTACATTTCCCGCTCTAAGTGTCAATTCACATTCCAGTTTTTGATTGCCTTTCATTCGTTTACCACTGGTATCGATGAATCCGAAATCTCCTTTTCTTATGTTAAGTACCGTTACGTCGGCGATGGCACCCACTGATAAATTTCCTATATCCTTTCTTTGCAAATGTTGGGCCGGTTTTGAGGTTGTGGCACTAATGACCTCTTGGATGCTCAATCCCATATTTAAGAACTTAGACATCACATTGTTGATATTTTTCATTCCTCCATTCATACTTCCCGTATGGAGGTCGGTACTGATCACATCGGGTTTTAACCCTTGTTTTATGGCCGGTACAGCCTGTTCGAAAAGAAAGCTTCCGCCACCGTGTCCTACGTCAAAAACAATACCTTTTTTTTGAGCTTCAAAAATGTAGTCTCTTACTTTTCCGTTTTCGGCTAAAATGGGAGTTCTTCCATTCACATGGGCATAGGTATGAGTAAAAATATCTCCGGGTCTTAATTTTTCAAGTAATAATTGATCAAGAGGGAGCTCAGGATTGCTTCCACCAAAATCAATCATTACCGGAATATTGGCCATTTTTCCTGCTTCGACGACAAGATTTGTTGGGGTCCAATCAAAACCCATAAAATGTGCCAATTTGATTCCAACGATATACTCTTTGTTTTGTTGAGCGACTAGAGCAGTCATTTTAGGATTCATATCCTCAATATTCTGCTCCCGCGCTCCTCCACTCATTCCCGATCCGATAATATTGAGAAAGGAGAGAACGCGGGTTTTTGATTGATCGATCACTTGTGATTTGAATAGCTCGAAATTTTTCCATCCGGCTCCTCCAACATCTACAATGGTAGTAACACCTGAGCGGAAACTAAAACCGTCGGGGGGGAGTGCGGTGAAACTATTGCTGAGATAACGGTTGGGAACCGTGCCGTGAAAGTTGTGACTGTGCATGTCGATCAGTCCAGGACTGACAATCATACCCGAAGCATCAATTACTTTTTTGGCATGTGAAGTTTCAATATTCTTTTTGACGGCGGCAATTTTATTTCCCTTAATACCAAGATCCATGATCTGATCGATATGGTTGACGGGATCGATGATATGTCCTCCTTTGATCACGATGTCATAGTCCTGTGCAGAGAGTACCCCACTCATCCATACAAGAGCCAAAGACACTAATTTTAATTTTTTCATATTTCCAATGTTTAAGTTTAAAATTCTACTGTTTATTTTTTATTCGATTTTCTGTAATTTTCTACTTCTTCAGCCGAAATGTTTCCCGCTTGATTGCCAAAATGTGTTCTGATGTAGGACAAAACATCCGCGATTTGGTCGTCATTCAAAAAAGAATGTTGGGGCATTAGGCCGTCGTAAATTTCCCCATTCACTTCAATAGCTCCTTCCATTCCATTGAGGACGAGGTGGACCAACCTTTCTTTATCACCCGTTACCCAATCGGTACCATTGAGCGGTGGAAACCTACCCGAAGCACCCAAGCCATTGGATTGATGGCAAGCCATACAGTATTGATTGTAAATTTTTTGACCTATGGCCAAGTCTTTGGGTTCAATTCTGTCGTTGATAATATCAGGAGTTCGAATATGGCTTAGCGTTTTTCTTTTTTCCATTTCGGCCAATGCTTCAGGGCCAAATTTTTCTCGATCCCCTTTGAATTGGACTTTCCAAATCCTGCCTTTTTCTGTTTCTCCAATATACATGGAACCGTCGGGTGCAAAAGCGATACCCATGGGTCTGAATTCGGCATCTGCTGTATTGACAATGGGATCTACTCCGGCAAAACCATCGGCAAAAATCTCATAGGCCCCTGAAGGTTTACCGTTTTCGAAAGGTACAAATCCGATGAAATAACTCGATTGGGGATAGGGAGCTCTGTTGGTAGAGCCATGAAAAGCGATAAAAGCTCCGTTTTTGTAATGTTCGGGAAAGGCATCTCCTGTGTAAAAAACCAGATCGTTGGGAGCCCAGTGACCAGGGAATCCAATCACGGGATCTTTATAATCTGCGCATCGACCAATAATGGTTCCGTCTCCTCCGTATTCTGGAGCCAATACTTTTTTACCCTGTATTTGATCGTAAAAACAATAGGGCCAACCAAAATGGTCTCCCTTTTCTATTTTAACAAATTCTTCGGAGGGGAGAACAGCACTTTCCCACTGGCTGAAATGATTGGGCCATAGGCGGTGTAAATCGTCTCTGCCATGAACTACAGCGTATAGGCTTTGATTTGAGGTATTCCAATCCAATGCGACTATACTTCTCAATCCACTGGCATAAAATTCACCATCTTTTTGAGTTTGTCCTATTTTTTCAGCATCGAAGCGCCATATCCCTCCATGGTCTTCCAATAATGGACAGGGATCTTGACCCGCCGCATAGGGTGTTCTTTTGGGATTTTGGCAAGCATTGTTGGGAGCGCCAAAGGGAACAAAAATATGACCCTCGTCGTCGAAAGCTATAGGCTTTCCAATGTGTTCGTGCGAACCATGAGGGTGGTCGTCGTCAACAATGATCTCAATTTTTCCTGTAGGCACAAGTTTTTGATCGTCCAATTTGATCCGGTAAACAGTGAGTTGGGAACTAAAGTAGAGGTAACCTTTATATATTCTGGCGCCAGTAGAATAACTTCCTCTTTGTGGTTGATGGTATTCTCCGAATTTTACTAAGGAATCTGATATACCATCATTGTCTAAATCTCTGATGGCAGCCAGAACTCCTGCTTCGCTGGGTCGTTTGAACTTTGCATACAAATCCCCATTTTTGCTGACGGCCATGTGGCGAACAGTTTCTGTGATACTGTCAACAAAAACGGTGGATTCAAAACCTTGAGGAAGCAGGAGTGAACTTTTGGAAGGAGGTGACTCACAACCCAACAGTTGGATTAATAAAAAAACAGATATAATTCTGAAATTTAAAAGTGGAGTATTCAATATTCTATTCATCATTCAATTCATCATTCAATTCATCATTCAAATTTAATGTATAAAACTATTTTTTTCATTCGAATTTTAAAACCCCAAAATATTCGGGACGATGAAAATCAGGGTTAGGAGTTTTTACGGGGTTCCAACTCAGATAATGGCGTTTAGAAGTATCATCCCCACATTTATAGAAATTGGCATTAGAAATGAGTTTCGAAAAACGCAATCCCTCGTTGTGTGAAAAAATTGACGAAGGGATGACAATTACCATTTCCCATTCGAAGATTCCTGATTTTTCTTCAAAAGCGTTTTTGCCCAATGTGGACCATGTTTTGATTTCAGATTCGATTTTGTCGGCAGGAACAAAAGTGCGCTCTTTTCGGTCAGGTCCATAGGCCAGATGAGTCGTGCCAATGCAGTTGAATTCAAAATTGTAATAGTTTCCGTCTTGAAGGGGATCGACAAAAAACTCGACGCAGCTGTCTCGATGAACCGCAGTGTTGGGTTGGGTTTGTCGCGCCAATATATGTTCTTCTTTTACGTAATATTTTAGAAACAAAAGACTGTCGTTGTGTGCGATCCTAAAATGAACCTCGGGTTGATAGGGAAACTTCTCCCATTCCCACCAATCTACTGTATTGAGCGTAGTGTTTTTCTCCAAAACTTTTGAAACATTTTCGAAGTCTAAACGGTCCGTAATTGAAATTTTGGGCACAACAATGCTCTGGGTTTCCGTTTTCATATTTGAACAATTGAAGAGAGGAAGAAAAAGCAGTAAATGGATTATAAAGGGTTTATTCATTTATTAAAGTTAATTTTTTTAATTTACAATTTGAAATTTTAATCTATGAAGTCCAAATTTTTTAAACAATTTATTGTGGGCTGTCTTTTGTTGGTCTCTTGCAAACAAAAGGAAGTGTTCTATCAATCTGAAGATTATGTTTTTGTCGGCGAATACACTTCAGGGCTCGAAGGCCCTGCAGTTGATCATGATGGAAACCTTTACTTCGTCAATCCTGTCCACAGTGGTTCTATAGGAAAAGTGGATTCCGAGGGAAAATTTAGTCTGTTTATTGAGCATTTGCCTGAGGGGAGTACTGCCAACGGAATACGTTTTGGTGAAGACCAAAGTATGTATTTGGCGGATTATACGGGTCATAATGTGCTCAAAGTCAATATTCAAACTAAAGAAGTCAATGTATATGCTCATGACTCTTTATTGAATCAGCCCAATGATCTGGCCATTTGCTGTGAGGATCGGATGTTTGCTTCAGACCCCAATTGGAAAGAAGGTACAGGGCAACTTTGGAAGGTTGAAAATGGAGTATTTCAATTGTTGGCAAAAGCTATGGGAACAACCAATGGAGTAGAGGTCAGTCCCGATGCCAAAACATTGTATGTCAATGAGAGTGTGCAAAGAAATGTTTGGGCTTTTGATTTGGATTCCAAGGGAAACATTTCAAACAAAAGACTCTTCCATAAATTTAACGATTTTGGAATGGATGGTATGCGATGCGATGCGGCGGGTAATCTCTATATTACGCGTCATGGTAAGGGAACGGTGGTCAAGTTGTCTCCTCAAGGGGAATTATTGTTAGAAATTCAACTCAAAGGAAAAAAACCTTCCAATATTGCTTTTGGAGGAAAAGACGGAAAGACGGCTTTTGTTACGCTTCAAGACAGAGGCTATATTGAAACTTTTAGGATTGAAATAGCCGGTAGGTCATTTATGAAATAGAATAAATGTAAATCACTGATGTATCTCAACGGCTTAGATTATACCATTATTATTTCCTATTTCATCATTGTATTGGGTGTAGGTTTTTGGATTTCAAAATTTGCAAGAAATAATCTGGATCAATATTTCCTAGGGGGGAACAGAATCAAATGGTATTTCTTGGGTTTGTCTAATGCTTCGGGAATGTTCGATATTTCTGGGGTTATGTGGACGGTTACGCTATTGTTTGTGTATGGCCTAAAGAGTGCTTGGATTCCATGGTTGTGGCCCGTGTGGAATCAGGTTTTTGTCATGATTTTTTTGGCGGTTTGGATAAGGCGTTCCAATGTGATGACGGGTGCCTCATGGATCCTTACTCGTTTTAGTGGGAGAGGAGGTCAGCTGTCGAAAAACATCATTATTCTTTTTGCAGTCATTGGAGCCATTGGTTTTATTGCTTACTTTTTTGAAGGTATTGGAAAATTTTGCGAGGCCATTCTTCCATGGGATCTCTCCATTCAAAATCAGTTTCTTAGCATTAGCTCGGAAAATATGTATGCCCTTTTCATTATTGGAATCACCACTTTATATACCCTTAGAGGAGGGATGATGAGTGTGGTGGCTACTGAGGTACTTCAGTATCTCATCATGACTATTTCCAGTATAGTGATTGCTGTCATTGCATTTAATGCTGTGAGTCATAAGGAGGTTATGCGGGGAGTTCCTGAGGGCTGGGACGAAATGTTTTTTGGTTGGAAAATGGATTTGGATTGGTCGGGCATATTGCCCCAACTCAATGATAAGATAGCCAGTGACGGTTTTGAATGGATCGCCCCTCTTTTTATGATGATGTTGTTCAAAGGTTTTTTTTCCAGTTTGGCAGGTCCAGTCCCTGGTTATGACATGCAGCGATTGCTGTCTACAAGGTCTCCATTTGAAGCTGCAAAAATGAGTGCCTTTACCATTGCGGTTTTGTTTTCACCACGTTATCTTATGATTGCTGCCTTTGCGGTTTTAGCCATCGTATTTCTGACCCCAGAGTTAGCCTCTAACCCACAAATTGATTTTGAAACCATATTACCCACTGCTATAGCCACCTTTCTCCCTGCCGGGCTCAAGGGGCTTCTTTTGGCGGGACTTATGGCAGCTTTTATGGGGACTTTTGCTGCGGTAATTAATGCTGCTCCAGCCTATATTGCCAACGATCTCCTCAAAAACAGCTTGTTACCAGGAAGATCAGAAAAAACTTATGTCCAATACGGCTATCTGTCCTCTTTTTTATTGGTATTGATCGGAGTGTTTTTTGGCTTTTTTGCTACTTCTCTCAATGCCATAACTCTCTGGATTACTGCTTCTTTATTTGGTGGTTATACTGCAGCCAATGTCTTGAAATGGGTTTGGTGGCGGTTCAATGGTTATGGTTATTTCTGGGGGATGTTAGCAGGACTTTTGGCTTCCACTGCAAAGTTGATTTTTTTTGGCGACTGGATTGATATTTACTTTTTTCCCGTCATTTTTTCTTTTTCCATTTTGGGTTGTCTATTTGGTTCATATTTCACAGCACCAGATAATTTAAATGTCTTAAAAAGTTTTTACAAAAAAGTCAGGCCTTGGGGTTTTTGGAAGCCTATTTTAATTGAGGTCCAGAAAGACGATCCTACTTTTTTACCCAATCAGATGTTTGTGAGAGACATGTTAAATGTAGTGATTGGGATTGTATGGCAAATGGCCTTGGTGGTTTGGCCTATCTTTTTGATAATCAAAAAATGGGATGCACTGGCCTTATCTATTGTAGTGGTTGTAGTTACTTCCATAGCGTTGAAGTATTTTTGGTATAACCCTTTAAAAAAAGAAGTGTTTTAAAATGGCCAATAAAGTCTTGATCAAGGGTACCTTTTTGGATGAAATCAGTCACGATATTCCCCATCAAAACTGGAGTGAAAATGAATGGTCATTGGACTTCAAATACATGAAGACTGCAGGCATCGATAAAGTGATTTTGATCCGTAGTGGTTACAAAAATTGGATTACTTTCCCCTCAAAGGTTTTGACTATAGAGGAAAAGGCGATTCCTCCTCAGTCAGATCTATTGGCCCTGTTTTTGCGTTTGAGTGAGGAGAATGATATGGATTTTTATTTTGGTTTGTACGATTCCGGAAAATATTGGACTTCTGGAGCATACGAAAAAGAGGTAAGCCTCAACCAAAAAGTAATTGATGAGGTATGGGAGAAGTACGGAAACAGTAAAGCTTTCAAGGGATGGTATTTATCTCAAGAGTGCAATCGGAATATAGGGGGGATCATTGATCTTTATGCTGGACTAGGGCAATATTGTAAGCAAGTTTCAGGAGGATTGCCCGTGCTAATCTCTCCATATATTGATGGGGTAAAAAATATTTCTCAATATACGGGTCAAAGTCATCGTGAAGAATCGATATCACTCGATGAACATTTTAAAACTTGGGAAGCTATTTTTAAGGGCATCCAAAAAAGTGTTGATATTGTTGCATTTCAGGACGGACATGTGGATTATGACCAATTGGAAGAGTTTATCGAGGTAAATAAGTCATTGGCAGATCAAAATGGCATTGCTTCTTGGATCAATTCAGAAACTTTTGATCGGGATATGCCCATTAAGTTCATGCCTATTAAATGGGATAAATTGAGATATAAGCTGGAAATAGCAGCTGGAGCAGGGATTTCGGAGGCCATTACCTTCGAGTTTTCTCATTTTATGAGTCCCCAATCGGCTTATCCTCAGGCTGGGCATCTTTACCGTCGTTATCTTGAATATTTAAACCTCAATAAATGAGTAGTTCCTCTTATTCAAAATTGTATTTGAAAGAACTGACCAAGGAGGTCATTCCTTTTTGGGAAAATCACAGTATTGATAGACAGCACGGAGGATTTTACACCTGTATTGACGATCAGCACAAGGTTTTTGACACGGACAAGTTCGTTTGGCTCCAAGCCCGACAAGTTTGGACTTTTGCGAATTTATACGATCGTTTGGAACAAAAACATTCTTGGCTTGAGATTGCCCAATCTGGTGCTGATTTTTTAGAAAAAAATGGTCACGACGGTAATTACAACTGGTATTTTTCTTTGCAAAGATCTGGGGAACCATTAGTGGTGCCTTACAATATATTTTCCTACACTTTTGCCAGTATGGCTATGGGAAAAATGTATCATATCACAAGGCAAGAAAAATACAAAATTATAGCTCAAGAAACATTAAATAAAATTACAGAGCGTATTGCAAAACCTAAGGGTCAATGGGATAAATCCTATCCCAATACCCGTCCTCTCAAAAACTTTGCGCTGCCCATGATCCTCTGCAATCTTTATAACGAGTTGGGAGAATTGGTGTCAGAGGGAGAAAAAGAACGGCGATCGCAGGAATGTGTTACCGAAATATTTGATCTTTTTTGGGATGACCAAAGAGGGCTAATACTTGAAAACGTTTCTTCCAATGGGGATTTTTCTGACACTTTCGACGGTCGTCTTGTTAATCCTGGACACGGTTTGGAGGCCATGTGGTTTATCATGGATTTGGGGGTTCAATTGGATCGAAAGGATTGGATCGACCGTGCGGTAGAGATGGCGCTGTCTATTGTCGAAAAAGGTTGGGATAGTGAACAGGAGGGGATTTTTTATTTTATGGATGTCAAGGGTCACCCTCCACAACAATTGGAGTGGGATCAAAAATTGTGGTGGGTACATTTAGAGGCTATGATCTGTTTTTTGAAAGGCTTCGAACTGACAGGTTCAAATGCCTGTTGGGAATGGTTTGAGAAAATTCACCAATATACATGGCAACATTTTAGAGACAAAAAGAGTGGAGGTGAGTGGTATGGCTATTTGAATCGATCTGGCGAGGTTTTCCTTCCGTTAAAAGGTGGAAAGTGGAAGGGATGTTTCCATGTACCCCGAGCTTTACTTCAACTTAATGAGATTTCAAAACGACTTAAGATATGAGAACAAGAATAATCATTTTGGTCTTGGTATTCTGCTTTATGGGAGTTTCTTGCGAGAAGACTTTTGTGGATACAGATGTATTGGTCATGGGCGGGAGTGCCAGTGGGGTAGCGGCGGCACTGTCGTCTTCTCGACAAGGGGTAAGGACCGTGCTTCTAGAAGACGGCCCTTGGTTGGGAGGTATGCTTACCGCTGCTGGGGTTAGTGCCGTGGATGGAAACACAAAATTACCATCAGGAATTTGGGGAGAATTCAGAGACAGTTTGATTCATCGCTATGGCAGTAAAAAAGCCCTTCAGTCGGGTTGGGTAAGCAATCACCTTTTTGAGCCTTCGGTGGGCAATCGTATTTTTCAAAATATGGTCAACAAAGAAGCTCATTTAACAACCTATTTTAGCACTCGAGTTACTGGTATCGAAAAAACACACCAAGGATGGAAAATTCTGGCGAGAGATTCCAGCCAAACATTTACCATTAGAACTAAATTGGTTATTGACGCTACCGAATTGGGAGATATTGCAGCTAAAGTGGGTATTCCCTATCATGTGGGAATGGACAGTAGAAAGACCTACGGCGAGGATATAGCCCCTGAGGTGGAAAACAACATCATCCAAGACTTGACCTATGTTATGATTTTGGAGGATTATAGAAAAGACATGACCATTGATAAACCCAGGGGCTATGATCCGCAAGTTTTTTATTGTGCCAGCCAAAGTGATCGGTGTAAAATGGGTGAAAAAATGAACAGAACCCTATGGCACAAAGACAGTTTATTAAGTTATGGTCGTTTGCCGAATGGTAAAGTGATGATCAATTGGCCTATCAATGGCAACGATTATTATGTCAATGCTATCGAGCAAACCTCCGAGGAGCGGAGCAAGTCTTTTGAAAAAGCCAAATTGAAATCCTTACAGTTTTTATATTATTTGCAGACCGAATTAGGATTTAACACCTATGGTTTGGCTAGAGATGAATTTCCCACTGACGATGGTTTTCCTTTGATCCCTTATCATAGAGAATCCAGACGTATTGATGGGATCACTACACTAACGGTCAATCATATCGCCAAACCCTATGACCAGCCGCAACCCCTTTATAGAACGGGAATCGCCGTGGGTGACTACCCCGTCGATCATCACCACGCCAGCCATCCTGATACCGAAAATTTTCCTGAACTCCATTTTTATCCTGTGCCTTCATACAGTTTGCCGATAGGTTGTTTGCTTCCTCAAAGCACTGAAAATTTTATAGTTGCAGAAAAATCCATTTCTGTAACCAATATTGTGAATGGTACTACCCGATTGCAACCAGTAGTTTTACAGATAGGACAGGCAGCAGGGGTCATTGCGGCTCTTAGTGTTAAAGAAAATCTTCCCCCTGCAGAGGTGAGCATAAGGAAAGTACAAAGCCTGCTTTTAGAAAATGGCGGCTATCTTTTGCCTTACATAGATGTCCCAAATAACCACCCTCGTTTTAAAGTTTATCAGAGAATAGGGGCTACGGGCATTTTGAAAGGTACTGGAATGAATGTGGGTTGGGAAAATCAGACTTGGTTTTTCCCTGATCAAGAGTTGGTACAGAACGATTTGGATCACGCCATTTCTATATTGAAACAATTCTATGCTTTTCCAATCCCTAAGTCTACCAAAAATAAAGATATGATGCAATGGTTTCGGGAATTAATTACACTAATTGAACCTGAGAAGACAAGCTATAATTCGAGGATGGAGAGGAATTTTCTCACAGAAATTTTAGGAGAAGAAGTGATGTCTGATGACATCATGAAACGGGGAGATTTTGCGATGCTTTTAGATACGTTGTTTAATCCCTTTCAGCGTTATAATATTAATGTTTACGGTGAATTTGTTATAAATCAATGATTGATTTGCTGAAGATTTTTTTATGAGGTCTTTTAAAAAACAACTTAAAATTAGAAATCCATTTGGTTTTGTAGGATAAGCCAATAAATTACTTACTATAATAATAATAAATTACACATAATACTCTGATAATCAAATCATAGTCATAGGTTTTTTTTAAATTTTACTTGAATAATTATGTCAGATTCCATTTAAAAATTAATTTTGGGACTCTATCTTATATTTATAAAGTAGTGCCATTCATAATTTTAATAAAGACCTATTGAAAAAGGTCTTTCTAGGAACTACTCTTAATGGAGC
>ERZ887849.903-NODE-903-length-30078-cov-9.544782_pt1 | contig 30078 bp, 29 predicted proteins | sample MGYA00521267_ERZ887849 | MGnify/ENA primary metagenome ERZ887849 (study PRJEB32303, sample SAMEA104408601) | aquatic metagenome | biome: Brackish water; feature: Pelagic; material: water | place: Baltic Sea | collected 2014-06-06T16:11:00 | depth 2,863 m ... | reverse complement strand
TATCGCACAGCGTGTCGCCGTTGGGAATCTTCTGTCAGGCGGCGAACACTAGCGCAGAGAAGTTGACCTTCGGTCACCTCGCATCTATCTGAAACCGAGAGGGGTGCCCCTCGCAAAATTTTCACGCCGGGACAGCCCGGTCATATTGAAAAGGCTGTCTCATGGCTTGGATCTATCTGATCATCGCGGGGTTTCTGGAAATCGTCTGGGCGTTTTTCATGAAGAAATCCATGGGCTTCACCCTGCTGGTGCCAAGCGTCATCACAATCATCACCATGGTCATCAGCTTTGGCCTTCTGTCGCTGGCCATGCGGACCCTGCCGCTCGGGACGGCCTATGCGGTCTGGGTCGGGATCGGCGCGTTTGGCGCTTTTGTTCTGGGTGTGGTTCTGCTGGGCGAGGCGCTCACGCCCATGCGCGTCGCAGCGGCGGGGCTGATCGTGCTTGGGATCATCTTGATGAAAGTATCGAGCATGACCGAGTAGGCATGCTGCGACCCGCCTAACCCCACATAACCGCCCCGGCCATCCCGACCGGGCAAGACATACCAAAGGAACCGGAAATGGCACTTACAGCAATCATCGAAGCCTATGGCGGACCAGAGCAGTTCAAGCTGGTGGAGCGCGATGTGGGCGCGGCGGAAGCAGGCGAGGTGCGGATCGCGCACAAGGCGGTTGGGCTGAACTTCATCGATGTCTACCAGCGCACGGGCGTCTACCCACTCACCCTGCCTCATGCGATGGGTATGGAAGCAGCCGGAGTGATCGAAGCCGTGGGCGAGGGTGTCACGCATCTCAAGGTCGGGGACCGCGCCGCCTATGCCTCACAACCGCCCGGCGCCTATAGCGAGGCCCGCGTGATGCCAGCGGCTCAGGTCTGTCCGCTGCCCGATGGCATCTCCTTTGAGCAAGGGGCCGCGATGATGCTCAAGGGCATGACGGTCGAGTATCTTTTCCACCGCACAACCGCGCTCAAACCGGGCGATACGGTTCTCTTTCATGCGGCCGCGGGCGGTGTGGGTCTGCTTGCGTGCCAATGGGCCCGCGCCGAAGGGATCACACTGATCGGCACCGCCGGGACGGATGAGAAATGCCAGCTCGCCCTTGATCATGGGGCCACCCATTGCCTCAACTACCGCGAAGGGGATTGGTCCGCGAAGGCGCGCAATCTGACCGGGGGTGTTGGCGTCGACGTCGTGATGGACGCGGTGGGCAAAGATACGTTTGAAGGCTCGCTCGATGCGCTGAAACCGCTGGGGATGATGATCTCCTTCGGCGCGGCCTCCGGGCCTGTGCCACCGATGGATGTGGGAATTTTGGGCAAAAAAGGCTCCCTCAAACTGACTCGCCCGACGCTTTTCACCCATATCGGCGACCACGCGACCTGTCAGGCGATGGCGCGGCATCTTGGGGAAAAGGTCCTCTCTGGCGACGTGAAGATCAACATCGGCCAAAGGTTCGCGTTGCGCGATGTGGCCAAAGCGCATGAGGCTTTGGAGGCACGTCAGACGACAGGCAGCACGATTCTGGAGATCTAGCGCTTACGCCCGCGATCACTTCTTGTCGCGGGCCGCTTTTTCTTCTTTCGTCAGCTTGTTCTGCCAGACGTTCTTGCTCAGCCCAAGCTCGGGCGCGAGGGGCTTGGTCTTGCCCTTGCTGACTTTGCCGCCCTTGTTCAGAAATTCCTGAATAAGCGCATCATCCGTGGTTGGTTTGGGGACTTTTTTCATGGCACCAAACCTATCTCCTGTGCGCAAGGCAGGCAAGCCGTCACGCACCGTCCCAGCGTCTCAGCATCCAATACCATTGATCCGGATGCGCAAGGATGCGCGCCGAGAGGCTGTCATTAAAGGCGCGGGTCATGGTGATCGCATCCGAGTGCGGAATCGGCGCCTCGAACACCACGTCAAAGCTGTGCCCTTCCCCGGTGCGGATACCATAGGCCGGGATCATCGGCAGATCGTATTTCAACGCCAATTGCGCCGACGAGAGGGACGTGAGCGCGTCCACCCCGCAAAACGGCATAGGCACGCCCTCGGAATATTTCTCATCCAGCAGGATCGACACGATGCCGCCCCCGCGCAAATGCTGCACAAGCGCCTTGGTCCCCACCCGGCCCGTGGCCAGAATGGGCATGCCGCCCGCCTCGATCCCTGCGCGCAGCCGGCGCTCGTAATGGCGGTTCTTGTTGGGACGGTAGACGGCCCCACTTTCCATTCCGTGCATCTTGATCACGGCGCGCACCGCCTCCCACTGCCCGAAATGGCCCGAGACGATGATCGCACCCCGCCCAGCCATATGGGCCTCTTTCAGCGCATCAAGGCCCGGGCCGGACGTGTGGAATTTATGGTGCTGGGTCTGAAACTCAGCCCCGTGATAAATCTCGAAGAGGGTCTGGCCCATATTGCGGCCCATGGCCCAGCCCATCTGGGCGCGCGCACTGCGCTTCATCTCGGGGAACACGCGCCGCGCCTCGCGATCAAACTTGCGCCCAGCAGGTGGAAACCACCGCATCACCGCCTCCAGCGCCCCGCCAAGCCCGCGCGAGCGCACATCGAACGCACGCCACCTCAGAGCGGTCAGAGCCGACCACAAGGGCATGTATCTGGCATGGGAGAGAACCGATTTGAATGGGCGGGATAACATGGCCCCCGGTATGATCCGGTTTGAACCAAAGGCCAAACGAAAAAGGCCCCGCGCGTCTCCGCCGGGGCCTCTTCCAATCTTGGGTCAGACGATCAATCGTCGGCTTTTTCTTTCGCCTCGGGCGCGACTTCTTCGCCCGTTTCCTGATCAACCACTTTCATTGACAGACGGACCTTGCCGCGATCATCGAAGCCTAGAAGCTTAACCTTCACTTCCTGACCTTCCTTCAGAACATCTGAAGGATGGTTCAGGCGACGGTTCTCGATCTGAGAGACATGCACGAGCCCGTCCCGCTTGCCGAAGAAGTTCACGAAGGCGCCAAAATCGACGATCTTGACGACCGTGCCGGTATAGACCTGACCTTCTTCCGGCTCTGCCACGATCGAATGGATCATGTCGTAAGCCTTCTTGATGGCCTCGCCGTTGGGCGATGCGATCTTGATGATACCTTCGTCATTGATATCGACCTTCGCACCCGACACTTCGACGATCTCACGGATCACCTTGCCGCCCGAACCGATCACTTCGCGGATTTTATCCGTTGGGATCTGCATGGTCTCGATGCGCGGTGCGTGGATCGAGAAATCCTGCGCGCCGGTCAGAGCCTTGTTCATCTCGCCAAGGATATGCATCCGGCCTTCTTTGGCCTGCGCCAGCGCCTTTTGCATGATCTCTGGCGTGATGCCCGCGATCTTGATGTCCATCTGAAGCGACGTGATACCGTTCTCGGTTCCGGCCACTTTGAAGTCCATATCGCCCAAGTGATCCTCGTCACCAAGAATATCGGTCAGAACCGCGTAGGAGCCATCGTCTTCAAGGATCAAACCCATCGCGACACCGGCCACAGCCGTTTTCAGCGGCACGCCCGCATCCATCATCGCAAGCGAGCCGCCGCAAACGGAAGCCATCGACGAGGAGCCGTTCGATTCGGTGATCTCGGAGACCAGACGGATCGTGTAGGGGAAATCCGTCGCTGGCGGCAGAACCGCCTGAAGCGCGCGCCATGCGAGCTTGCCGTGACCGATTTCGCGACGACCGGGAGGGCCCACGCGACCTGCTTCACCCACCGAATAGGGGGGGAAGTTGTAATGCAGCAGGAAGTTCGACTTATACATGCCCTGAAGGCTGTCGATCATCTGCTCATCATCGCCGGTGCCCAGCGTGGTGACCACAAGGCTCTGTGTCTCACCGCGGGTAAACAGGGCCGAGCCGTGCGTCCGAGGCAGAAGGCCCGTCTGAGACACGATATCGCGCACCTTATCCAGCGCACGTCCGTCGATCCGCTTGCCGGTTTTCACCACGTCGCCGCGCAACACGCTTGCTTCGAGCTTTTTGAGCGCGGAGCTGAGGTTCGGATCTTCAAGCTGCTCGTCGCTCAGAGCTTCCTTGATCGCCGCTTTGGCGTCCGACACGGCGGTCGTGCGCTCTTGCTTGTCGTTGATCGCATAGGCGGCGCGGATCTTGTCCTCACCGGCCTTTTTGACCACCTCGTAAAGCTCGGAGTAATCCGGCGCTTGGAAGTCAAACGGCTCTTTCGCTGCCACTTCGGCCAGATCAATGATCAGGTCGATCACTGGCTGAATCTGCTCATGCGCGAAGTTCACAGCGCCCAGCATTTCTTCCTCGGTCAGCTCATAGGCTTCCGATTCCACCATCATCACGGCGTCTTTGGTGCCGGCAACGACAAGATCAAGACGCTGATCGGGGTTGTTCTTCAGCTCGTGCATGTCGTCCACGGTGGGGTTCAGGATGTATTCGCCATCCTCATATCCCACGCGGCACGATGCGATCGGACCACGGAACGGTGCGCCAGAAATCGTGAGCGCGGCAGAGGCGGCAATCATCGCAACCATGTCCGGGTCATTCACCAGGTCGTGGCTGAGCACGGTACACATCACCAGTGTCTCATTCTTGAAACCGGGGACGAACAAAGGCCGGATAGGACGGTCGATCAAACGCGCGGTCAGCGTCTCTTTTTCCGTCGGGCGCGCCTCGCGCTTGAAAAAGCCGCCGGGCACTTTGCCCGCCGCATAGTATTTCTCTTGGTAATGCACCGTCAGCGGGAAGAAATCCATTCCCGGTTTTGGCGACTTTGCGAAGGTCACGTTGGCCATGACCGACGTTTCCCCCAATGTGGCGATGACCGAGCCATCTGCCTGGCGGGCAACCTTGCCCGTTTCGAGTGTCAGCGTTTCTTCGCCCCACTCAATCGATTTTTTCACTTCGTTGAACATCTAAGTTTCCTGTTTCGGCCCGTTTGGCCAATTGCATAGGGGGCGCATTCCCCCTGACCTCGGTATCTTATTTGTCGGGCGCTGAGGTCCGGGCGCCAACTTCCAGATGCGCCGCGTCTACCTCAGATCGGGCGCAATTGAAAGCAATCTGATGCAGGGCGCGATTCGGCCACGCAGCCTAGACGAGGCTGAACTTCTCCGGGCGCAGGATCTCGACCGTCTCGACATAGGCGACCCCGGCGTAATTGGTGAAATACTTGGCCACGACATCATCGGTGATCGCCTCGGCCACGTCATGATTGGCGACGATGGCTTCGATCTTCACATTCTGCGAAATGCCGCCCGCCACCTGCGCGCGCCCGCTGCCGCGCTTGCCACGGCTGCCCTTGCCGCCCGCCTCCACGAAAGTGTAGCCGGTGCCGCCGTGCGCCTCGATGATGGCGGCCACCCCGTCAAGGATGCTGCGCTCGGTGATGATGACGACTTTGGTCGCGCTGTGCATGGTGTGTCCCCGTTTTGCTTTGATACAAAATGGGGGACCCTACGCCATAGGGCAAGTGGCCAAGGTGCCGGCGCGCACCGCAAAAAAGCCGCTATGCCTTGGGTTTAGCCCGGCGGCTCGCGCGGCTTGCCACACCCTGGCTCAGCTTCGGTTCGCCCAACTGGCCCCTGATCCAGTCCTGAAAGAGAAAAACCTCATATTCCTCCTGCATGAGAACCCCACGCTCAAAGGCGCGGCTTTGCAGACCGGCTTGGTTCATCTCACAGGCGTCAGCGTCCTGATCCATCACCAAAATCCCGAAATCCACGATTTTTCCCATGTCGAAATCTGGCCGCGCCGTCATCTCAGGGTGGAAAAACCATTCTGCGGTAATCTCCATCTCCACCGGAGATATCGGCGTGATCTGCACACTGCGCACGTAATCCGCGTGATGTGCCACGAAAATTGACGGCATGAGCGTCACATATCGCTGCCCGGCATCCAGATCATCCTCCGTCAGCCCCGGCAACCGCCCCTGCGCAGAGCCATCCATTGACCATGATGTCGCCCCTGCACGAAGCCCGCCGGAGATATGCGCGGCTGTCTCGGACGCTGTTTGTGCCCAATCGGGATCATCCCGCCGCGCCATGATCGCCCTGCCATAGATCGGCACCAGAGCCGACAATTCCGGATGGATATTGGGGCAATGCAGACACTCGTTAAAATTCTCCCAGAAAATCTTCCAGTTACAGTTGATCCGCTTGGTATAGCTGTGCCCCATCCTCAGATCGGCCAGCGGCCAATTGGCGACATAGGCCATCTCGGCGCCATAGAGCGTCTCGAACGCCTCGGCGTCTGGATCAAGATTGGCAAAGACAAAGCCGCCCCACTCCGCCACGGAGATCGGCAACAGCGGATGATCGGCCCGGTCAAACCCCTCAACAGGGCGCATCGGACCCGTGGCGCGCAACCGGCCCGACAGATCATAGGCCCATTGGTGATAGGGGCAGGTGATCAGCGGTTTGTCCAACATGCCCGACGCCTGCTGGCACAGGATAGAGCCGCGATGGCGGCAGGTGTTGAAGAACCCGCGCAGCGCACCCTCCGCATCGCGCAGGAGCAAAATGGGCTGATCCGCGATGGTAAAGGTGCGAAACGCCTTTGGCCCCTCAAGCGTCTCGGCCCGGCACAGATAGACCCAATTGCGCATCCATATCTGCGACATTTCCCGCGCATGATGCGCGGGGTCGAGATACCATGCCGCGGGCAAGGCGGGCATAGCGCGCGACAGCCCGTTGAACTCTGTTTCCAACACCGGATAATCATCCATGAGCGCGACTCCCTAAATCCTGTCAGGCTCAGCATATCAAAGTTGGCCGGATGTGATTACAAAATTTGCCAGGTGCCATAAAAAAACGCCCGCTCAACACAGAGCAGGCGTTCTATCATGTCTCCACCCAAAAAGGGGTGGGCAGGCGCGAAGGCCTTAGCGGCGAATGCCCAGACGTGTGATGAGGTCTTTGTAACGGGCTTCATCTTTGGACCGGACGTAATCCAGCAGCTTGCGGCGCAGAGCGACCATTTTCAGAAGGCCACGTCGACCGTGGTTGTCCTTCTTGTGGGTCTTGAAGTGCTCTGTCAGCGTGCTGATCCGCGAGGTGAGAATGGCAACCTGAACTTCGGGCGAACCGGTGTCGCCTTCTTTGGTTGCAAACTCTTTCATCACGCGGTCTTTTTCTTCGGCGGTAATCGACATCGGGTTCTCCTTTGGGTCAAGGGTTTAGGGCACAAGCCGGGATGTCGTCCAGCAAGGTCCGTGGAGGTATCCGTCAGAGGCAAGCCCCGGAAGGATGCGGGCAGGTAACCCGTTTTTTCATCGAAGGGAAGCAAAATCCATGGCCGCCCGCGCCGCCGCCTTGATCAGAGCATTGCGCCCGGCGGCAGCGCGCTCTGCCCGATCAGAGTGAGATGGCCAACATTCAACCCTTCTGAGTTGTTCACCTCGGCAATCCTCGTGCCATTAAGCAGAACGTGCTGGATCGAGCCATTTTCGGCATCGGGTTCCAGAGCGACTTCTGGCTCTTGCTCAAGGGTGTCGTCGAAGAGAATCAGCAGGCTGTCTTCCGCCGGGTCAAAATCTAGAACTTGCGCCTGATGCGTGGCTGAAAGCCAACTACCAAGGATCGCCGTGTCAGCACCGGCGCCCAATGTCACAATATCATGCGCGCCTGCGGTGATGATATCATCGCCAGAACCACCATTGAGGAAATCACCTTCATCCAAGTCGTCCCAGCCATCATCCGCATCGTCATCCTCAAGACCCGACAGCGTGTCATTTCCCCAGCCGCCAAAAAGCGTGTCCGCCCCGAGGCCCCCGCGCAGGCTGTCATCGCCAAGATAACCGCTGACCGCGTCGTCACCTTCACCGCCCGCGACCAGATCGTTGCCCATGCTGCCGGTCAGCGTGTCATTGCCCGCCCCGCCCATGACCGCGTCATCGCCATTCTCGCCATAGGCGTGATCATCACCGTCGCCGCCATCGATCCAGTCGCCGTCGCCACCGCCCCAGAGGCTGTCATTACCCGCACCGCCGTCAAGCGTGTCAAAACCCAGCCCGCCGAAAAGCTCATCATCGCCCGCTTCGCCGGACAGGCTGTCATCCCCTGCGCCACCGTTGATCAGGTCCACACCCTCCGTGCCACCGATCACCTCGCCCAAATCGGTGCCAAGCAGGATGTTCTCGAGCAGGGTGGTGGCATCGCCCGCCATGTCTTGGGTCTCTTCGGTGTCGTCCGTGGTATCGGTATCGTCGGCCTCATCCACCGCAAGCAGGGTCTCAATCAGGCTGGCATCATCTGCCACAGCTGCAACACCCTCTTCATCAAGGCCGAGGTCGAACGCCGCTATCGCATCGTCGCCCTCTGCCACTTCGTCTGCTTGCGCAGGTTCGTCAGCCTGATCTGCCGCATCAGGCTCTGGGTTCGCACCAAACGCGATCAGGTCGAGCATGGAACCCGAGCTTTCGCCATCCTCCACGCCCTCTTCGCCGGTTGCCATTTCTGCGGCATCCGTTTCCTCATCCTCGTCCGACCCCATCCCGATGAATGCGGTGGCACCAAGCGCCATCATGCCCATAAGGCCTGCTATAAGTAACATATCATCAACCCACTCTTACCCATCATCAGGGTGCCCGTCGGGGGGCGTTCGGTCAACGCAACAGCTAAGACGTGGTTAATGCACGCAGGCGCGCAGGGGTGGCGATCAGAGGGGAGTAAACTCTGCCCAAGGCTCAGGCTGACGCGCGTAGGCTATGTAGAGCGGGTGTTTGGGGTGTCCGTCCTTGGTCAGCCCAAGATGGTAAACCGGGCGGCCCAAGCCCTGCAACATACGGGCCACTTCGGGGCCCCGCCCGCGATGCACACCGTGGGTTCCCCAAGCCGCAATGATTCGGTCCGCCCAGTCGCAGCTTTCGCGGATCGCCGCATCATTTCCCGGCCCCACGGGATCGGCGGCAGCGCGCATCTCGCGCGGGTCCGTATCGCGCCAAGCAAAGATGTTGGTCACGCGAAAGCCACCAAAGCCCAGTGTCCGCGCCCGCCGCTCACAGCGCTCCACGGTGGGGTCATTCTGCACCTCGGTCGCGGTAGAGGGGTTGAGCATGATGAAAAGCGCCTTCTGTCCGGCGGGCTCCCAGACGCGGGTCAGGGTATAGCGATACCGCTCGCAATCGGAATAGACCGCCGTGGAGGAGGCATCACCCTTGATATGGGTGCGCTCAATCATTTCCCAGTGTCATGGCCAGTGTCATCACCAGCATCATTGTCCGGCGCAGGCCCGCCCTGCGGTGCGGCGAATACCCGGCTGGGATGCAATGCGCCGGATTTGTAGATCCCCACTGCCACCGCCCGCCCCTCATGCGAGGCCCAAGCCTCATCGCCGTATTCTGCATCGCCAGGATAGACCATGCCGGGATTGCCATTGCGCAGCTTGGCCGCGCCCTCGGGGGTGCACCGCAGCTCGGGCAGCTCCGACAGACCCACCTCCAGCGGCAAAAGATGCGCATCAAGCGCGGGATCATGCGCCAGCGCTTCAACCTCGGCCAGCGTGATCGCATCCTCCACATCAAACGGCCCGGACCACATCCGCCGCAGCCATGTCACATGACCATAACAGCCCAGTTGCGCGCCCAGATCCCGCGCGACGCTGCGCACATATCCACCCTTGCCACAGGTCATCTCAAGCACCGCACTATCGGCATCCGGGCGATCGTCCAGCAACAGCTCCTCGACCCAGAGGGGGCGGGCGGCGATCTCCATTTCCTCACCGTCGCGGGCGCGCTTGTAGGCCCGCTCGCCGTCGATCTTCACGGCGGAAAATTGCGGCGGGACCTGCATGATGTCACCGACAAAACCGCTCAGCGCCTCTTTGATCTCATCGTCGCTGGGGCGCGCATCGCTGCGCAGGATCACTTCGCCCTCGGCATCGTCGGTATTGGTGGCCGCACCAAACTGCACCGCAAAACGGTAAGCCTTGAGCGCATCCGTCACGAACGGCACGGTCTTCGTGGCCTCGCCAAGTGCTATGGCCAGAACCCCCGTCGCGTCAGGATCAAGCGTGCCAGCGTGGCCGGCCTTCTTGGCCTGCAACGCCCAGCGCACCTTGTTGACCACCGCCGTAGAAGTCGGCCCCGCAGGCTTGTCCACGACCAGCCATCCGGAAATATCGCGCCCCTTGCGTTTGCGTGCCATGCCTCAACCCTTGCCATGTAGATAAGGGGTGCGGGCTAGCCCAGCCCCGCCGCCCTGTCAATCACGCCTACTAGGTGGCCTTGGGCACCTTGGCCACCACCCCGCGCACAATGGGCCAGTCCGCAGCTATCAGCCCTGTTGCGCGCGCCGCAACCAGCGCGGCCCAGCCACCGATCACATTGGCCAGAACGGCCACGACCAACACGCCCGTATATCCACCGATCATCACACCAGCCCATGTCAGCGGCACGTAAACCACGAAAATCCGGCCTGCACTCAGGCTCATGGACCAAAGCGCCTTATCGCGGGCGTTCATCGCCGCATTGGCCGTCACCAGCATCCCGTAGCCGAAAAAACCCCAACTTGCGACGCGCAGATACTGCGCCGCATAGGCTGCCTCCTCTTCGCTGGGGGTCATGATCTGGGCGATCATGTCGGCTGTGAGGGTCAAAGACACCGCAACCATCAGGCCAAACCCGAGACAAATCACGAAACACAGGCGCAACGCCTCTTGCGCACGGTCTTTTTTGTCGGCGCCCCATGCCTGGCCCACCACCGGCCCAATGCCCGACGACAGTGCCAGCATCGGAACCAACAGAAGCGACTGCACCCGCGTGGCCGAGCCAAAACCCGCAACGGCGGTATCGCCCAGAGTGGCCAATGCGGCAGTCACCATCGCCATGCCTGCGGGGTTGATCGCATTGCTGAGCGCGGCAGGCGCCCCAACCCGTCCGATGCGCAACACTGAATTCCAAAGGTTTTTCAGCGGCCCACAACTCAGACAAATCACCCCCCGGTGCAGGCCATAAAGCGTGATGAACGTGAAAGACGTGATCCGGGCGAGCAACGTGGCCATTGCCGCGCCTGCGGTGCCAAATTCAGGCACGAAGGCCACGCCAAAGATAAAGAGCGGCGTGAGCGCGATATTCAGGACCGCTTCGCCCAGCATCACTGTGGCGGCCACCCCGCTCTCGCCACTGGCCCGAAACACCGCGTTAAGTGACATGCCGGTGACCAGGAACGGAAAGCTGAGGCTCCAAAAGGTGGCATATGCGAGGATCGCGTCCAGAACCTCCCCCTCCGCGCCCATCGCGGAGAAGAGCCATGGAGCCACCAGATAAAAAAGCCCGGCCCCAACGCACCCGAGAACCAAAGCGAGGCCCATGGCATGAAGCGCCATACGCTGCTGCGCCGCATCATCGTCACCTTTTCCGATAGCCTGCGAAATCACCGTGTTGGTGCCCGCCGACAGACCAATCGACAGCGATGTCATCGCCGTCGTCACAGGGAATACATATCCGATAGCGGCGAGCGATGTCGCTCCGTCCCGCGCCAGAAAAAACGCATCCGCGAGCCCAACCGACAACACACCGAGAATACCGATCGTCATGGGCGCGCTGACCCGGAACAGCGCGCGCGCGACACTCCCGTCGTTCAGGTTTTTATCGGTGCTCATAAGGATGGTGCCTCCCTGTGCATCCGGCGAGATAGCCATCGGCGTCAGGGCGAAACGCTTAGGGGCGCAAAACGGTTCCCACAATCGGCCCAAGCGGGAAGCCACGGTCATGCCGCCCAAGCCCCGGCGCATAGAGCCGCGAGATGTTGCCATCGAAATAAAGCGCCTGAGGCAGGGCCAGATGATCGCGGAAGAGCCGCCCGAAGGAATGAAAATTCACCGGCTGGTTGGAAATGGCGAAGATGGCGCGGCGTCCATCCGCACTCGTGCCCACGCCGTTGCGGATATACATGCTGTCGCTGTTTTCCAGAAAACGCGGGTGCAGTGCGCCGTCGATCACCAGCATTGGCCCCGATTGCGTGGCATCCAGGCAGGCAGGGGCCTCGGCCACATAGCGCCGCGTCTCGATCACATCAACGCGCTCCGCCCGCAGGCAAAGAACACCGTTGGGCAAAAGCCCAAAATTGCCTGGCCCCTGGGAGGTGATCACGCGCTGCGCCTCGGCCCCATCCTCGATGTAAAGCCCGACAGGCGCGCGATCCGTATGATACATGCCCGCATTCATCGCAAAGCCAAGCGTGGCCCCCTCAGGCTCCAAAAGCCCGTCCACGGCCGCAAAACTGCCGAGCAGGGCACCCGCGTCATCGTTCAGAAAAAGCCTCAGATCGGCCTTGGTCGTATCGACCTCGCAGACTGTGTAGCTGATGCCCTCAAAGCTCAGATCCCGGCACGGCTCCTGCGCCGCCGCCATTCCGGCCAGTGGCACGAGAAAGGCCGCAAGCCAGCGCACGGCCCTAGTCACCACCGCTCTGGCCACCACCACCTAGGTTACCACCGCCTTGGCCTTCATCAAGATCGCGCTGCACGGCGTCCTGCTTGAAGAGCCGCCGTGTCTCGTCCATCTGGTCAAACGTGGTATCAAGGCGGAACCGCAGATCGGGCGCATATTTCAGCGCCAGCTTCTTGCCGATCATGCGGCGCAGCTCGCCCTTGTTGCGCGCCAGAAGGGCCACGATCTCGTCACGCCCCTCGCCGCCCAAAGGCAGCACATAGGCCGTCGCGATCTTCAGATCAGCCGAGGTGCGTACCTCACCCACCGTCACCGACATGCGGTTCAGCTCCGGGTCATGCACATCGCCGCGCGCCAGCACTTCGGAAAGCGAGCGGCGGATAAGCTCGCCCACGCGCAGCTGACGCTGCGAGGGTCCGGGGCCGTCATGAAACTTGTTCTTTGCCATGAAGGTGCATCTAAGCCTTTGCCCGCCCTTTGCCAAGCGCCGCATCGCAGGCTAAGACATCCCGGCAACGTGGGAGAGACGGATATGACAGCCACACCCGGTATAACGGTCACAGGCGCCTCGGGGCGCATGGGGCAGATGCTCATTCGCACGATCATGCAGAGCGACAAGGCGCGTCTCGTGGGCGCGGTGGAGCGCGCGGGGCATGAATGGGTGGGCCACGACGTGGGCGTGGTTATGGGCGGCGCGGAGATTGGCGTGATCGTGACGGATGATGCGCTGGAGGCATTTGCCCCCGCACAGGCGATCATAGATTTCACCGCCCCTGCCGCCACACTGGAATTTGCCAAACTGGCCGCACAGGCGCGTGCGGTGCATGTGATCGGCACCACCGGGATCACGGATGAGGATCTGGCCGCCCTCAAACCTGCCGCGCGCCATGCGGTGATCGTACGGGCGGGAAACATGAGCCTTGGGGTGAACCTGCTCACGCAGCTGACCAAGCGGGTCGCCGCCGCCTTGGACGAGGATTTCGATATCGAGATCATCGAATCGCACCACAATCAGAAGGTCGATGCCCCCTCAGGCACCGCCCTCATGCTGGGGGAGGCCGCAGCCGAAGGGCGCGGCGTGTCCCTTGAGGCCGTATCTGATCGCGCCCGCGACGGGATGACCGGCAAGCGCAAGCGCGGCGATATCGGCTTTCACGCCATTCGCGGCGGCGACATCATCGGCGAGCATGATGTGCTCTTTGCCGCCACGGGCGAGCGGATCACCCTGCGCCATGTGGCCTCAGACCGGTCCGTGTTTGCGCGCGGTGCGCTCAAGGCCGCCCTTTGGGGGCAGGGCCGCGATCCGGGTGAATATGACATGCTCGATGTGCTGGGCCTGTCGGATAGCGCGCAATGAGTGTGAAGTGACCGCGTGATGCTGAGCTGGCTGAACCGTGCAGCCTTTGGCCTTGTGACCATGTCGGGTGGACTTTGGGTCGCGACGGCGATCCTCTTTCATATTGTCGGAGACGCGCAGGCGGGCGCGCTCCTCGCGCTTCTTGCGGGACTGCTCATTGCTTGGCTCGCGCACCGCCGCAGCGCTCTGCGCGGTTGGGCCGCACTCGGGGTGGGCGCGGTTGCCGTGGCGCTCTGGTATCAGACATATCAGCCCAGCGCGGATCGCGATTGGGCTATGGACGTCGCGCGCGGGGTAGAGGCCGATAGAGACGGCGACACGATCACGCTGCGCAACATCCGCGACTTTGACTGGACCAGTGTGGACACCGCGACCGAGCGCTGGACAAGTCAGATCTACGACCTGAGCAAGCTCACAAGCGTCGATATGATCACCTCCGTCTGGGGCAATCCGAACATCGCGCATCTGCTGGTCAGCTTCGGCTTCACCGATGCGCCAAACGTGGTTTTTTCGGTGGAAATACGCCGGGAGGTTGGGGAGGCCTACAGTGAGATCGGCGGCTTCTTCCGCCAGTTCGAGCTGGTTCTGATCGCCGCGACCGAGCGTGACATCCTGCAGCTGCGCACCACCCACCGCGAGGAGACGGTCAGCCTCTACCCCGCCGATCTCACGCCCGAGCAATTGCGCGATTTCTTCCTCGCCTATGTGGCCCTCGCCCAGAGCCTTGAAGCAGAGCCGCGCTTTTACAACACGCTCACTGCCAATTGCACCACGGTGGTTTACGGGTTGGCAAAGACGGTCAACCCAGAGCTTCCGTTTGATCCGCGTGTGGTCCTGTCAGGCGGCCTGCCCGAGTTTGTCGATGAGCTTGGTCTGCTGCCGGGCGATATGCCGATAGAGCAGCGCCAAATCGAGGCCATCATCACCCCCCGCGCCCAAACCGCAGGGCCGGAGGATGATTTCTCAGCCGTGATCCGCGCGCAAACAGACGGGCAATAACTACCCGTTCCACCCCAGATACGCGTCCATCGCCGCCAGCCCCTCATCCAGCCCCTTGCGGCCAAACCCGATGCGGAACCGGTCGGTGGGTGTCTCCCCAAGCTCCGAGGAATAGATCGTGCTGGGCAGGACCAGAACGCCTGCCTTCTCCACCAAGTCGCGCGCAAACGCATCGACACCATCCGCCCCAAGGTATCGCGGATAGCCCATGCAGGACCCATCTGGCCGCGCCCATTCAAAGAGGTCCGCGTGGCGCGCGAAGAACGCATCCCATTTGGGCAGGTTCTCCTCCACGATGGCGCAATTGCGCGCGATGATCTGGTCGCGGGCCTTGAGCGCGATCCGCGCAAGACGCTCGCTCGGCCCCGAATTGCAGATCGAGATGTAATGCTTCAGTCGCTCCATCTTGGACAGAACCTCCCGGTCCTGACAGGCGATCCAGCCAACGCGCAGCCCCGGCAGCCCATAAGATTTGGACATTACCCCAAGTGACAGCCCCCGCTCATACTCATCCGCCACAAAGGGCAAATGGCGCGCCGATGCAGGCCCCAGCCCGTGAAAAATCTCGTCATGCAAGATCCAGATACCATGGCTGCGGCAAAGCTCTATCAGCGCGCGATACCGCTCCAGCGGCAGGATCGCGCCGGTGGGGTTATGCGGGAAATTTATCGTCACCAGCTTCGTATTGGGCCTGATCGCCGCGCGCACCCGGTCGATATCCAGCGACCATCCGTCATCCGCATCAAGCGGCACGCCCGTCGCCTCACAAATCGCCAATGGCATCGATTCGTGGCTTTGGTAGTTGGGCGTCACGACAATTGCATGATCGCCACGCTCCAAAAGCACCGTGTTGGCGGCGAAAATCCCTTCGCTGGCCCCCGCAAAACACAGAACATCCTCAGCAGTTCGTCCCGCATAGGTCCCGGCAATCTCGGCCCGCAGATCCGGCGCGCCCCATGTCTCGGTATAGCCCAGCCACATGCGCTCGAACCCCTCGCGATCCGCGTCCGAGGCCATCGCCAAAAGCTCATCCAGCCGCATCGCCTCCGCGTCCGAGGCGGTCATATGGTGGCGGGCAGTGAACTCCCACTTGGCGAAATGTGTCTCAAGACGGAAATCTGGCAACGCGCTCATTGAATCCTCCAAGGGCAATCATAATACTGATCCAGCGGGGTGGCCCCGCCGTATATATTGCATACAATTAACGGAACCGAGACCATGCGCCACCTTATTTCTCTTTGTCTTGCAATAGTTATCTCCCTGCCGTTGGCGTTTTCCACGCCCGCAGCGGCGGAAGAATTTTCAACCGTGCAACAAGAAGAAAGCTTCGTGTCCATCGTAGACGGGCGCAAGCTGACACGTTTCGGGATCAATCTGGATGTGATGCCTGACGGACGCATTGTCGGCCGGGCATTTGGCCGCGATGTGACTGGCGCTTGGAAATGGAGCTCGGGGTATTTCTGCCGTGATCTTTTTTGGGGCGAGCGGGATCTCGGACCGAATTGCCAGATGGTGAAGGTTCAGGGCAACACGATCCGTTTTATATCGGACAAGGGCACTGGGCAATTCGCCGACCTTCAGCTTCAGTAAACCAACCCGATCAGAAATCGATGGCGATTCCTTTTTTCTCCCAGTCGCCATAGCGCACAGGCTCAGGCCCTTTGCGTCCGCCCAGCTCCTTGGGCAGCTCAATATCACCTAACGCTTTGCGCCGCGCCTCGGCCTCGGCCAAAGCCCGTTGCGCGGCTGGTGGTAGATCGGTGCGGGGTGTGTCGGGATCACTCATCAGCAGGGTTCCTTTATCCTCGTCCTTCATATATCCCGGCCCCGCATCCCGGCAAGGAGCCTTCATGTCCGCCCCCACACCTTCCGCGCGCCGCAGCGCCGTCTATCTTCTGGATCAGATCCTCGGCGAAAACCGTCTGATGTCCGAACTTTTGGCCGCAGGCGTGCTGGACGCCTTGCCTGCGCCTGAGCGGGCGCGGGCGCAACGGCTCGCCACACAAACCCTGCGCGGGCTTGGCCGGGCGGATCACCTGCTCAAGCGGCACCTGCGCAAACCACCCCCCCTGCATGTGTTCAACATCCTGCGCCTCGGCACGGTGGAGCTTTGCATGGGCGGCGATGCGCATGGGGTCGTTAATGACGCGGTGAACCTCGTGGCGGGCAATAAGCGGTTTGCCTCGCTCAAGGGTCTGATCAACGCCGTTTTGCGCAAGATGGCCGCTGATGGCCCCGCCGACTGGGCCAAGACCCACGTGCCCCAACTGCGCAAATGGTTGCGCGCGCCGCTGGTTGAGGCCTACGGGATGAGCGCCGTGTCCAAATTCGAGAACGCCCATTTCGCAGGCGCGCCGCTGGATATCACCGCCAAGGGGGATGCCGCCGCCGTGGCCACCGCAGTGGGCGGCACGCTATTGCCCACAGGCTCCGTCCGGCTGGCCGATGCCGGACAGGTCAGCGCCCTTCCGGGGTTTGAGGCCGGCGATTGGTGGGTGCAGGACGCCGCCGCCGCCCTACCCGCCAAGATGCTGAACGTGCAACCAGGCGAGGTCGTGCTGGATCTCTGCGCCGCACCGGGCGGCAAGACATTGCAACTGGCGGCCGCAGGGGCCGATGTCACAGCCCTTGATATCTCCGCCACGAGGATGGAGCGCGTAACCGAGAACCTCGCGCGCACCGGCCTCACCGCAAACACGATCGTCGCAGATGCGCTGACGCATATGGGTCAGTATGATGCGATCTTACTTGATGCGCCCTGCTCAGCCACCGGCACGATCCGCCGCCATGCGGACCTGCCCCACGCCCGCGACGGGGCCGAAATCAGCGGCCTGATCGCGCTGCAATCGGCGATGATCGACGCGGCCCTCGGGATGCTGAAACCCGGCGGGCGGCTCCTTTTCTGCACCTGTTCGCTCCTGCCCGATGAGGGCGAATGTCAGGTGGACGAGGCTCTTCTGCGCCACAAAGGGCTGAGCGTGGACGCCTCTGCCTGCGACCTGCCCGGTGTCGACCCTGCGTGGAAAACCGAAGAGGGCGGGCTGCGACTGCGCCCTGATTACTGGCCCAAAGAGGGCGGGATGGATGGGTTCTACATGGCCCTGCTGCGCGCCTGACCGCTCTGCCTGGGGGTTTTTGACAATCTGCGGTGACTTGCCCGCGCCGCCCGCGTATATTGCCCGCAACCGGCGCCGACCAAGAGCGCCAGGAGACAGAGGCATATGGCAGATCAGGGCACACTTGCCACACGGTGGTCGCAATATCTGAACCGGTTTCACGCCCGGCGCGCCGCCCGTGCACGCCCTGCCACCGCGTTTGTGTCCTCGCCTGAGCCGCGCACGATCGGCAGCTATGCCCGTGGCCGGCAACTGAGCGCCGGAAACTATATGTTTGCCGGATCGCTGGTGCAGACCCCCGGAACGTCGCTTTGGCAGATCACCCCCCCAGACGCGATGTTTGAGGCCGAGCTGCATGGCTTTGCATGGCTTGATGATCTGGCCGCAGCCGGCGACGCCAAGGCGCGCAGCTGCGCGCAGGACTGGCTCTGGGAATGGATCGCGCTTTATGGCGACGGCAAGGGGCCGGGCTGGACCCCGGACCTCACCGGGCGGCGGCTCATCCGCTGGATCAACCATGCACTTTTCATGCTCTCTGGGATGGAGGGCAATGCATCCGAGACATTCTTGCGCTCGCTGGCCAGCCAGACGCTTTTCGTCGCCAAACGCTGGGAGGCCACGGCCCCCGGCCTGCCCCGGTTCGAGGCAGTCACAGGCGTAATCTATGCAGGGCTTGCGCTGGAAGGAATGGACGCCCATATCGCACCCGCTCTGCGTGGGTTGGAGCGAGCCTGCGACGACCAGATCGGCGAGGCCGGGATGCTGCCCACCCGCAACCCCGAGGATTTGCTGGAGGTCTTTACCCTCCTGACATGGACCGCCGAGGCCCTGATCGAGGCGGATTTGGAGCCCGGCCCCGCACACCGCACCGCGATTGAGCGGATCGCCCCCACATTGCGCACCCTGCGCCACGCCGATGGGGGCCTCGCGCGCTTTCATGGGGGTGGGCGCGGGCTTGAAGGGCGGCTCGACACGGCACTGGCCGCCAGTGGCGTCAAAGCGTCCAAGCCAGATGGGCTGTCTATGGGCTATGTGCGGCTCAGCGCGGGACGTTCATCATTGATCATCGACGCCGCCAAGCCACCTTCCGGGGCCGCGAGCGCGGGCGCTCATGCCTCCACCTTGGCGTTTGAGCTGACCTCTGGGCGCAGGCCCTTGATCGTGAATTGCGGATCGGGCGCCACTTTCGGGGCCGAATGGCGGCGCGCGGGCCGCGCCACACCGTCCCATTCCACATTGGTGCTGGAGGGCGTATCCTCCGCCCGCCTCGGGCCAGACGGGCCGCAATCAGAATGGCTGGTGAACGGGCCGAAATCCGTGCCCATTCAAGTTAGCCAAGCCTCGGACGGCCTGCGGTTTGAGGGCAGGCATGACGGCTACGCCGCGCGCTTTGGCCTGATCCATGCCCGCACCATCGAGATGACATTCGACGGGCGCGGCATCGCGGGCGAGGACATGATGCTCTCGATGGAGCCCCCCGACCGCCGCCGTTTCGACACGGCACTCGACGCAACCGGGCTCAAGGGCCTCAAATTCACGGTGCATTTCCACCTACACCCAGAGGCCGACGCAGAGCTCGACATGAACGGGGCCGCCGTCTCCATCGCCCTGCGCTCGGGCGAGATCTGGGTGTTTCGCACAGATGGGCGCGCCGATATCACGTTGGAGCCCAGCGTTTATCTGGAAAAATCCCGCCTGAAACCACGCGCGAGCCAACAGATCATTCTCACCGCCCGCGCGATGGAGTATGCGACACGCGTCAGATGGTCGCTCGCCAGGGCGCAAGACACCCCGATCGCCATTCGGGACCTTGCGCAGGACAGCCCAAACGATCAAGACACGTGACCAAAGCCGCATAAACCCGAAGGACCTGCCCCATGACCACACCTGCCCCCATCCGCCGCGCCCTTTTGTCGGTATCCGACAAGACCGGATTGATTGATCTGGGGCGCGCATTGGCGGGCCAGGGCGTGGCGCTTTTGAGCACAGGGGGAAGCGCCAAGGCGCTGCGTGAGGCCGGGCTTGAGGTGCGCGACGTGGCCGATATCACCGGCTTCCCCGAGATGATGGACGGGCGCGTGAAGACCCTCCATCCTATGGTGCATGGTGGGCTTTTGGCGCTTCGCGACGACAAAGGCCACGTGGCCGCGATGGAGGAGCACGGGATCGGCGCGATCGATCTGCTGGTCGTGAACCTCTATCCCTTTGAGCAGACCGTCGCGGCGGGCGCGGATTACGACACTTGCGTGGAGAACATCGATATCGGCGGGCCTGCAATGATCCGGGCGGCAGCGAAGAACCATGGGTTTGTGACTGTGGTGGTCGATACCGAAGATTACGCGCCGCTTCTGGCCGAGATGGAGGAACATGGCAGCACGACATATGCGTTTCGCCAGAAAATGGCGCAGGTGGCCTATGCGCGCACCGCGGCCTACGACGCCGCCGTCAGCACATGGATGGCGGACGCGCTGGGCGATCCCGCGCCGCGCCGACGCGCCGTGGCGGGCACGCTCGCGCAGGTCCTGCGATACGGCGAGAACCCACATCAATCCGCGGCATTCTACACCGATGGCAGTGCCCGCCCCGGCGTGGCCACGGCCACGCAGCATCAAGGCAAAGAGCTGAGCTACAACAACATCAACGACACAGATGCTGCGTTCGAGCTTGTCTCGGAATTCGCGCCTGAAGATGGCCCGGCGGCAGTGATCATCAAACACGCGAACCCTTGCGGTGCCGCGCGCGGTGAGACGCTGCTGGAGGCCTACAAGCGCGCCTATGATTGTGACCGTACCTCGGCCTTTGGCGGGATCATCGCCCTCAACCACCCGCTGGACGGGGCGACGGCAGAAGAAATCTGCCAGATTTTCACAGAAGTTGTGATCGCGCCTGAGGCGGATGCCGAGGCTATGAGTATTTTTGCCAAGAAGAAGAACCTGCGTTTGCTCACCACGGGGGCGATGGCCGCCCCGGCGGCGGCGGCGCGGACGATTCGGCAAGTGTCGGGCGGCTATCTGGTGCAGGACAAAGATAGCGGCGTGATCGGGGCGGATGACCTGAAGGTCGTGACCAAGCGACAGCCGACTGAGGCCGAGATGGCTGATATGCTTTTTGCGTGGAAAGTGGCGAAACACGTGAAGTCCAACGCCATCGTCTATGTGAAGGATGGCGCGACAGTGGGCGTGGGCGCGGGCCAGATGAGCCGCATCGACAGCTGCCGGATCGCCGCGCGCAAGGCCCAAGACATGGCCGAGGTGCTGGACCTTTTGGAGACGCCAGCCAAGGGGTCGGTCGTGGCCTCGGACGCGTTCTTTCCTTTCGCCGACGGCCTGATGGCGGCGGCAGAAGCGGGGGCCACTGCGGTAATCCACCCCGGCGGATCAATGCGCGATGAGGATGTGATCAAGGCCGCCGACGCGGCGGGCCTTGCGATGGTTTTGACCGGCATGCGCCACTTTCGGCACTAATGCGCCCTATCGAGGGCATGAGGCGCGCAAAGGAGCCCGCATGAGAACGCTAGCTTGGGTGGCCCTGATCATCTTCGTCGTGGATCAGGTCAGCAAATATTACATCGTGCATATGCTCAATCTGGCCACGGTGCGGGCGATCGATGTGTGGCCACCCTATCTCAACCTGCGCATGGCGTGGAATTACGGGATCAATTTCGGTCTTTTGGCCACGGACTCGGATGTGACGCGCTGGGCGCTCATTGTCGTGGCGCTGGTCATCTCAGGTGCCGTGATCTGGTGGCTGCGGCGCGAGCCCGGGGGCCTTTGGCAGAACATCTCGGCGGGCCTTTTGGTGGGTGGCGCGCTGGGCAATGTGGTGGACCGGGTGTGGTATGGCGCAGTGGCGGATTTTCTCAACATGTCTTGTTGCGGATTTACCAACCCCTATGCGTTCAATATGGCAGATATTTCCATTTTCATCGGGGCCTTCGGGCTGGTCATTTTCACCCCCGACAAAAAGCCCGCGTGACCTTGGCCTTGTCTTGCGGTAAAATGCCATCAAGAGCAGGCAGGAGACTGGTATGAACATGCCCCGCAAAAGCATCATCATTGGAATGGTCGCCCTCATGGCGGTGGCAGGCTGTGCCCGCGAGGGCAAGGATATCCAGCTGACGCGCATCAAGAATGATGGAAAGGGCCCGGATGAATTCTCCGTGCTGCCCAGCAAGCCGCTGCAAGCGCCCGAAAGCTATTCCGCCCTGCCGACCCCCACACCCGGTGGCGCGAACCTCGTGGACCGCAACCCCGAGGCCGAAGGAATCGCGGCCCTCGGTGGGCGGGCAGTCACGGGCACAGGGATTGCGGCCTCTGATGGTGGGTTGGTCAATCATACCCGCCGCTACGGTGTATCCGATAATATTCGCCAGACTTTGGCATCCGAGGATGTGGATGTGCGCCGCCGTCAGGGCCGTGTGAATATCCTCAATATTGGCCCCAATGACGACTATACCAACGCCTACCGCCGCCAATGGCTGGATAGTCAGGCCGAGCAGCGCCGCCTTCAGGCGCGCGGCATTGTCACCCCCGCCGCCCCACCACCCGAATAAGCGTTTTCGCTCACATCCTTGTCAGTGCGCTTGAATGCTGCGTGATGCGCCGTATCTATTTGCGGCACGCCATACACGTAGGAGCATGTTGATGCGCAATTTTCTGACCGCCCTTTTATCGCTCGCCATTTTGGCACCTGCTGCCCATGCGGATGATCAGGTGACCAATTTCATGCTGGATAACGGGATGGAGGTTGTGGTGATAGAAGATACCCGTGCGCCCGTCGTGGTGCATATGGTCTGGTATCGTGCCGGATCGGCGGATGAGGCTCCAGGCGTCTCAGGGATCGCGCATTACCTCGAACATCTGCTCTTCAAAGGCACCGAGACGATGGAGCCGGGCGAGTTTTCCGCCACCGTGGCCAAGAATGGCGGGCGCGACAACGCCTTCACCAGCTACGACTACACCGCCTATTTTCAGCGTGTGGCCGCCGACCGGCTGGAGCTGATGATGCGCATGGAAAGCGACCGTATGGTCAACCTTCAGATCGGGGAAGAGGACATAGCGACCGAGCGGGACGTGATCATCGAAGAGCGCAACCAGCGGGTCGAGAACAGCCCCGGCGCGCTCTTTCGCGAACAGCATAACGCCGCGCAATTCCTCAACCACCGCTACGGCGTGCCCATCATCGGCTGGCAGCACGAGATGCTCGGGCTGGGCCTGAAGGAAGCCAAGGATTTTTACCATCAGTTCTATGCCCCCAATAACGCCGTTCTCGTGGTGGCGGGCGATGTGCGCCCGGACGAGGTGCGCGCGCTGGCCGAAACATATTACGGCGTTATCCCAGCCAACCCGGACCTGCCCGAGCGCACCCGCCCGCAAGAGCCGCGCCAGATGGCCGAGCGCCGGATCGTGTTCGAGGACCCGCGCGTGGCCCAGCCTTACGTGATGCGCTCCTACCTCGCGCCCGAGCGCGACAGCGGCGCGCAGGAGGAGGCCGCAGCCCTCAGCATTCTCGCCGATATCCTTGGCGGCGGCACCACATCCGTGCTGACCCAGAAACTGCAATTCGAGACACAAACGGTCGTGCAGGCGCAGGCGTGGTATCGCGGTCTGTCGCTGGATGACACGACCTTCAATGTGGTAGTCGTGCCCGCCGCGGGCGTGACCTTGGAAGAAGCAGAGTTCGCCATGGACACCGCCATTGCCGAGTTCATGGAGACCGGTGTCGATGCCGCACAGCTTGAGCGGATAAAAAAGCAGATCTACGCCAGCGAAACCTATGCCCGCGACGATGTGAGCGGGATGGTCAACCGCTATGGCGCGGCACTGACCTCGGGTCTGACCGTGGCGGATGTGCAGGCATGGCCTGATACGCTACAGGCCGTTACAGCAGATGATATAATGGCCGCCGCCGCCCGCGTCTTTGCCAATGAAAATTCAGTGACCGGCTATCTCAAAGCCCCGGAGGTGACCCAATGATCCGCTTCGCACTTGCCTGTCTGATCGCCTTCGCGGCCCTGCCCGCACGGGCCGAGATCAACGTCCAGGAGCTGACCACGCCCGGCGGCACCAATGTATGGCTGGTGGAGGAGCCCGCGATCCCCTTCGTGGCGCTTGAGCTGCGCTTTCGCGGCGGGGCGAGCCTTGATGCGGATGGCAAACGCGGTGCAACCAACCTGATGGTTGGCCTTCTGGAGGAGGGTGCGGGCGATCTTGACAGCCGCGCCTTTGCTGAGGCGACCGAGGCATTGGCCGCCGATTTCAGCTATGACATCACCGATGACAGGATCGCCATCTCTGCGCGGTTCCTCAGCGAGGATGCCGAGGCCGCAGTGGCCCTGCTGCGCAAAAGCGTCGTCATGCCCAATTTCGATCAAACATCACTTGACCGGGTGCGCGCGCAGATCCTGTCGATCATCGCATCCGACCTCAAAAGCCCAAGCGCCATCGGTGCCGCCGCGTTCAACGAACTGGTCTATGGCGCGCACCCCTATGGCAGCTCAGAGAACGGCACGCTGGAAAGTGTCGCGGCCCTCACCCGCGCGGACATTCAAGCCGCCCACGCCGCCGCCATGACCCGCGATCAGCTTTACGTGAGCGCCGTGGGCGATATCGACGCCGAAACGTTGATGACCCTCGTTGACACGCTCACCGAAGGCTTGCCCCAAAGCGGCGCACCTCTGCCCGCCCCGGCGGATGTAAACCTGCCCGGCGGCACTCTGGTCGTGCCATATGAGACACCGCAATCGGTCGTGATGTTCGCCCAAAGCGGCATCGACCGCGACGACCCGGATTTCTTCGCCGCCTTTATCCTCAATCAGATCTTGGGCGGCGGTGGCTTCGAGAGCCGCCTGATGCAGGAAGTGCGCGAGAAGCGCGGGCTGACATATGGCGTCTATTCCTACCTCGCCGACAAGGAGGGCGCGCAACTGATGATGGGCAGCGTGGCCTCGGCGAATGACCGCGTGGCCGAGGCGATCTCCGTGATCAAGGATGAGTGGGCCCGCATGGCGGAGGACGGCGTGAGCGCGGAGGAACTGGCCGATGCCAAGACCTATATGACAGGTGCCTACCCGCTGCGCTTTGACGGCAACGCCAATATCGCCAACATCGCCGTGGGGATGCAGGTCGAAGGCCTGCCCACCGATTACATCTCCACCCGCAATGACAAGCTGAACGCCGTCACGCTGGAGCAGATCAACCGCGTCGCGGCCGAGCTTCTGAACCCCGATGAGCTGACCTTCGTTGTGGTGGGACAGCCCGAAGGCCTGCCCTCAACCATCAACTGAGAGACCCTCCGCCTTGGCCAGCCTCACAAGGCCCCGCTGCATCATCGTGGCGGGGTCTTTGCTTTTGACCATCGCGCCCTGCTGGCTCAGCGCGCTCTCCCACTCCGTACCGCAAAGGTTGAGGACCTCCATGCCCAGCCAATAAGGCTTTGCCGCCGCAAGCTCCGCCCCCACAAGATGCCCCGAGAACGCCGCCGCATCCCCAGCCAGATCCGCCCGGTGCAGTTGCGCGGCCAAACGCTCAGGCCGCGAGAGAGTATCGGCCAGAGCGCCCGCATCCATGCCAATGGCACCCAGATCGGCCATCAATCCCGGCGTGAGGCTGCCTTGAAAGCTCACGATCTCATCCGCGCTCACATGCACCCAATAGAGCCGCCTCGCATCACCAGCCAAGACAACCCCATCCCACTGCACATCACCGTCCAAGGCCCCGATCACCAGCGCCCGCACTGACCCCGGAAGCCGGTCTGGCGGAACCGCCTGCGACACGCCAGAGAGGCCGCATAAAGCACAGGGCACAGGGCCTCCCATCCCACCGATCTCCAGCATCGGCGCGCCTTCGGGCAACCGCTCGGCAGGCGCAGGGTGGGCCCCCTCAAAGGCCAGCACGCCCGCCCCCTCGATCACGGCGCCCCAGAGCATCCCTCAGCCCCGGCTCATCTGCGCGACAAGGCCCCGCATGTCGTATCCAGCCGCCTCTGTGGCACGCAGAATCTCGGCCTCGTCTACCTCGCCATGTTTGGCGATGGTCCACAGCATGGTGCAGCGCGTCCCGCTCCGGCAATAGGCCAGCACAGGCCCCGGCAACTCGGCCAGTGCGGCTTTGAAATCATCTACATCCGCCTCGCTCAGCATCCCCGACACGATTGGCACGTTGCGAAACTCCAGCCCAGCCGCCTGCGCCGCCGTCTCGATTGCGGTGCAGGCAGTCTGCCCAAACTCCTCCCCGTCGGGCCGGTTGCACAGGATCGACCGAAAGCCGGCAGCGGCAATATCGGGCACATCCTCGGGGCTGATCTGGGGGGAGACGGAAAAATGATCGGAAATTTTGGCTGGGTCCATGGGGGGCTCCTTTTTCTACGCCCATACTGATGCCAAACAGACGCGCTTTTCAATGCCGCCGCGTTGACAAATGCGCTGGCCCTGCCAAACCTGATCCCCTCAAAGGGAGGCCACTAATATGTCAGGCGCATGGGAATTCTGGATCGACCGGGGCGGCACCTTTACCGATATCGTGGCCCAGGACCCTGGCGGCACGATCCACACCCACAAGCTTTTGTCAGTGAACCCCGAACGCTACGCCGATGCCGCCGTCCAGGGCATTCGCGAGGTGATGGGAGTGACCGGCGATTTCCCACCCGGCTCCATCCGCGCCGTGAAAATGGGCACCACCGTGGCCACCAACGCCCTGCTGGAGCGCAAGGGCGAGCGGGTACTCCTGATGATCACCCAAGGGTTTCGCGATCTGCTGCTTATCGGTTATCAGACCCGCCCACGCCTTTTTGACCTGCATATCAAACGCCCCGACCTGCTTTATGAGGACGTGGCCGAACTGCATGAGCGTCTCGACGCCTCTGGCCAGGTGGTCACCCCACTGGACGAGGCCCGCGCCCGCGCCGATCTGCAAGCGGGTTTTGACAGAGGCATCCGGGCGGTCGCCATCGCAGGGCTGCATGCCTATCTCAACCCCGCGCATGAGGCCCGCGTGGCCGAGATTGCCCACGAGATCGGCTATACCCAGATCAGCACCAGCCATGAGGTCTCCCGCCTCGCCAAACTTGTTGGACGCGGGGACACCACAGTGGTGGACGCCTACCTCTCGCCCATCCTGCGCCGCTACGTCGATCTCGTGGCGGGCGCGCTGGACCTCGGCACCGCCTGCGAGACCCTTCTCTTCATGCAATCCAGTGGCGGTCTGACCGAGGCGCGCCGGTTCCAAGGCAAGGACGCGATCCTGTCGGGGCCCGCAGGTGGCATCGTCGGCATGGTCCATACCGGTGAGGCGGCAGGTTTCGATGCGCTCATCGGCTTTGACATGGGCGGCACCAGCACCGATGTCAGCCACTATCACGGCAGCTTCGAGCGTAGCTTCGAGACCGAAGTGGCCGGCGTGCGGATGCGCGCACCGATGATGGATATCCACACCGTCGCGGCAGGCGGCGGCAGCATCTGCACGTTCCGCGATGGCCGCTTTCAGGTTGGCCCCGAAAGTGCTGGTGCCGATCCCGGCCCCGCCTGCTATCGCCGGGGTGGGCCCCTCACGGTGACAGATTGCAACGTCATGTTGGGCAAGCTCAGCCCCGATCACTTCCCCCATGTTTTTGGCCCAAACGCGGATCAGCCACTGGACGCTGACGTGGTGCGCGCCAAGTTCGCGGATCTCGCCAAACAGGTCGCCCAAGAGACCAAAGAGGCCCCGCGCACGCCCGAAGATATGGCCACCGGCTTCCTGCGCATCGCCATCGACAACATGGCCAACGCGATCAAGAAGATCTCCGTGCAGCGCGGCCACGATGTGACCCGCTATACCTTGCAATGCTTCGGCGGTGCGGGCGGGCAGCACGCATGTGGCGTGGCCGATGCGCTGGGCATGCGCCGCGTTCTGGTGCATCCCTACGCGGGCGTGCTGAGCGCCTATGGCATGGGCCTCGCCCCCATCACCGCCATGCGCGAGGCACAGATTGACCTGCCGCTGACGCAGTATGATGAGACCCTAAGCTTGCGCAAAACGCTGATTGCGGAGGCAATGGCTGAGGTCAGTGCTCAAGGTGGCACCACCCCCACCGCCCGTATCGAGCTGCACCTGCGCTACGATGGCTCACACCAGACCCTGCCCGTGCCCTCTGATGCCCCAGACGCAAAATCCGCCTTTGAGGCCGCGCATAAACAGCGCTACGGCTTCACCTCCCCCGCCCGCGATCTCCTGATCGAGATGATCTCGATCGAGGCCATGGGCGCGATCGGCAAACCTGCCCCCCTCACACCGCAACAGGGCGACGGCGCCCCCAAGGCGCACACCGAGATGTATGCGGATGCCACATGGCAGGACGTGCCTATCCATGACCGCGACACACTCGACCCAACGGTCACGATCAAAGGCCCTGCCATCATCACCGAGCCCACCGGCACCAACATCATCGAGCCCAGCTGGGCCGCCCATGTCGATGCCCATGCCAACCTCATAATCGAGCGCACAGACGCCGCCCAAACCGCCCCCTCGGCTGAGACCGCTGCCGACCCCGTGCTGCTGGAGGTGTTCAACAACCTTTTCATGTCCGTAGCGGATCAGATGGGCGCGACCCTCGCCAACACCTCTTGGTCGGTGAACATCAAGGAGCGGCTCGACTTTTCCTGCGCCATTTTCGACGCTTTGGGCGATCTCGTGGCCAACGCGCCGCATGTGCCAGTGCATCTCGGTTCCATGTCCGACAGCGTGCGCACCGTGATGCGGCTCAACCCCGATGTGCGGCCGGGTGATGCCTATATGCTGAACTCGCCCTATAATGGCGGCACACACTTACCCGATGTTACCGTGATCACACCGGTCTTTGTGGGGGACAAACCCGTCCTCTGGCTGGGTAGTCGGGGGCATCACGCCGATATCGGCGGTCGCACCCCGGGAAGTGCCCCACCCGACAGCACCCATATCGACGAGGAAGGCGTGCTAATCGACAACGTGAAGCTGGTCGACCAAGGCACCTTCCTTGAGGTCGAGGCCGAAACCACCCTCGCCACCGCCAAATATCCATGCCGCAACATCCCGCAGAACATGGCCGACCTGAAGGCGCAGGTCGCGGCGAACGAGACCGGGCGGCAGGAGCTTATGAAGGTGATCGAGACCTACGGGCTGGACGTGGTGCAGGCCTATATGGGCCACGTACAGTACAATGCGGAGGCGAGCGTGCGGGCGGTCCTCGGCCACCTCAAAGACGGGCACTACGTCTACCCGATGGATATCGGCACCCAAATCGAGGTGCGCGTGACCGTAGACCAAGACGCGCGCGAGGCCGTGATCGATTTCACAGGCACCTCGCCGCAACACGCGGGCAATTACAACGCGCCGCGCTCCATCTCTGACGCGGTCGTGCTCTACGTTTTCCGCACCATGGTGGGCGCGGATATCCCACTGAACCAGGGCTGCCTCAAGCCGCTACGCATCATCGTGCCCGAAGGCTCCATGCTCAATCCCGTCCGCCCCGCCGCCGTCATCGCGGGCAATACGGAAGTGAGCCAGGCGGCGTGCAACGCGCTCTACGGCGCGCTTGGCGTGCTGGCGGGCAGTCAGGCCACGATGAACAATTTCGTCTGGGGCAATGACGATTTCCAGAACTATGAGACCATCGCGGGCGGCACCGGCGCAGGCCCAGATTTCAACGGCTGTGACGCGGTGCAAAGCCACATGACCAACACCCGCATGACCGATCCCGAGATCCTGGAAAAACGTTTCCCCGTGCGGCTGGAAAGCTTTGGAATCAGAGACTGTTCCGGCGGAAAAGGCCAATATCGCGGCGGTCACGGCGTACTGCGCGAGATGCGGTTTCTGGAGCCTGTCACGGTCACGACCCTCTGCTCGCACCGGATCATTCCGCCTTTTGGCGTGAATGGCGGCGCACCGGGGTCTGTGGGCGAAAACTGGGTCGTGATGCCGGGTGGCACCCGCCGCGAGATGCAAGGCAATGACGAGATCGACCTTCCCGCAGGCGCGGTCTTCGGCATGGCCACACCGGGCGGCGGCGGCTGGGGGCACGAATAGCTACGCCAATCTTAACTCCGCGTTAACCAAGCAAACGCAACATTAACGCATGTCAGGATTCTCCCACTTCTCCGAGGCGCCCATGCCGCTTTTCTCCGCGGATGAGGCAATTACGCCCGAGGCGCCGCCCCGTGCGCAAGAGGGAGGCCAGCCCTCCTATATCCGCGACCATCGCCGCCGCCTGCGCGAACGGTTCATGGTGGGTGGCGCGGGG
>ERZ887849.902-NODE-902-length-30130-cov-7.774198_pt1 | contig 30130 bp, 27 predicted proteins | sample MGYA00521267_ERZ887849 | MGnify/ENA primary metagenome ERZ887849 (study PRJEB32303, sample SAMEA104408601) | aquatic metagenome | biome: Brackish water; feature: Pelagic; material: water | place: Baltic Sea | collected 2014-06-06T16:11:00 | depth 2,863 m ... | reverse complement strand
CCAACAGCCAACAGCCAACAGCCAACAGCCAACAGCCAACAGCCAACAGCCAACTTTTTTCAAAGATTTAAAACCTCAACTGTAACTTTTCACCCTACTTCTTTATTTAACTACTAAGAACAGATTATCCTTTTCTTAAAATAATAAATAGAAAAGCGATACATTTGTGTCCCAACAAAAAAATAAAATGGAAAACAATAACGAGAATCAAGTAAATATAGAATTGTCTGAAGACGTAGCTTTGGGTGTATACTCGAATTTGGCTATTATCACCCATTCTCCAGCAGAAATCATTAGCGATTTTGTACAGTTGATGCCGGGAATGCCAAAAGGGAAAGTTCGTTCAAGAGTAATTATGACGCCTCAAAATGCTAAACGATACATGCGTGCGCTTCAAGAGAATATTTCGAAATTCGAACAAGCTTTTGGAGCAATTGAGGAGAATGACGGACATAATATGCCGCCAATGAATTTTGGACCTCCAACTACACAAGCATAAAAAGTATACAGATTAAAAAAAAAGAACATGAAAAAATTAGTTTTCTTATTATTCATTTTTGCAGCTTTAGGAGCGTGTAAAAAGAATTCATCAACAAAGAAATTCGACCGTTTGGTAGTAAATAATAACTGGAAATTGGCCAAATGGATTGATCAAGGAGTTAATAAATCGGAAACTTTCGAAGATTACATCTATGAATTTACCGATCACAAAGAGTTTATTTCAGTAAATAGTGGAACAAAAAATATCGGTTCTTGGGATACACAAGATGCCAAAAATCCGGCAATCCTAATATTGAATATCGGAGAAACAACCCCAGAAGCTTCTATTGCCGATGATTGGAAAATCGTTTTCTTATCAAAAGATGAAATGCGACTTGAAAGATTGAACCAGAATTATGAACCTGGTGACGAATGTATCTTTAAGAAATTGTAAAAAAAATTACGAATTTTAAGAAAGCCTTTCTACCTGATTTATTCTGGAGAAGGGCTTTTTTTATGGAATATAATAGTTGATCAATCTGCTTTCTCTGTTTTTGCATAGCAGAATCTCATTATAATAAAGTGAATTCCATTTTACACTTCCTACATTCAATCCATAGTGATTGTGCTGAATGTAACTCCAATTGCCGCACGAATCAATTGGTGTTCCGTCGATATTCGAAAATATATTTTGAAAATCCATCGTTTGGAACGTACCTGCAGGAACTGTTATTGGTGAGTTTGTTAAGTCAATCAATTGTTTTGTTCTTTGCCATGTCGGAATAAATTGGTCCGGTTGCATTGTGACCGTAAAATCCTGGAAATTGATGTGAATTAGCCCGTATTGATCAATAATGTAACCTGACGAATCTCTATATAACCATGTGTTCGGCGCTGTGCCTTGATGTTTGACTGTGTATTTGAAAAATATTTTACCGTTAATAGAAGTGTCGCCGGTTACTTGAATTGTATCAGAAACTCCTGTGTTTGTTTCAATCCGATTCTCGTCAATTTTAAAAACTTAGTATACCCAAAAAGCACCAACCTTTAATGGAAAAAAAAGCCGTGGTAGTTGATTCAACCATCGGATTCGGAGGTGTAACACAACCATTGAATGGATCTACATTCTTCTTTTTACAAGACAATAGTCCAATAGAAATAAAGAGAAATGTGAAAATAGTGGCTTTCATATCAGTGGTTTTTGAATTTCCCAAAAAGAACGTCGAGCCATTTTTAATATTGTAAAACAAATTGATCTTTAACATTTAGCCAACATCAACTTCAATGGTCAATAGTCAACGTCTACAAAATAACCACCACAAAAACTTCCGTCGTCTCATTCCCGCAATAATCCTTCGCTACAATTTTCATTTCATGTCGTCCTGGAGTAGTATCTTTCAATTCAAAAAATGCGTAATCACCTTTCGATTCGTAATCCAAAACGCGCCATTCTCCGTCTACCCATAAGCCGTAATTCATCAACCCAGAACGATAATCGCCCATTTTCCATACTAATTGAGATGACTTTCTCGAATCCACTGTGCCCGAAACATTGACCGATTTAATATACGGTCCAGCATCATCAACCTGAACATTTATTTCTCCAAAATACTTTGATTCAGCCTCCAGATAGTCGCCAACAACAGATGTTTTTAAAGCCGAATAACCATGACTTCGTTTCACAGCCAAATATTGTTGGTGCTTCGGCACATCACTCAATGCTTTCATTCGCACAGTAAAAGCAGCTTGAACAGGCAAGGAACTGGCAGATACATAAACTGACGCCCCATTAAAACTAACCTTCTTTGGAAAAGGTTCAAAAGCACAGTTTTCGGGTAAAATCACAGATGCATTGTCCCAATTTTGTTCCCAACCTTTTTTCGGGTTCACATAATCTGGATTATTGATGACACTTGCGTCTGAATTCGCTTCTCCTTCATCTACTTTTAGTGTAAACTCAACAACCGATTTATTTCCCTTGAAGTCAAAAGCGACATATTTTACTTCATATGATTTTCCTGGTTCGATCTTTAAAATCCCTTTGGTTTTGGTCTTATAAACCGTTAAGGGATTCGTTTCAGAATGAAAGGCTTTGTGATATTTTCGTCCTGCATGAAAGGCAGAATAATCGGTATACGTATTCAAAAAGCGAGTTTGGGAAAACGAAACACGATCTATTTCTTGATGCATGATAGTATCTCCATCAACAATTAATGTGGTTCCATACAAACCACAATTGTTGCTTGCTGCATCAAATTTATCTACTCCGTTAAGGGCAAATCCAATTCCACCCATAATATCGCCCGTTCGTTTTTTAGCATAATTGGCTGGAATTAAAACTGTTCCATTTCCAATCGTATAACCACCGCCTTTGCCTTTCAAACTGAATTCTTTTTCTTTTTTTGGACACAAATAACCATATTCATCTAGTCCGTAAATTTTTACATTGTACAAATTGGGCGAACGATTGTCCTCTATCTTAAAACCAAATTTCAAAGGATTGATGGCTTCTTCCGTATATGTATCGCGCACTTCGAAATGCAAATGTGGACCGCTTGAAGCTCCTGTGTTTCCCGATAAGGCAAAAACTTCACCTCGTTTCATGGGCAATTCATTGGGTTGGAAATACAAATCTGCTTCCGAACTTTTCGTTCGTATTTGAAATTCTTTTACTTTTTCTTCCAATTTACCCGTCAATCTTTGACAATGTCCGTAAACACTTGTTATTCCACCCGGATGATTAATATAAACGACACGACCATAACCATAAGGCGAAACAGTAACGCGTGCGATGTACCCTTCGTCGATGGAGTGAAGTGAATATCCTTCTTTTGCGTTGGTCTTAAAATCCAAACCCATGTGAAAATGATTGGAACGCAATTCACCGAAATTGGCTGCTAAAATCAAAGGTATGTTGAGAGGTGGGTGATAATCTTGCTTTAGCTTTTGATCTTCAAAAAAGAAAGGTTGCCAGTTTAAAACGAATATAAGTAGTAAGTTAATCATTGTCATCATTTTTCAAAAATAGCCTTTTGATAAAAAAGTAATGCAAAATCAGAAATAAATCTTGACTTTATTCGTTGACAATGCTAATTTTGTACAAAGTCTAAAACCAAATGACCGAAAGTATTCAGAGCATTATTAATCAAATTTCAGAGAAATCTAGAGCCCTGCATGGTCTTTTGGTTGCGGAAAGAGAGAATAATGCAAATCTACTTTCTAAAAACGAACAACTGCAATCTGATTTGGATGGGAAATTAGCCGAAGTTTCGCGCTTAGAATCCAAATTGAATGCACAAGAAGAGCAAATGGTTGGACTTACAGAACAAAGCTCAGTTTCTAACGCAAACCCTTCCAGAGGGAATGTACAAGAAATTGATGAATTGGTGAAAGAAATAGATTACTGCATTAGTCAGTTAAGAAAATAAAGAATGGAGAAGAAATCCTTATCATTGGTAGTTGCGGGTAGAACATACCCTCTTACTGTATCAGCTGAAGAACAAGAAAAGGTTCTAGGTGCTGCAGAAGATATCAATAAGGCCATCAAAGTTCTTAAAGACAATTATGCAGTTAAAGATATGCAAGACTTGCTAGCAATGGCAGCTTTGCAATTGGCGACTAAATCAAAATCTGGGGCTCCGCAAACGGCTGCTCCCATTGTTGAAAAAGCTGACTATTCTAAGGTTGAAGAGTCTCTCGGAAAGTTAAATTCTGAGTTAGACGAACTTAAATAACCGCATCATTTCATTTCTGAGTCGAGTTCTATAACGCTAAAATATAGGATTTATGAACTTAATTATTGGAATTATTATCGGAGTTGCAGCAGGTGCTGTTGTTGCTTTCTTACTTCAAAATGTCTTTCTTAAAAAGAAACAGGATCAAATCTTGAAAATCGCTAATGCCGAAGGTGAAGCAATGAAAAAAGATAAGATTCTTCAGGCGAAAGAGCGTTTTCTGAAACTAAAAGAAGAACACGAATCGAATACGAAAGATAGAGAACGAAAAATTCAATCTATCGAAGACAGAGCAAAACAGAAAGAGAAAACGCTTTCTCAAAAAATCGAAGAAACTTCTCGTAAAGAAAAAGATTTCATAAAAAAACAAGAGCTGTTCGACAGTAAATTGGACATCCTTGAAAAGAAACAAGTTGAATTGGACAAGACACAAGAAAAAAGAGTCTTGGAATTGTCTAAATTGAGTGGAATGAGCCAAGAAGAGGCGAAAACCATGATGATGGAAGCGATGAAAGATGAAGCCCGAACTGGTGCAATGTCTCACATCAAAGAAATCATGGAGGAAGCAAACTTGAACGCTACGAAAGAAGCTAAGAAAATTGTAATCCAAACTATTCAAAGAGTTGCACAAGAGCAAACGATTGAAAACGCCGTTTCTATTTTCAATATAGAAAATGATGATGTGAAAGGTCGAATTATCGGTCGTGAAGGACGTAACATTCGCGCGATTGAAGCAGCAACTGGGGTTGAAATTGTTGTAGATGATACACCTGAAGCAATAATCCTTTCTTGTTTCGATCCTATTCGCAGAGAAATTGCTCGTTTGTCTTTACACCAATTGGTTTCCGACGGACGTATTCACCCAGCGCGTGTTGAAGAGGTCGTTGCAAAAACGAAAAAACAACTCGACGAAGAAATTGCGGAAACTGGTAAACGAACATGTATCGATCTCGGTATTCACGGCCTGCATCCTGAATTGATGCGTATGATAGGACGAATGAAGTACCGTTCTTCTTACGGACAAAACTTATTGCAACACTCTCGTGAAGTCGCGAATATGTGTGCTATCATGGCCGCTGAATTAGGTCAGAACGTTAAAGTAGCAAAACGTGCAGGTTTACTTCATGATATTGGAAAAGTGCCAGACGAAGAGCCAGAATTGCCACATGCTATTTTGGGAATGAAAATCGCAGAGAAGTATGGTGAAAAACCAGATGTTCTCAATGCAATTGGAGCCCACCACGACGAAATTGAAATGACATCAATGATTGCACCTATTGTTCAAGTTTGTGATTCCATTTCAGGAGCGCGTCCAGGAGCACGACGTGAAATCGTAGAATCGTATATCAAACGTATTAAGGAATTGGAAAGCTTAGCTTTGGCCTATGACGGTGTGAGCAGTGCATTTGCGCTTCAAGCGGGACGTGAATTGCGCGTCATGGTAGAAAGTGAGCAAGTAACCGATCTTAAGGCAGACGAATTGTCGTTCGCTATCTCTCAGCAGATTCAAACGGAAATGACCTATCCGGGTCAAGTGAAGGTGACTGTTATTCGTGAGAAAAGAGCGGTGAATTACGCAAAATAGCCAAACGTTTTAGTAAGCTATTAAAAGTCAAGAGCGCATAAGTATTCGAAGTTGACGTGTATCGTCTGAGTTTTCTCATCAATTTTGCTGGATAAAACAACGAAACATTGTAATGACAGGAATAAAAAATATTCTGAAAGGTGATTTCGTAAAGTCCGTTGCTGTGTTGATGACAGGCACGGTATTGGCTCAAGTAATAAGCTATGCTCTTTGGCCGATTATTGCTGATTATTACAACCAGTCTCAAATGGCTGATTTCAACCTGTACATGCGGGTAATCAGTTTCATTGGAGCTCTTGCTACCGCACGTTTCGAAATGTCTCTTCCTTTACCAAAAAGCGATTCGCATTCCTTTTTACTGTTTAGACTTTCCTTAAAAATCGCGATGATTACCCTGTTGATCTCAGGAATAGCTGGGTTGGTTTATTTTTGGGTTGTCTCTGGCACTTTCAATTACTTCCTTTTCGGTCTGCTCTCATTGTTGAGTGCGTTTTTCGTCGTTTTCATTAATCTGGGCACCAATTGGTCCATACGAAAAGGTCAGTTTTCAAGAATTTCGTATTCGAGAATTACGAATTCTGTTGTTTCGAATTCGCTACGGCTTGGTTTTGGACTATTGCATTGGGGTAGCTTCGGAATCATCTTCGCATCTCTTTTGGGGTATTTTGCCTCCAGTTTGGGTTTTGTGAAGGATTTTTTATCGAATAACATTCTATACAAACATCTTAAGTCCAAACGAAAAACGTTTGCTTTGGCAACGGAATATCGAGAATTTCCTCTTGTTAGTTTGCCGCATGTCTTAATCGATTTGGGACGTGATTTATTGGTCGCGTTCATGATCATCTACTTCTTCGGAAAAGATGTTTTCGGATCGTATGGATTTTCTCTGATGATGTTGAGCGTTCCTATAGCGATTATTGGACAAGCAATTAGCCAAGTGTTTTTTAAACAATGCTCAGAAATTGTGAACAGAGGCGAGGCGGTAGAACCTTTGTTGATTCAAACGATGAAGACATTGATTGCCCTTTCAATTGTCCCTTTTGCAATTCTGTTTTTCTGGGGAGAACCCATTTTCACCTTTGTTTTCGATGCCGAATGGACCCTAGCGGGACGTTTATCAGAAATAATGGCAGTTTATATGTTTTTCAATTTCGTGATTTCACCCATTTCTAATTTGCCCATAATTTTAAATAGACAACGTGCCTACCTTATCCTCGGAATTGTAAATACCAGCATTCAGTTGTTCTTTTTGGGCCTGTTGCCTTTTTGGGTGGACCGAAGCCTGGAAAATTTCGAATCCATTTTATGGGGAATGTCCATAGCTCAATCTGTTCTCCTTATTTACACCTCTTTTCTATTCATTAAATTTGCTCGCAATGGTCGAAAAATGGTATAACAGATTTTTGTGGGTAGAACCAAAAGAGATAGCTCCAACAAAAGCGGATTTCGCCTTGTTATATGTCACACTAATTACAACTCTTTTTGTCCCATATATTCCCGTAAACGCATCTTTTTTTCTTTCTTTAGAAGAGGTTTTTGTTGGTATGATAGCAGTTCGTTTACTTATAAAGCGATTTTTTTGGTTAGACAAATTTGTTGTGATTTTGATGCTCTTCGCTGGCTTTATCTTTTTGTCAATTCTCATTAATTCTCATCGAACGGAACTTCGCGAGTATTTTGAATTATACAAAATCTTTAAAATAGGAATTCTATACCTGTTTTCTATTTTCCTTTTTCTTGGAAGTAAAAAGATATCAGGTATTGTAAAATTTGTCAACGTCATCTTTGTTTTGTTGGTGGCTTTCAATTTCCTTCACTATTTTAATGTGTGGCATTTCAATGAAAATGTCACGATTTTATTCGATTCAGACCAACGAGACACGCTTTATTTTGGATTAAATTCATTAGGTCTGCCAGCGGCAAAAAGAATGATTGGCACCATGGGGAATCCAAACGACAATGCAATTCTTTTCCTCTTATTTTTCGCGTTTTATCAGTCTAGACTGACAGTTTTAAATTCGAAAAACAAGTCGTTTTTTGTATACAAATTAATGTTTCTCTTAGCAACTTTAATGGTTTTGTTGTGTCAATCTAGAACAGGTATTTTAATTGGCGTAGTGGTCTATATTGTTGGACTTTTTCAGAGGAAACTCACAAAGGATGTGCTTTATGAATTATTGATTATTGGACTAGCAGTCGTCTTAATGTTTATAATAAGTAGTAATTCTCTTCAGTATCTAGCGAATACAAAACTGCGTCTCCAAGATAATTCTGCCGTCATGGGAAGATGGGAAGTTGCGAAAAAACTGTTCGGGATGTGGACCGAAAAACCAATTTTCGGATACGGCCCCAACAAAACGTATATGTACGGGAACAAGATTTATCCTGAGAATGAATACTTGTTTCACATTTGGCGATATGGAATTATGGGTTTAATCTTGTACTGTCTGGTGCTCTGGTATATTCTTTTAAAATTTTTAAGGGAAAAAGTAAAAATGCCCTTGTATGTATGTGTGATTGTTGTATTTTCCTTTGCCGCATTATCGAACTTGCCGGTCATGAATCCAAAGTTTAGTTTTATTTTTGCTCTTGTGGCAGGATTTTCAACTTGTCAATATTATATTCAAAAACGTCAAAAAAATGAATATGTGGAAACGGATTAAGGCGGGATTCAATTACCGAATAGCGAAGTTTTTTCATCCTTGGTCGAAGCCGAGAATGTTACAGTATTCGAAGAATTTCCAAAGTGAAAAAGTTGAAAATTTACGAATCGGCAACTCCACCTTCATTGATTCTGCACAAAATTTAATATTGGACAATAACGTTTACATTGGTCATCACAACTTTATTGAAGCGAGCAATGGGGTAACCATAGGAAAAGGATGTCAAATCACGTCATTTGTTTCAATTTCGACGCATTCAAGCCATATTTCTATTCGATTATATGGTTCAAACTACGGTAAAGCAAAAGATCATGTTGGTTATTTGAACGGGGCAATCGAAATAGGCGACTTTACCTTTGTAGGACCCCATTCCGTAATTATGCCAAATACTAAAATAGGTAAAGGTTGTATCGTTTCTGCTTTTTCATATGTCAAAGGTGAATTTCCTGATGGCGCAGTTATTTCTGGAAATCCAGCTACAATTATTAAAAATGTAGCCGAAATTGATGAACCATTTCTCAACGAACATCCAGAATTAAGAAAGCATTATTTGAAATAATATGGATTACAAATTCCTATACGCCAACATTGCACACTCTGAAGGTAAAGTCAGCTTAAAATTGGGCTCCACCAAAATGGCGAAAGGTTATTTGAAGTACTATAATCATCGATCTCCTAAACGCGCGCTTTTGAAGAATAAAAAATTCAATGTTGCGGCGATTAACTTACAGGGATTTGAAAATGAGCTGGTTTATCTTTCAACAGTTAAAGGAAAAAACTCAGCCGACTATTTTGCCCGCAAATGTCAAATAATGGGCTACACTTTTTCTCAGTTCAATCCAAATGAATATATCGAAGACAGTCATGCCATTCATTTATCGGCAAGTGAGCGACAAGGAATTGTGCACACACTTCGTGTTAAAATGAAAGGAAACAGCAAGTAATGAAGAAATTACTCATTATAGGCACAGATACCATTCATACGTACAATTATATTGCGCTCATCGAAGATTATTTCGAGGATATTTTACTTATTACTGATGTTATAAAAAAGGAAGAAAAGGTAAAAGCAGTTACCGTAGATTTTGCTCTGAAACCTGTCAACCTTTTCAAAACACCAAAGAAAATCAAGAAGATTGTCGATGATTTCAATCCGGATGTAGTTCATATTCATCAAGCCAATAGTGTTGCTTTCTTTTTACTTTTTTCTGGTGTTGGAAAAAAGTATCCGACCGTTCTTACCGCCTGGGGAAGCGATATACTAGTGGTTCCCAAAAAGAGTTGGTTACTGAAGAAAATGGTGCAATACAATTTGAGTAAAGCAAAGTATTTCACATCCGATTCACAATTCATGGTGGATGAAATGATGGATCTGAGTAGTAAAGTCAAAAAGGTACTCATTGCCAACTTCGGTATAAATGTAGATTTACAAGATGTGCCAAAAGAGAATATTATCTATTCGAATCGACTGCACAAACCTCTCTATAACATTGACAAGATAATTGTTAGTTTCGCTGACTTTTCGAAAGAAAAAGAAGATTGGAAATTAGTGATAGGGGCCACTGGCGAATCAACCGAAGCATTGAAAGCGAAAGTCACACAAATGAAACTCGACGATAGAATAACCTTCGTCGGTTGGGTGAACAAAGAAGTGAATGCTTCGTGGTATTCCAAAGCAAAAATTTGGGTCTCCATTCCAGATTCAGACGCCACGTCAATTAGCCTTTTGGAAGCAATGGCGTGTGGATGTATTCCTGTTGTTTCTGACTTACCTGCAAATCATGAGTGGGTGCAGGACAATGTAAACGGAATTATCGCCGCAAAAAACGAAGAAAATTTCTTTCAACGTGCTTTGCAAATCGATGCTGCAAAAGCAATCGTACTCAATAAGAAAAGAATAGAAAAAGACGGTTTGAAATCGGCGAACAAACAGAAGTTTATTAACCTCTACAACGAAATACTCCAAGGTGAATAAATCTGTTTGCCATATCACCAATCTTCATTCTTGGAACGATACGCGTATCTTCTACAAGGAATGCATCGCATTGTCTGAAGCCGGATATGATGTTTCCTTCGTTGCCCCAAATGCTGAGGAAAAAACAGAAAATGGTGTCAAGATATTGTCTGTTTCGAATCCTTCACAAAGTCGACTGAAACGAGCGACTAGTGTAGCTTTTAAAGTTTTTCGAAAAGGATTAAAAACGAAAGCAAAAGTCATCCATTTTCACGATCCAGAATTGATTTGGGTCGGTATTCTCTTTCGAATTTTTGGACGAAAGGTGATTTTCGATGTGCATGAAAATGTACTTGCGCAAATTGAAGATAAAGAATGGCTTCGTTTCAGAGGAGTCGTGAAATTGATGTATGGTTTTTCTGAACATTTGGCCGCCAAATTATTCTATATCGTCATAGCTGAAAATTCGTATGAAGAAATTTTCAAGGGTCGAACAAATAAAATCACGAAGGTTTTAAACTTTCCAGATATTGAAAAATTCAAAGGTTTAAAGAAAAAATCGGGGGGAAAAGGAATTCTTTACGTTGGCGTTGTTACAGAATCTAGAGCCATTATTGAGATTTTCCAGGCTCTAAAAATTCTACAGGATAAAAATATTGATTTCATATTTCACTGTGTTGGGGGTGTGTGGGAACCGACACAAAAATTGATCGATAATTCTCCAATTTATCAAGAAGTAAAAGACAAGGTGACATTTTATGGACGACTTCCCATTTACGAAGCGTATCAACTTGCCGATAAATGTGCGATGGGAATTTCTATTTTACACCCCATGCCGAATTATTTGCGGTCGTATTCTACAAAAATTTTTGAGTATATGGCGATAGGATTACCTTTCGTCGTTTCCGATTTTGAGTTGTATAGCTTCGTGAAAGAAAAAGAGCTCGGTTTGTGTGTCGATCCGGAGAGTCCAGAACAAATTGCCGAAGCTTTTGAAACTATTTTGGAAGGAAAGATCGATATTGAAGCGATGACTGCTCTAGGTAAAGAAGTAGTTGAAAAAGAGTACTCCTGGAATGCCCAGAAAAAGAATTTATTAGAATTGTACAGTCAGATTTTTAGCAAATGAAACAGTTGACTTTTTTCCGCTTAAATATAATCGAATGTGTATTCGCGGGATTGTTTTTTGTGCTCATTTTATTTCCAAAATTTACAGCACTCTACATTGGAGTAATGATTTTGACCGTGGTGTATGCTTACGTTAAAAAGCAATTAAGATTCCAATTTTCCTTCGGCACAATTGGTTTCGTTTTGCTGTACCTCGCTTATCTAATCGGCGTAATATGGACGCAAGATCCGAAACAGGCGAATTTCTACGTCGTCAATAAATTGGCTTTTGTGATTTTTCCTTTTCTTCTAGCTATAAAGAAGAAAAATGGTTTCAAACTAAACATCTTGCTATGGGGCTTGATAATAGTCACTTTAATCACCTTTGTTTATGGAGTATTGAAAGGAATTCCTTGTTTTTGGACTCATCGATCAATCCAATATTGCTTCATGAGAGGATATTTGTATCCGACTATTCATCCAACGTACATGACTGTTTTCGTTCAGTTTTCTATAATTGCATTGTTTCGATTATATGCCCACAAAGAAATTAAAAAGCGTGGGTTTTATCTGTTAACAAGCATTTTCGTATTGTACACTTTGCTTTTGATGTCACTTTCAGGAATTTTGTTTTTAGTGTTTATGATTTTCTGCTACGTGATTTGTAAGGCTTGGTGCAGGTTCAATCGAAAATTAATTCTACTCGGCATACCGGTATTATTACTTTCTCTTTTCTTTATTTTGTCGCATATTCCGTATTTGAAAAAGGATATCGACACGACGAAAATAGCATTGAAACACTATTTTAATTCACCATCACAATTCATAAATGAATTGCCAGCTCAACCTTCTGGATCTGAAGTTCGCTTGGTTATGTGGACGGTTTCTTGGGATGAAATCTCAAAACACCCCATGGGAATTGGTACAGGAAACGTAGATATATATTTGGGAAAAAATTTACGAGATCGAGGAATGAATTGGGTTGCCGATCAGCAGTACAATCCGCACAATCAGTTTCTGCAAACCACTCTAGAAGTTGGTTTTTTGGGTGGCCTTTTCTTACTTTTAATTGTCATTTTGGGATTTATCGACGCCAAACGAATCAAAAGTTGGGCCTTGTTTTTCTTGTTCACAAGTTTGCTCCTTAATTCCTGTTTCGAATCGATGCTCCAACACCAATCTGGAATTATTTTCTTCCCTTTTGTTTACATGATGTATCTGATAGATTTCAACTCAAATAAACGACTAGCATGATGAAACGTATTTCTGTGGTGGTTATTTGTCGGAATGAAGTTCGTAACATTCAAGAATGCATCGAAGCAATTTATGCCTCAGAAGTGGAGGATAATGTGCAACTAAATGTTTTCATCGTTGATGGAATGAGCGATGATGGAACTAGAGAAAAAATCGCTGCGTTACGAGCCGATTTTCCAACGCTGAGAATTATTGATAATGAGGAACAATTGACTCCATATGCATTCAATTTAGGCATTCATGCAGCGGATTACGATTATATTCAGATCGTTGGTGCTCGACATATTCTATCTGCGAATTACGTTCAAAAATGTCTCGACAAACTGGATTCAGATTCCTCTGCATGGTGCGTTGGAGGTCGAATAGAAAATGAGTATTTAAATGAAAACGGAAAAGTAATTGCCACGGCCATGGGAACGCCTCTTGGTATGGGGATTGGAAATTTTAGAACCTTGAACGCTTCTGGGTATATCGATACGGTAACTAGTCCAATGTACCCGAGGTTTGTTTTCGAAAAAATCGGTTATTTTGATGAAGACCTGATTAGAAACCAAGACGATGACTTTAATTTTCGGGTAAGCAAAGCAGGAGGGAAGATCTATTTTGAAAATGATATTCAATTGACTTATTACGTTCGAGGTACTTATCCTGGACTTTGGCGACAGTTTTTTCAATATGGATACTGGAAAGTATTTGTGAATAAGAAACACAAAGCAGTGACCACCATGCGTCAATTGGTTCCACCCGCTTTTGTTGGGTATCTGCTGTTGGCATTTCTGTTCTCCTGGTTTTTACCTGTTCTTGCTTTACCACTTTTGTTTTATTTGGGATTGGTGGCGTGCGTTTCTTTCATTTTGTCTGCCAAAGAAAAATTACCGATATCAGAATTAATATTAACCTTTTTCATTTTGCACGTCAGTTATGGTCTCGGCTACCTGAAAGGTATATGGGAGTTCCTTCTTTTAAAGAAAAAACCATCCAACAAGCAAAAACGTTTATCGAGATAATATGTACTTTCGTTGTCTCTAAATTCAACACAAAACATGATTCCATTTTCACCACCTCGAATTGATCAACGCGTTATAGATGAAGTGACAGATGCTTTGAAAAGCGGCTGGATTACAACTGGTCCAAAAACGAAGTTGTTCGAGAAAAAACTGTCTGAATATTGCGGTAATAAATCGACAGCAGCGCTAAATTCATGGGCAAATGCAATGGAATTGTTTCTTCGCTGGTATGGAATTGGTGAAGGTGACGAAGTGATTCTTCCGGCCTACACGTATTGTGCAAGCATCAATGTGATTATTCACACAGGTGCTCGACCAGTGCTTGTGGATATTAACGAAGATGATTTCAATATGTCTGTTGAAGCGGTAAAAAAAGTGATAACTTCTCGTACCAAAGCGATTATGCCAGTTGATATTGGTGGTTTTCCGTGTGATTACGACGGTTTATTCGAATTGGTTCGTTCACAGGAAATTCGAAATAAGTTTACCGCTAAGAATGAAAACGAAAAAAAATTAGGTCGAATTTTAATTGCTTCGGATGCTGCACATAGTTTTGGTGCGACCTACAAAGGCAAAGTTTCTGGATCCCTTGGAGATGTAACGTGTTTTTCATTTCACGCCGTGAAGAATTTGACAACTGCTGAAGGTGGAACGGTTTCTTTAAATCTCCCAGGTACTTTCGACAATGAAGCGATTTATAAAGAATTGTGCATCAAAAGTTTGCACGGTCAATCGAAAGATGCCTTGGCAAAAACGCAGAAGGGAAATTGGCGCTACGATGTTCTAGAACCAGGTTTCAAATGCAATATGACGGATCTTCAAGCGGCAATTGGATTGGTGGAATTGGATCGATACTCAGAGAACCTCGACCGAAGAAAGTTGATTTTCGCTCAATATGATGCCGTATTTAATAAGGAAGATTGGGCGATTTGTCCGAAGTATAAGGATGAAACACGAGAATCATCTTATCACCTATATTTGTTAAGAATAAAGGGTGCAACAGAACCGCAACGAGATGCTATCATGCATGAAATTTTTGAACAAGACGTTTCTGTAAATTGTCATTTTCAGCCTTTACCGATTCTAACGGCGTATAAAAACTTGGGCTACAAAATGGCCGATTATCCACAAACATGGAATTCGTATTCCAATGAAATTACCTTGCCGGTTTATTATAATTTGACCGACGAACAGGTAAATACAATCATACAAGCAGTGCGCGTTGCGGTGCAGAAAGTAATGTCGTGAAACGCCTCTTCGACATATTCGTTTCATTAATATTTCTCTTTTTGTTTTTGCCATTTGGGCTGGCTATCAGTGCATTGATACTATTCTCCTCTAAAGGCGGTGTATTTTATCGACAAAGCAGAGTGGGACAAAACGAAGTGGAGTTTTCTCTTTTGAAATTTCGTACCATGCGTCCCAATTCCGACAAACAAGGTCAATTAACTGTTGGAATGAAAGACCCTAGAATAATCCGGATCGGTATCTTTTTAAGGAAGTATAAATTGGATGAATTCCCACAATTCATCAATGTTCTTTTAGGTGATATGTCGATTGTCGGTCCGAGGCCAGAAGTGAAAAAGTACACCGATTATTATTCGGCGGATCAAAAAAAGGTGCTTCTAGTCAAACCCGGAATTACCGATTATGCCTCCTTGCATTATTTTAAAGAAAATGAAATTCTCGGTAACTCTGAAAACCCAGAAAAGACCTATCTTGAAGAGGTTATGCCAGCCAAACTTGAGTGGAATAAGAAGTACATCGAAAATCAATCTTTTCGGACGGATATTTCGATAATGTGGCAAACGTTTAAACGAATTATTAGCTAATTTCTTTAAATTCGCCCCTCTATTTAAAATGAAGAATCTTCTAATTTTATTGGATATTGCTTTTATCGTTTTCGTCGGTGCAAACCTGTACGACGCAAAAAAGCAAACGAATATCCTCTTCATTGGAAATAGTTACACCTACAGAAACGAAATGCCTGATATCTTTGAACATATTGCCATTTCTATGGGTCGACAGGTTTATGTGAGCTCAGCAACGAAAGGTAAAGCCACATTTAGAATTCAATCCAAACGCTCTGAAGTCTTCAAAGCAATCCGTAGTAAAAAATGGGATTATGTGATTGTACAGGGTGCGAGTAGAGATATGTTGGCGTCGGAAGAAGAATTGAATGATGAAACTTTTCCAGCTCTTAAAAAAATATTCAAAGCCATCCGTAATAATCGTCGGCGAACGAAAATTCTTTTCTATATGACATGGGGATACAAAGACGGTTATAAGCCAGATGGCGAAGCTGATTCCTACGAAAAAATGTCTCTTAAAGTTAGAGATGGTTATTTGGAATTGAAAAAGAAATACCGTTTTGGAGTTGTACCAGTTGGCATGGCATGGCGCGATTCACGCAGAAAAAGACCTGATGTAAATCTGTATGTAAAAGACGGTGCTCATCCCAGTTACAAGGGTTCATATATAGCGGCAAGCTGCTTTTATTCGGCTATTTTCAATGAAAGTGCCATTGGTTCTACCTACTATGGAGTTCTTGGTCCCAGAATTTCCTATTATCTGCAGTCGGTTGGTAGTCGTAACGTTTTGTATCAACGTAAAAAATATGGTTTAATTAAGGAGTTTTAAGATTCGAGTTGACTAGTTAATTTAGTCCAATCGCCATAGCAACTCCAACCACGATTGCACTTAACTTTATCAAATTAAACTTATGGTTTTCACTCGTTTCAAATATGATTGTCGTCGAAATATGGAGCAACATACCTACTACAACCGCCATTATTAGAGAGAAATTCATCACCTCTGAAGGAATTATATTGAAATGACCGAACAACAATCCTGCAGGTGTCATTATGGCAAATAAACCAAGATATCCCCAAGCTTTCATTTTGCTGATTCCCGATTGTAAAAGTAAAGTCATCAACGCAATGGCAACAGGGAATTGGTGAAATACAATTCCTAGAAGCAAAGATTGCCCATCGTGATGATGATCGTGCTGTACTAAATCATGATGCATTAATTCTTCCGAACCCAAAGGAATACCTTCTATAAATGAATGCACAGAAAGCGAAATCAGTAAGGCAATCGGTACACTTTGACCTTTGTGAACGTGAATGTGCCCGTGCTCGATTCCTCCTGAAAAGAATTCAAGTATCAATTGCACCAAGAATCCAGCTAAAATAAAAATACCAACGTACTGACCACCAGTTGCATATAATTCAGGAATGAAATGTGTAAAAGCCACGGATAATAAAAACCCACCACTGAAAGCCAACATCAATTTAATGATAGACTTTCTGTAATCGTTTAAAAAAAGAACAACCAATCCGCCAACTACAACGGCGAAAATCAGCCAAAATATTGTCCACATTACACTCATACAGCCTTTTTACAAATAATTATCATTCTTTCCGAATGCTTTTCGTCGTACGTTTCCAAATCAAAATTTCCAAAGATGGTTATGGGCTTTAATCCATCTCGCAACATCATTTCCTTTAATTCATTAAATTGAAACCCACGAACTTTTTCCTCAAATTGAAAATTCACTCCTTGATCTTTTACCTCAATGCTCTTGCGAATAAATTTCCCGTCAAATGTTCTTTGAATATTGAATTCTATGCCATCTATTTCCTTTTGTTCTTCAGGAACTAGTTTATCAATTGCCCGGTCTAAATTTAAATAATCAAAGACGAATAAACCATTCGGACGCAACATCTCGCTAATTCCTTTCAGGACTTTTTCATTTTCTTCGTTATTCTCGAAATAACCAAAACTTGTAAAGAGGTTGAAAATACAGTCAAATGATTCTCCTTGAATAACTTCTCGCATATCATGAACAAGGAATTTTAAGGTCTTACTTTCCTTTTTTTTCGCTGACTTTATACTTTCTTTCGATAAATCAGCACCTAAAACTGTCATGCCCAACTTCTCTAAGGTCCTTGAATGGCGACCTTTTCCGCACGCCAAGTCCAAAACATACGACTTCTCAGGAAGATTCAATTTCGCAACCAAACGTGTAATGAAATTCTTCGCTTCTTCATCGTCTCGTGAACGATATAGGGTGTGATAATATTTAGTGTCAAACCATGAAGCAAACCAATCCTTTTTCGACATACGACAAAGATAAAATTTATTGATTGGGGTAAACTAACATGGGAAAAGAAAAAAAATATTTGCGCTACAAATCGTTATATTTGCTATTATCACAAAATTTATGTCGTTCAGTAATATCTACGGAATATAATTACTATGCTTCTAATAGGAATAACGGGCGGTATCGGTTCAGGCAAATCCCTTGTTGCAAAAATTCTTGAAACTTTAAAATATCACGTTTTTTACTCCGATATCGAAGCAAAAAACATTGTAGACTCCAATATAGAGGTGCGAAATCAAATAATTCGTGTTTTTGGCCCTCAAGCTTACCTAAAGGGTGAATACAATCGACCATTTGTAGCCGAGAAAGTATTTGCCAATCAAGAACTTTTGACTCAATTAAATCAAATTATCCATCCCGCGGTCAGAGCTGCTTTTGATCAATTTTGCGATAAGAGTAAAGCGAAAATCGTTTTCAATGAAGCCGCTATTCTCTTTGAAACGGGTGCTTATAAAAGTTTCGATGCTGTTATATTGGTCTGTTCGCCTGAGAAATTGCGGATGGAGCGACTCATGAAACGTGATAATGCTTCTAAAAAAGAAATTCAAGCGAGAATGAACAAACAATGGTCGGACCAGAAAAAAAGAGAGCTGACTAATTTGATTATCGAAAATGATGAAAAATCTTCGATCCTAGAACAAACAAATGAAATATTAGCAATTATTTGTCCTCACTAACGTCTTCGTAATCATCAAATCCTTTCTTTTTTCCTTCATTTGACGAACCTCCATCAATGTTTCTAAATTGACTTGGGGCAAAAATCATCATAATGGATTGAGCGATTTTGTTGAATATCGAAAACAAAAAGAATACCCCAACAATTTTAAAGATGAAACCAAAAACTGGCGTGTCTTCGATATTGATTATGGCATCTTTCATCCAGAAACTAATTTTGTTTTCTGCGAATGTTGGGTAATAAATACAAGCCACAAAAAAAAACATACTTAAAACGATTAAGCCAATTTCTGCCCGAATATCAAAATTCGATTGCAGCGGTTTTTTTACTTGTTGGTTCATCATAAAATTCAGCATGAAACGCTTTTGCTGGTTGTTTTGTAATTTACTGACAAAGTAAATCAAAAGAATAATAGTCGTAATCACTACTGAACTTTGACTTAAGGATAGTGCTGAATCCGTTTCGTAGCAAAACAAGAAAGTAATCTGAACCAAAAAGAAATTCTTGATCAATTTCAATAAATAGTTTTGCCAAACTTTCATTCTCCCGTTAGATAGGAGCTCAGCCCCAAAACGGATCAATGACCAAAGAAAGCCAAATATGGCAAGAATAACCCCTAATCGGAATGTAACACTGATGATTTCCACGGCACAAATTTGCGGATTTTCTGACAGATATTTAAAGAAATGGAAATTCTTGCATGGATTTTGCCAAATATTAACGAAATAAAGAACGTCAAAGCTGAAGAATAAAGCATTTTACTATCTTTAGGAACCAAATAAAACAAGAACATGAAATTTTTACAACTTGCCCTTTTTATACTTTTAACCCATACTATTTCCTTTGCAGAAGAAGGGATGCTCATTCCTTCGGTTATTCAGGCTTTTGAGTCAGATATGAAGGCAAAAGGTATGAAATTGACAGCACAAGATATTTATGATGTCAATAATTCTAGCTTGAAAGATGCTGTCCTTCACTTTGGAGGAGGATGTACTGCTGAATTGGTTTCTGATAAAGGTTTGTTGTTAACGAATCACCACTGTGGATATTCTCAAATTCAATCGCACTCTTCGTTAGAAAAAGATTATTTAAAGAATGGTTTTTGGGCAAAAAATTATGCGGAAGAACTTCTGAATCCGGGTTTATTTGTTGCGCGTATGGTGCGTATTGACGATGTAACTGAGACGGTTAATTTTGGAGTTCGTCACGATATGTCGAACGAAGATAAGGTAGCGAAAATGAAAGCGAACATGAAAGTTCTCATCGAAGACGCTGAAAAAGGAAATGGCTACAAAGCTGAAATCAAAGCTTTTAATTATGGCAATGACTTTTATATTATCGTGAAAGAAATTTTTAATGACGTTCGATTAGTAGGAACACCTCCTAATTCCATTGGAAAATTTGGCGGAGATACAGACAATTGGGTTTGGCCGAGACATACAGGCGATTTCTCCGTTTTTAGAGTGTATTCTGGAATAGACAACAAGCCTGCAGATTTCAGCGAATCTAACGTTCCTTATACACCTTTACATTTCTTACCAATTGCTATGACGCCGAGAAAGATGGGTGATTTCACCATGGTGTACGGATTTCCAGGAACCACTGAGCAACATTTGGTTTCATCACAAATCAAATATATTATGGACAAAGAACGGCCAGCTCGAATTGGTATGAGAGAAAAATCACTTTCAGTTATCGATGCAGGGATGAGGTCTTCGGATCAAATTCGTATTCAATATTCAGCCAAACAAGCGCGCATCGCCAATGCATACAAAAAATGGATAGGTCAAGTGGGGGGATTAACTGAGTTGGGTGCCGTAAGAGTGAAAGAAGAATACGAGACGAAGTACAACGAAATGGCGCAAACGAAACCAGAATGGGCGGCCAAGTATGGTAGTTTGGTGGCTGAAATGAAAGAAAACATGGCGAAAGGGGAACAATATGATTTTGCTTATGCCATGGCTGTGGAGTACATTTTTATCGGTCCAGAAATGTTGCGTCTGGCAAGAAACTTCTCCGATATAATGGAGAATTATGACAAATTAGTCGAAACAGGTAAGTTGGAGGAAGAAATCGAAAACCTAAACAAAGGTTTGGATGGCTTTTTTAAAAACTACGATGTGGGAGTTGATCGTCAAATATTTGAATTGTTGACGGATGAATATTTGAAGCAAATGAATGAAATTGGCTTACCGAATATACTCACAACAACTTCTGCGAGCGCCTTGACAAAATCTATCTACAATAAATCGTTTTTAGTCGATATTGAAGATGCGAAAAATGCATTGAAGAAAGTAAACAAACGAGTAATAAAAAAATGGGGGCGTGATCCAGGGATGATGTTGTTCAGACAATTAATGGAAAAATTCGAAGTAGAAACGATTCCCGGTGTAAGAGAATTTCAAGGTAGAATGGATGGCATTTTAAAAGTGTACGTTGAAGGAAAACAAGAAATGTTCCCCGATGCAAAACATTGGGCTGACGCGAATGGTACGATGAGAATCACCTACGGTCAATTGGAAGGAAGCGCTCCAAACGATGGAATGGAATATGCGGATCATACCACGACGGCTGGCATATTGCAAAAGCATGCTACGGGTAATCCTGATTTCGATTTATTACCCGATTTGATAGAAACGTACAAGAAAAAAGATTTCGGGCCGTATGCACAAGATGGAGAATTGTGGGTCTGTTTTACAGGTTCAAATCATACCACAGGAGGAAATTCTGGTTCACCCGTTATCGATGCCAATGGTAATTTAATGGGATTGAACTTTGATAGAAGTTGGGAAAGCACCATGAGCGATTATATGTTTGATCCAAACCGCTGTCGCAACATAACTGTAGATATACGTTACGTTCTATGGGTAATGGACAAATATGCAGGAGCAACACACCTTGTTAAAGAAATGAAGCTTGTTAATTAAAATTGTTAATAATTTAACAAAATCGTTTTAATTAAAGTGAAGTTAACAGTTCTTGGCACGACTATTGGTGTTTTTTTTAGTGCAACCAATTAAAACTGAGAACATGAAAAAATTATTACACTTTGTATTGACACTTTTCTGCTTAGGTTTTGTTTCACAATCCTGTGCGCAAGAAACGTCAAAATTCGACGAGCAATTCAAAACCATCGACACCGAACTTGTGAGTTGGGACCCTGTCCGTGGTAAATGGTTGAGTTCTTCATTGCGAGCAATGTCCTCCAACCAACCTATTCCAGATCGTGCTTTTCCAGAAGATTATTCTCCTGGTGAAATGATGAAAATGGTGCCGCCTTCCACTTTATCTAACATCCGAACTATTTCTCAGGCCAATGGTCAGAACACGACGGATATGTTAGAGCGTGAAAGATGGAACAGGGTTAATAATTACGTATACCGACCAGATTGTAAATTGGTGATGGGACGAACGTATGGTGATCCGCATTTAAAATCTTTTGATGGAGCGAGTTATTCTTTCCAAACTGTTGGTGAATTTGTTTTGGTAAATTCTAACAACGGACAAATGGAAGTGCAAGTGCGTCAAGAACCGCAGCGTGATGATTTTTCTCTGAACACTGCGGTTGCTATGCGAGTAGGAGGTGACCGAGTTGGAATTTATGCCAACCAAAGAGATATTAATTCTTCTTCTCCTGTTATGGTGAATGGGTTTCCTGTCCAAATGTCTGGAAGAACATATTATTTACCACATGGTGGTACCATCCGAACTTCAGGAAGAGATTACATCGTTACATGGCCTTCGGGTGAAAAAGTATCGGTTGATTTGAGAAATTCCGGAGGAATGAGCTTTATGAATATCGCTGTGCAAGTATACCCTTGTGCCTCCAACAACATGACTGGCTTACTTGGGAATGCTAATGGAACTCATCAAGACGATTTTAACATCGGTGGACGAGGAATTAGTCCAATGTTTGGTGGTGAAATGTCTGATCGAATGGAAAAAGAAAGATTGGCTTTCTTAGCTAAAGACTTTGCTAACAACTTCCGCATCCAAACCATGACTTCATTGTTTGATTATGGATTTGGACAAAACACTATGTCATTTACAGATTATACGTATCCACGTGTTCATCTTACTTTAAATGACTTATCTCGTGATCAAAGAACAAATGCACGCAATGCATGTGCAAGAGCTGGATTAACAGGAGCAGAATTAGACGCTTGTATTTATGATCAAGGTTTCTTAAGAATCGACCCAACACCAAGACCCGTTATTCCTTGTCCTACGACTGGAGCAACTTTAGGAAGAGTAGACAAAGAAGAGCCAAATGTAAATCCACGTGATATTATTAATACAGGTTCTACAACTACTCCAAATGGAGCTGGTGTAGGCTTACCAACTTCACGTCCAATAACATCAACTCCGGTAATTAATGAAAAAGAAACACCAGCTATAACGGTGCCTTCGACGCGACCAAATAAACCAGCTTGGCAGTCAAGTGATGTGCGTGATACTCCGACAACAGTTGCGCCTAGTACAGGTACGTCGAATGATAAGGTAGAAAAACACGATGCCAATTCAAATGGTGGTGCGATTCCACGTCCTTCGGACTCTTCACCTAACACGGAGAAAAAAGATACACGAACAGAACCGGTTAAACCAAACCCACGTCCGACGTATACGCCAACAAAGAAATCTACTCCAATGAGAACGAAGCCAGCTCCAAAACCAGCTCCTGCTCCAAGTCGACCTTCGACTCCTGCTCCGAGCAGAGGCGGCAGAGGTGGATAAAAAAGGATAAAGACTATAAGTAAAAAGTCCCGTTCTAGAATTTTAAAACGGGGCTTTTTTATGTAATCGATTTTTTCTAAATGTGCATTGCTCTATCGCCAACTGCCATTGCAGCTTCTTTAACACCTTCTGAATAAGTAGGGTGGGGGTGACAGATTCTAGCAATATCCTCCGCTGATGCTCTGTACTCCATGGCCACAACTGCTTCCATGATTAAATCTGCTGCACGAGGGGCTATCATATGAACTCCTAGTACTTCATCCGTTACACTATCAGCCATAATTTTTATCAATCCAGCTGTGTCCATACTAGCTCTTGCTCTGCCTAACGCTTTTATTGGGAAACTTCCAATTTTAAAGTCAATGCCAGCTTCAGTCAATTCTTGCTCTGTTTTTCCAACCGAAGCAATTTCAGGCCAAGTATAAACGACACCAGGGATGAGGTTGTAATTAATGTGGGGTTTTTGACCAGCGATAATCTCAGCAACAAAGGTACCTTCTTCCTCCGCTTTATGTGCCAACATAGCTCCACGAACTACATCGCCAATTGCATATATGTTAGGAACGTTAGTTTGAAGATGATCGTTCACTTCAACTTGCTTTCTATCATTTAATTTAATACCGGCGTTTTCCAACCCAAGGCCATCAGTATAAGGTTTTCTTCCAACTGCTACTAAAACATAGTCAGCTTCTAATTTAACCTCTATACCTTTTTTGTTCAAAGCTTTAACTACACAAGTTTTACCTTTGTTGACAACGTTCTGAACCTTGTGCTCCATATGAAATTTGAATCCTTCTTTTTTCAGAACTCGTGTCATTTCTTTCCCCATGGTCACATCCATATTTGCTAAAATTGTTGGAGCAAATTCTACTACTTCAACCTCGGTTCCAATTCTGCTAAATACAGAACCTAATTCAAGACCAATGACTCCAGCGCCAATGACTATCATTTTCTTTGGAATCTCTTTTAAATTAAGCGCTTCCGTAGAAGTAATAATTCTTTTTTTGTCTGGCTCCATTCCTGGAAAGTAGTTCGGTTTAGAACCTGTGCCAATAATAATATTTTTTGATTTTAATTCTGTCTTCTTTCCTTTGTCATCTGTAACGATAACTGTAGTGCTGTCTTTAAACGAACCAACTCCCGTGAAAACGGTCACTTTATTTTTGTCCATTAAGAATTTTACGCCACTGCATGTTTGACTAACGACTTCATTTTTACGGGCAACCATCTGTTTGATATCGGCAGAAACTTTTCCTGTATTGATTCCGTGTTCTTTGAAATTGTGGACTGCGTTGTGATAATGTTCAGAGCTATCTAAAAGCGCTTTTGAAGGAATGCATCCAACATTCAAACATGTTCCACCCAACGTACTGTATTTCTCGATGATAGCTGTTTTTAATCCGAGTTGTGCGCAACGAATTGCAGCAACATATCCACCCGGTCCTGAACCGATTATCGTTACATCAAAATTGTCCATTTCTTTTTTTATTGCAAAGTTAGAATTAATAGTTAATTATAAAATTTAGGTCAAAAAAAAGACCGTTCCGAAGAACAGTCTTTTTTCTCTTTTAAGTCTGTATTACAACTTGATGAATTTCGAAGTTTGGTTTTGACTACCAGCTTGCAATTTCAAGATGTAAGTGCCTTTTGGAAGACTATCCACATTCAAATCTAATGTGTTACTTCCTTTAGACATGTTTTTCTCTGTAATTGATTTTACTTTCATTCCTGTGATAGCATAAACATCAACAGTCACATTTCCAGCATTCAACAAGTCAAATACAACTGAAGTTGAAGAAGCTGTTGGATTTGGATACACTTTCATTTTTGATTTGAAAGTCGACTCCTTGGAGTTGTTATCTTCTTTCAATCCAAGTAACGAACTTGATTTCCAAATACCTCTACCAAACGTTGCAACGTATATCGCACCAGGTACGTTATTTCCTTCTTGGTATGTTCTCGTAGATTGTCTAATTTCATAAACCGGAGTTCCACTGAATCCTGAAACTGACTCTGACCAAGATGTACCACCGTTATCAGAAACGAACACACCATGTGAAGTTGCAACGATAATGATATCTGAATCATCACGATCAATAATTCCATCATATGTGAATGGAGAACTAGCACCTGAAATAGATGAAAGATTCGTGAAAGTTGGACTTGCCGAACCTGCATTTAATGAACGTTTTGCTACTCCTGAACCAGGGAAGACAATTAAGTCATTCGAATTCGCAGGATTTAATGCAATTCCATTGACTGTTCCGGTCGATACTGTTGTAACCGTAGTTGCTGTTGGAGGAGTACTATATGAAGTCGCAAGACAACAATAACCAGCTTTTTCGGCAAAATTAGGGTCAGATGTATAAACAGAACCTAGTCCATCTACTCTTGAAACTTTGCTGCCACCTGCAACATATAATTTGTTTAAATCTTTAGAAAATTCCATTTCAATCAAATCTTGACTTGTTGATCCCATACTTTTTATGATTGGCAACCAAACTGGATTCGCTTTAGCTAAACGAAGTGCATCGCGTGTTCCCCAAATTTCACCACCGTTTTGGTTTACATACACCATGAACCATGATTGGTAAGGATCTTGAACCGTAATAGTATCCCATGCAACAGAATTGATTAAGGTATCTTTTCCTAATTCAATAATTTTATTTGAGATCGGGTGTTGTGCTCTATACCAAGAGTAAGAGCCTACACTTTGTACAATAACTAACGATGTTCCAGCCGTAAAGTTCACCATCAAACTATCTCCAATTTGTGGAGGATTGTTTCCTGTGTTGCTCGTGTATGAGAAGTTACCTAGTAATACAGTCTGACCATTTATTGAATTAACAACTGAAATACGAGTTTGTGTTAAACCTGGGTTGTAGATTACTTCATCATCATAATACAATGCTGTTGGTGTTACAAATGATATATTATTTCCTGTTGCAGCACTTGGTACAGGAACGGTTGCTCCTGCATTATAATTTTGGTTTGGCGCATATAATACTGAATCTTCTGAATCCGTATCATAGTATTCAGCCAAAGCGATTGTCGTATAGAAAGGGAAACTGCTCGCAGATCCATCACCAGTTGTTCCATATGAAGCGGGATAACCCGGTAAGAATGAAGATCTAGAACCTCCTTTGTTTATAGAACGATTAACACTACCATATTGAACAGTAGAAAAAATAATGTTGGGATTGAAGAATGAAATTTCACATTGGAATCCATCACCACCACCGATTTCACGGAATTCTTGTGGCGTAGACAATGAATGATCATTATATAATGTGCCATTATCTTGTGCTCCACCAGCTACGGCACCATTCTTATCGAAAGCCATTCCATAAAATTGTGTTACGTTGTATCCTCTGTTTGCTGGATACCACGTATTACCTCTATTTAAAGATACTCCAACACCACCATCGCTACCGACGTACAATCTGTTGTTTGAATCCCATTTAAATTCATGAACATCAGCGTGCACATAAATTGGACTAGTTGGGTTTACTGACCACAAAGATGCAGGCTCAATACCTCCAGCTGGCGGATTATTAGTAGCCTGTGTCCATCTCCATACGTCAATACCTCCAACGAATAATCTTTCTGTATTCAACGGATCAACTGTTGCTACAGTATTGTAACCACCTTGACCTCTATAGATATCTACATTTGAAGGAGGATTGATTGCACCAATAAATTCATCCCAAGTAGCACCTGCATCTTGAGAAACGTGCATTCCTTGAAGGTTGCTTCCTGTTCTTACTGCGTATAATGTATATAAATTTTGAGAATTCTTTGTGTGCGAAATGGCATACTCGATACGACTTGCTCCTTGGGGAACTTTAAAAGATATGGCTGAACCTGATCTGTCATCAAAAGTAGATCCGCCGTCGGTAGAAACATAAGTTTTGTTCGAACCTATAGCGCAAACGATGATTGAACCATCTTTTGAAACTTGAAGAGCCGTACATCCACCTGAACCTGTTGAAATACTATTCAAAGAAGTTCCTCCAGCGTCAAGTGTTTTAAGTCCTGTCGTTGTTCCGATCCATAATTTGTTATTCACATCGTCACAAGCAATTTCAGCAACTGAATTCAATCCAGCTGTTCCAGCAGCAACGGTCCATGTTACACCATTGTCAGTCGATTGCCAGATTCCATCTCCTGAATAGCTAGACATTGGATCTGCATTTACTGAAAGACCTGTCGCAACGAAAATTGTTCCGTTTGGCATTTGCGCCATAGAAGAGATAAACTTCACTCCAGGAAAAGATTCAACTTTTGCCCAAGCATTACCTCCATTGGTAGATGTAAATAATCCTCCAGAGACACTTCCTGCCCAGATTTGGTTAATATTATTTCTATTTACTAAAATTGCACGAGTACGCCCACCAATATTGTCGGGCCCTTCCTCAACCCAAGTTAAAGGCAATGCTTTACCCTGAGGCATATTTTTAATCGCTTTTGCAATCAATTTCAATTTTGCATCTGTAATCTTTTCACCAGTTTCAGGATCTCTCATACGAGCGGACATCCATGCCGCTGCATCGTCAGCCGAAGTTTCTTGTAAAAATGAAAACTTACCCTTTTTGTATTCACCTTCTTTATCAATACCAATTGCAGATATCGTAAAAAGGACACCAACTGCTACTGCAACCAATGATCCGATTAAGACGAGTTTGCTTTTTTTCATGTTGTATCTATTTAATTTTTTCGTTTGCATATGTTCTTGCGAGCGCCAAAATACATATTTTATTTGTCAATCTTAACAGATTTTGGCTCTATATTCACCTTATGGAACAGTAAAAATAATCGAATTGTTTAAATCCTTAAAATTATTACGGGTCGATTTTTATAAAATCATACAGGTCTATTGGTCAAACATGTGTTTTTCAGCATGATACGAAGATCGAACCAATGGACCACTTTCTACATATTTGAATCCCATTTTTTGACCGATGGTTTTATATTCGGCAAATTTTTCCGGTGTAATGAATTCTGCAATGGGCAAATGTTTAGCACTCGGTTGTAAATATTGTCCCAAAGTAATTACGTCACAATCTACACTGCGCAAATCTTCCATCGTTTCTATAATCTCTTCTTCTGTTTCTCCCAATCCCAACATTATTCCTGATTTTGTTCGCATTCCTGCTTTTTTCAAACGGAAAAGTACTTCTAAACTTCTGTCGTATTTGGCCTGAATTCTAACTTGTTTTGTCAAACGGCGAACGGTTTCTAAATTGTGTGAAACTATTTCTGGAGCCACATCAATTACATTTTGTAAATTTTCCCATTTCCCTGCAAAGTCAGGAATCAATGTTTCCATAGTTGTACCTTGCGATTGCTGGCGAATTGCACGTACAGTTTGTGCCCAAATCAATGAACCACCATCTTTTAAATCGTCTCTGTCTACTGATGTAATAACGGCATGTTTCACTTGCATGATCTGTACGCTTTTCGCCACTTTTCCAGGTTCGAATTCATCCACTTCTTCAGGTCGACCTGTTTGAACTGCGCAAAATCCGCAAGATCGTGTACAAATATTACCTAAAATCATGAATGTAGCCGTTCCTTCACCCCAACATTCGCCCATGTTTGGACAGCTGCCACTTTCGCAAATGGTATGGAGCTTGTGTTCATCAACGAGTGATCTAACTTTCTTATAATTTTCTCCAATAGGTAATTTTACGCGCAACCATTTTGGTTTGTTGATACGAACTCTTCCTTCTGGAGTAATTGTGGTATTTTCCATGTCTATATTTTGTTTTTCCCAAATTGCACGACCGCATATAGGGAAGGGAACACATTTTTATTTTTGCCGATGTAAAATTCGGGAATTTTCTTTAAAAAAGCTTCCAATTGAAACCCTAATTCTACCGCTGAAATTTTACTCTTATTTCGGTTGATGTCGAATTGAATTCCACTTTTGATATACAATCCAAGTTTTAATTTGCTATCAAATAATCCCAAAAACTCAGAGGAACGACCATATATAAATTCCTCTGGGTGAATGTTTGGATCGTAGCGCTCGTCCCTTGGTTTTACAGATAAATCTTGAACATAGGGCTCTTTTATTTTTAAATACACCGGTTTTATCGCCACACAACTCAAACCAATTTGTTGATTGAAACGTATCGCCACACCCGAAAATCTTTTCTTTTCAAAAAGTTTCTTACTCACGCCATAGGCAAGGTGTCCAGTATACAAAGAATTTATTTTACCGAAGATGTAAGATTTCGAATCTTCATAAAACGGATTGGTCTTTCTGGATTCCTTATGACTTTTCACATGATTTATTGAAACATGAAAACCCTGACGAAAGTTTTCGTTAATCCTTCTTTCGTAGTTGAATTCAAGGCCAAACCCATTGGTAGCTAATTTGGGACCAAGATACCAATGTGTCCTATATATATAGTCAATCTCTTCTTGAGCTGGTATTTGTGACCATGCTGAAGTGCTCAACGCTACAAAAAAGAGTATTTTTACCAATCGAATCAAAATTTCATTGATTTAGAATAACAAAGTTAAGACAATTAGAAGAAAATGGAGACCGTCAAAATAGAATATCTAGGAGGCCTGCGAACGGAATGTGTTCATGTGAAGAGTGGAACTAAAATCATGACGGATGCGCCGACCGACAATAAAGGGAAAGGTGAAAAGTTTTCACCAACTGATTTGGTGGCGACCGCTTATGGAGCCTGCATGGTTTCGTTAATTGGAATTTATTGTCAAGATCATGACCTGAAATATACCCAAGGTTATGTAAGT
>ERZ887849.897-NODE-897-length-30161-cov-8.894606_pt1 | contig 30161 bp, 19 predicted proteins | sample MGYA00521267_ERZ887849 | MGnify/ENA primary metagenome ERZ887849 (study PRJEB32303, sample SAMEA104408601) | aquatic metagenome | biome: Brackish water; feature: Pelagic; material: water | place: Baltic Sea | collected 2014-06-06T16:11:00 | depth 2,863 m ... | reverse complement strand
CATTAAGGGCAGAATGAAGCGTTATGCAGTACTTTCGTTTTATGATAGACAGCAATGCTCTGCACATATCTGTAGACTGCGTCGTTTTCGGCTATGACGATGACGGACTGAAGGTTCTATTGATTGATCAGCAGCTACCAGCGAAGGGGGCAGTAACACACATTCAATACCAACCGCAGTTGCCCGGAGATCTCATTCTCATCAACGAAGGTCTTTTGGAAGCAGCGAAACGTGTTTTGTTCGAGTTGACACAACTTGAAGGCATATACCTCAAACAATTCCATTCCTTTGGCGATCCCAGTCGAGTCAACGATGCGAAAGACCTCGCCTGGCTTCAATCCCTTCGAACCAATCCCGAACAACGCGTAATTACCGTGGCCTACTTTGGCTTGGTCAGTCTTCAAGATTATGCTCCCAAACCCGCTTCATTTGCGGGAAGTGTGAATTGGGTGGATTTAAACAACATTCCCGCGCTTGCCTTCGACCACAACGAAATTCTTTCTACTGGGTTTGACGCATTGCGGGAACAACTCGAAAGCCACCACATTAGCTTTGAGCTCCTTCCAAAAAAATTCACACTCAGTCAACTGCAGACATTGTATGAGTTGGTTTTGGATAAAAAGTTCGATAAACGCAATTTCCGCAAGAACGTAAAGCGAATGAGTCACGTCATCCCTCTGAATGAAAAACAAAAAGGAGTGATGCACAAGCCTGCTCAACTCTTTAGCTTCAACCCCAATGAAATATCGGAGTGACAGTGTGTCTGTTGCATCCTGGACTTCATCACAGGGTTAAACAGCGCGATTTAGTATCAACATGAATTCAATTCTGCGCTTTTTTTTTCTGGTATCGAGCTCCTTTTTTACGCTTTGCTGTGGCTCGAACGCATTCAGCCAGGGCTATATTACTCACCCTTCTGATGGCGTGCCCTTTGTCCAAAATGACTTGCCATCTATTCATATAGAATGCGGCGATGCCTTGGAATGGATGTACGAGGAGGCCAATTGGTACTCCAACATCGAACATCCCGCCTCCTTTGTCTTTGAGTCCAACGGCACAGTCGATTCCTTACAAAATGTAGGGTTCCGATTGCGAGGAAACACATCCAGAGCAGCGGACAAGAAATCATTCAAGATCTCGTTCAACACCTTCACGCAGGGTGGTTCCTGGGAAGGTCTAGAGAAATTGAATCTCAATGGAGAACACAATGACCCGAGCATCTTGAGAGCACGCCTTATTTGGGAAGGCATGCGTGAAGAGGGGCTGCCGGTCTCTCGCAGCAATCATGTGAATCTCTTTATCAATGGCACCTATCATGGGCTCTATTTGAACCTAGAACACATCGATGAAGAGTGGTTGCAACAGCGTTTTGAATTGGATCACGGAAACTTATGGAAATGCACGTACCCGGCCAACCTTGATTACGAGGGACCCAATGGCGATGACTACAAATTCACCCCCAATTGGAGCAACGACCGCGTATACGACTTGAAGACCAATGCAGCCGAAGACAATTACGACGCTTTGGCCCGATTCATCAACGTCTTGAACAACGAACCGCTGGCCTCACTCCCTTGCGCGCTCGAGGATGTCTTTGATGTGCAAGGGTATCTCAAAACGGCAGCCGCTGAGATTCTTTGCGGGCACTGGGACAATTACATCGGCAACCAAAACAACTTCTATCTCTACCAACGTCCAGAAGACCAACGCATCGTGTACATCCCATACGATGCCGACAATTCTTTGGGGATACAATGGTTTGGTGAGTGGACCAATCAAGATCCTTACAATTGGACAACCGCTTCGGACCGCCCCCTTTATACGCGATTGATGGATGTGCCTGAATACCGCATGGCCTTTACGTATTATATGCGTCAGCAAATGGAAAACACCTTTGCTCTCAATTGGCTGGAAGGACGTGGCGAAGTGCTTCAGTCCATCATTGGTAATGCCGTGGCAGACGACTCATTCTATACCGCCGATTATGGTTTTAATACCGCTGATTTTGAGGAGGCGTTGACAGAAAGTTGGGGTGGTCACGTGGCATGGGGCATTGTACCTTTCATGGAAAGCCGGCAGTTTTGGGCCGACATTCAATTGGACGAGATGTTGAATTGGGCACCACTCCCCCTCTTGGCTTGGGCTCAGAGTCCCATGCTTCAGGACACTCTCATCGTAAGAGCGTGGACCGCCTTGACAGATTTCAACACAGAATCTACGTTGCACGCTGAAGTTCAAATGCCTTCCGCTGAGCTCATTGCGTATCCAATGAGCTCCTTGGCATCCAATTCCTTCGGAACGCAATGGGAAGTCCGAATTCCGATGAACGCGAGTGCCTCAGCCCAGTGGTCCGTTCTGGCCGAGTCTGAAGCGAATACCGTGCAGTCTCCTTGTGAACCGAGACTCGCATGGAATGATCCGCTCGGCAACGGATTGGTGATCAATGAAGTCATGCCCCTCAACAACAGTTTCTTGCAAGACGAATTCGGAGGTCACGCCGATTGGTTGGAATTGTACAACAATGGACCGGGAGCCATCAATCTCAGCTACCATCACCTCACCAATCGCATCGATTGGCCCGATCGCTGGTCACTTCCAAATGTCACTTTGGACCCGGGACAACATCTCGTGATCTACTGCGACGATGACCCAGAAGAAGGCCCACTTCACGCGCCCTTTCACTTGGATTCAGAGGAGGGGGATGTTTTCATCACCACCTTCGACAACGGAGCATGGAGGCTCATTGACAACGCACACTGGAACAACGCCGCGCCCAATGCTAGTTGGGGCAGGACCACTGACGGTGCGGTGTCTTGGGTGTGGTTTTTCCCAACGACCGAAACACCACCAACGCCTCTTTCTCCGAATGGAGCGTCATCCAATGTCATTGCGAACGTTCAGGCTAAACCGCTCTTCTGGCAACCCATCAACCCGCGTGCTCAAGGGCAGTCTCTTCCACTTCCGGGCTCGAGTCCTTGGCAATTGTTTCAGACCAACGGAGCACTTGTCGCAACCGGCCATTCTGACATGGTGCCCGGGGCAGTCTTGACACAAGGAACCTTTATCTTACGTCGACAACTGACGACTGCCTCCAGCCCACAATCTCACATTCTTCTTGTCCAATGAGCATGACATCCAGCCTTTCATCGTTTAGTCAGCCACTTCCCATAGAACAGCGATTCAGTTCCAATTCATTCGTTCAAAGCGCGTGCATGCTGATGGCATTGCTGTTCACACATTCAGGATTGGCACAAGTGGTCTGGACCGAACCCGCATTCCCAACAGCCGAGGATTTGGTGACGCTCTACTACAACAGCTCTTTGGGCAATGGTGAATTGGAAGGCGTGATTCCCATTTACATTCACACCGGCGTGATCACCAGCGAAAGTTCTGGGCCCAGCGATTGGCAATATGTTCAAACAGACTGGGGCGTAGGAGATCCCGACTATGTCTTAACACCTGAAGGCAGTGGAACCCATTCATTTGACTTCAACGGCCTGACCTTATCCGCCTATTATGGCATTGCTGATGGCGTTGCCATTGAAAACTTGGCCATGGTGTTTCGGAATGCATCAGGAAATCTCGTTGGACGCAACGCCGATGGATCTGATATTTTCTACGAAGTCAGCACCGGCGCCTTTTCGGCATCCATTCAATCTCCTGAGCTCGGCTACGCCGTGATGGACGTTGGAGAATCGCTCCAATTGGCGGGACAAACATCAGAGGCAAGTGAAATGGAATGGCTCGTCAACGGACAAAGTGTTTCCACGGGATCCGGAACGACATTGAACTACGCATTCGAAGCGACGGAAGCGGGACAGTATGACGTGGTCTTTTCTGCCAACAACGGCAATCTTGAAGCGATGGATACAGCGACCATCACTGTGTTGCCCGACTCACCAACGACAGCTTGGCCTCCTGTTGACTCGCAGGACGGCATCACCTACCTCAGTGACACCAGTGTTCGGTTGCAACTGTACGCGCCTTCAAAGGAACATGTATTTGTTGTGGGAGACTTCAATGATTGGGAACTTAGTTTTGAATATCTCATGACGCCAACGCCTGATTTATCACGCTACTGGATTGAATTGGAAGGCTTGGTCCCAGGGCAGGAATACCGCTTTCACTACCACATCATGCCCGATGATCTGCGCGTAGCGGATGCCTATTCTGAGCTTGTATTGGATCCTTGGAATGACGGATGGATTTCGGATGACACTTTTCCTAACCTGCTGCCCTTTCCCAATATGCTGACAGCCAATAAGCCCGTCTCCGTATTGCAAACTGCTCAGGCTGAGTTCATCTGGAGTGATGACACCTTCGAACGGCCTGAGGACGATCAATTGATTGTCTACGAATTGCTCGTTCGAGACTTCACGGAGGAGCGCAATTTCCAAACCATCTTGGACACATTGGATTATTTGGATCGATTGGGCATCAATGCCATCGAATTCATGCCCGTCAACGAATTCAATGGCAATGACAGCTGGGGGTATAATCCGACCTTCTTCTTGGCATTGGACAAAGCGTATGGCACCAAGAATGCCTTCAAAACGCTGATCGACGCTTGTCATGAGCGCGGCATTGCGGTCATCATGGATGTCGTCTTAAACCATGCAGACACGCCCAACCCCTTCCTGGACATGTATTGGAACAACACGCTCAATCAACCTGCAGCCAACAACCCTTGGTTCAATGAAGTCGCGCCTACTTCCGAATCGTGGTTCTATGATTGGAATCATGAGAGCGGAGCCACAGTGGCCTTCATGAAACGCGCCTTGTCCTATTGGGTGGAAGAATACCACGTCGATGGATACCGTTTGGATTTTTCAAAGGGCATGACCCAAACCCCTGGTTCAGGCAATGGATATGACCAAAGCCGCATCGACATCCTCAACAACTACGCGAACCATTTGTGGGAGGGTGACCCGGGGATTTATATGATTCTGGAACACTGGACTGATGGCAGTGAGTTGCAAGCTTTGGTGGCAGATGGCTTTATGGTCTGGGCCAACACGGCCCACGAATACGCGGAAGCCCAAATGGGATATGGCTCCAATTTCAATTGGGCCAGCTACCAAAGCCAAGGCATGGTGGCTCCCAAAGTTGTCTCTTACCCCGAGAGCCACGATGAAGAACGTCTGATGTACAAAGCCCTTGCGTTTGGCAGCGGAGACGGGGATTATCAAGTGACTACTTTGAATACGGCTTTGGCTCGAATGGAAGCGGTCCAATGCTTCCACATCCCCCTGCCTGGACCAAAAATGTTGTGGCAATTTGAAGAACTCGGATATGACTACAGCATCAATACCTGCAGCGACGGTGTCACGGTGGATGAAAATTGTCGGCTTGCCCCAAAACCCGTTCGCTGGGATTACCGGGACAATCCCAACCGGTATCGAATTCACGAAGTCATCGCTGGATTGGCGCACCTCAAAACAACCTATCCAGATCCCTTCACCTCCACCAATTACAACTTTGATGTCAGTGGCTATGGAAAGCGCCTTCATCTCAATGGTGAGAATCTGAATGCGGTCATTGTCGCCAACTTCCGGGTCACACCATTGAGCATGATTCCGGGATTTCAACATACAGGAACTTGGTACGACTACTTCACTGGCGAACTCTTAGAAGTCTCCGATGTCAATGCCTTCATGGATTTTGCCCCCGGTGAATACCACGTCTTTTTGGATGCCAACATTGCAGCCCCAAATTCCACAGGTGTTTCAATCGCGCGCAATCCTGCGCTTCAATTCGAAGTGCATCCCAACCCGGCTTCTCAGCAACTCTATGGGGTCATTCAATTGCCCAGCATGCAACCCTGCACTGTGCGCGTGCTCGACACCATGGGCCAGTTGATTTCGACGAAAACGATTCAACCTTGGCACATTGGAACCCATGAGTTCTCGTTTGATGTGGTCCATTGGTCTTCGGGAATTTACTACATTCAATGCCTACAAAATGGGTTTTTAACTACCCGCAAGGTGATTGTTCATTGATACCCGACGATTCTTGCCTTGTATCGATTCTGGAATCCATAAGTTTGTCCTGAAAACCACACCTGATGCGTCTCAAACCTATTCTCTTTCTGCTTGCAATCAGCAGTTTAGCCAGTGGCTTCGGTCAAACTCTGAGCGGAACGATTGTCGACATCAAGGGCAACCCTCTGCCCTCGGCTTCCGTTATCGTCGACGGTACCGATGGTCAGTTTGCCGGAATGGACGGTAGTTTCTCCTTGGAATTATCTCCAGGGGATCACCAAATCACATTCTCATTCATTGGGTATTTGACCAAAAAGCGTTCCGTTGTAATCGCCAATGAACCCATTGCTTGGACCATCACACTGGAGGAAGATGCGGTCATGATTGACGATGTCGTGGTCGTGGGCTACGGCGTCCAACGAAAGAAAGAGGTCACCGGCTCCATTGTCCAAGTATCAGCCAAACAAATCACCGGAATCCAAACGCCTTCTTTTGAAGCTGCATTGCAAGGACAAGCAGCAGGCGTTCAAGTCAGTCAGTCTTCTGGCGTTGCCGGAGCTCCATCACTCATTCGCGTTCGTGGCGTCGCTTCTGTTTCTGCCGCCGGAGACCCCTTGTATGTCATTGACGGCATTCCAATTACACAAGAATACTTTTTACGCGGCAATTCGGGAGCTTTCAATAACAATCCGCTCGCCTCCATCAACCCCAACGACATTGAATCGGTTGAGATTTTAAAAGATGCCGCTGCCACTGGAATTTACGGTTCGCGCGGGGCAAATGGCGTTATCCTGATCACGACGAAGCGAGGCAAGAAAGGAACCACGTTTGAATTCAGCACGCGTGCCGGTTTCGGAACACCCGCGACTCGTCCCAACATGATGGATACGGAGTCCTACCTCACCTTGCGCCAAGAGGCCTGGGAAAATGACGGCGGAACAGGCTATGTCTGGCTCCCCAACATGACATCCGCCTCGGATGATCCGACCACGCGACAGCAAGCCTATTTGCAAGCCATGCAGACCAACACCAATTGGGTCGATGAAACCACCGGTATGGGAACAAAAGGCAATGTCAATTTTGGCGTTCGCCACGGCGGTGATCGCTACAACTTGTATGCTGGCGTTTCACAAGACAACAATGGAAGTTATTTGTTGGGCAACAGCTACAACCGTTCAAGTGCACGATTCAATGTGGATTGGACCCCGAAGTCTTGGGCGAAGGTGATTCTCAGTTCTTCTCTGAGCCGAGGACAAAACAACCGCATCGATGCCGCTTGGTCTGGCGGACTCGGCGACGCCATGTCCAATGCCCTTCCTTATTATCCTGTTCGGTATGAAGAAGACCAGGTGGATGCCAATGGCAACGTGGTCAATGAAGTCGGAGAATATTTCTTGTGGTTTGACGAGTGGGGTGGAACAAAAAATCCCGTGGCTGTGAGGGAACTGAAACAATGGAAAAACACAGAAGATCGCTCCATCAACAATGCGCAATTGATCCTGACGCCATTGAAAGATTTACACGTCAAGCTATCGGGTGGTTTTGATTACCTCCACTTGAAAGAAGACATCTTCAATCCCGGAGCCCTTTCGATCACTACAGACTTGGGAAGCGCGAATCGCAATGCGAATTATGTCTTGAATTGGAACTACAGCGCAACGGCAGATTACCGCCTCGAATTGGATGATACGCAAACATTCAATTTCTTAATTGGAAGCGAATTCCAGCGAACGGACAATTACGGATACGGTTTGTATTACGGTCAGGTCGACAGCCCCATCTTTGAGAACGACTCACTCGCCGAAGATGCCGCCAACGTCAATCGAACGGTCAACCTGCCTTCCCAACATAGCTTCTTATCCTATTTCGGTCGAGTGAACTACGCTCTGAAAGACCGGTACTTCTTCCAAGCCACCGCACGTGTTGATGGCAGCTCACGATTTGGACGCGAAAGCCGGTATGGCTTCTTCCCTTCGCTTTCTGCGGGCTGGATCATCTCAGACGAATCGTGGTACACCTCTGAGAAGATCAACTTCTTGAAATTCCGCACAAGCATCGGATTTACAGGCAATGCAGCCTTGCCCGATTACGCTCGATTCGGCACGTATTCCCCGGCCAACAACGGCAATACGTATGCTGGAGACTCCATCCTCTACCCCATCCAGCCGGAGAATCCGTTCTTGCGTTGGGAAACATCTCGCACCATTGATGCGAGCCTGGAGATGGGTTTGTGGCAAGATCGTATCACGCTCGAATTGGCTGGATACCACAAGTATTCTACAGATGTCCTCATGAATGTGAGTACACCGGCGAGCACGGGCTTCACGAATTTTTGGGACAACGTAGGAACGATTTTAAATCGAGGCGTAGAGTTTTCCGTGAAATCACGAAACCTCACAGGCGCATTCGAGTGGAACACTGATTTGAACGTAGCTCGGAATTACAATGAGTTGATGGACATCGGAGATTACACACCCGATGCCGTTAGTGGAGGAACCAATGACTCCCGCGTCATCGTCGGACGTCCAGTGGGCAGTTTCTACCTGGTTGAGCACAGCCATGTCGACCCTGAAACCGGCCTTCCTGTTTATCTTGATTTGGACGGGAATGAAACGTTCGAATACAGCAATGACATTCGAAAGTATGTTGGAGATGGATTGCCCGATATCATTGGCGGGATGAACAACACCTTCCGTTACAAAAACTGGGACTTCAGTGCTTTGGCCACCTTTAGTTTTGGCGCTAAGATTTTTGACTCCTCAGCGAAGAGGCAACTTGGCGTGGTCACCGGCTGGAACATGCGAGAGGAAAAACTTGATCGCTGGAGACAACCGGGCGACGAGGCCACCTATCCTCGACTCACTTTGGACGAAACCACTTACAGTCTGCCTTCGGGCTTCCCTTGGTGGAACACCAGTTTGTTCATCTTCGATGCCTCTTACATCCGATTGCGCAATGTGACACTTGGTTTCAATGTTCCCCTACCGGCAGGTTCTAACATGTCCGGTTGCCGCATCGCTCTGAATGCGACCAACGTGTTCACTCTCACCAATTTCCCAGGGTTGGACCCTGAGGTTGTTCGCGACTTCGAAAATGCCCAAGACCGGAACATGAGTCCCAACGTCACCTATTTGACACCGCCGCAAGAGCGCGCCATCACCTTGTCCATTTCCACCAATTTCTAAAGCCAGTCCATCATGACAATGAAACACTTTCTTTTGATCGCGGGCCTGGCAATGACCGCTGTATCCTGTGATCGCTTGCTCGAATTCGAACCTGGTGATGTAATCCTGGCCGAAGATGCCATTCAAGATGCCGACGATCTGCAACGACTCCTCGTGAGCACGTACGATGTACTTGCCAATCTCTATGGTGGCCGGGTTCAAATCATCAATGAATTGCGTGGCCCAAATTTTGGCGCACCCGATAACAGCTTGGATTTTACCGCCGTTTACAACCGGGAAACCACGTTTTTCACCGGAATCAACGGAGGAGCTTACACGGATTTCTATTATGCCATTTACCGTTCCAATGTCGTCATTGAAAACTTCCAGTTTGTGTCGGATTTGGATGCTGATGAACAACTGCGTTTGGAGGCCGAGGCTCGATTTGTCCGAGCCATTTGTCATTGGGGTGCTGTGAAGTTGTATGCTCGACCTTATGGATACACGGCTGACAACAGTCACGCTGGAGTCCCCTTGCGCTTGGAATCAAGTCAGGACCCTTTACCCCGCGCTGCGGTCGGCGACGTCTACGCTGCCATCGTGGACGACTTGAACTACGCTTTGCTTCACCTGCCTGCTACCAATGGAGTGTACGCTACACAGCACGCAGCTCGAGCTTATTTGGCTCAAGTTCATTTTTTAATGGGTGATTACGCAGAAGCTGCAGCGCTTGCTTCCAATATCATTGCATCGGGTGAGTTCAGCCTGGATCAAGACTTGGACCGATTTGAAACCGATCTCATCAACAGCGAAACCATCTTTGGCATCGTGAGTCAGCCCAATGACTTCCGCAGCTCTTGGTTCCGAGACAATCTGCGATCTGACAACACCAGCTCGCCACAATTGGCCTTCAGTGAGGACTTCGCCTTTTTCATGAGTCTTTCGGGAGCCGGCGATGCGAGATCACAATGGTATACCCCGGGTGTTCGAGCACTATGCAATCGCTTCAACAACAAGGAATACTTCAACATTCCGTTGGCCCATTTGACCCTGATGCATCTTATTCGTGCCGAAGCATTGGCTGAAACGGGCTCGGACTTAGAAACCGCTATCGGCGATATCAATGCCATTCGTGACCGCGCATATGGAGCGGGCAATTTCCCGCTTTCCCTCACTTCAACTGCTGAAGAAGTTCGGGATGCCGCTCGGGATGAATATCGAAAGGAAACCGCTGGTGAAGGTCACTGGACCGATCAGCTTTTGCGTCGCGGGGCCATGGGTGAATCCATTGTTATTCGGAATGCCCCGTGGGATTGTCCCGGAATGTCCTTGCAATTTTCGAATTCTGAAAACACGGTGGACGGGTTTGTGCTCAATGAAGAAGGCGGCTGTCTATAAACTGAAACCATGATCAATCAATCCACACACTTCACCGCATTTACAAGCCTCTTGTTTAGCGCCATTCTCCTCACAACATTCCATTCCTGCAAACCAGAAACGGAGGGTGAGTTGGGCGAGCCCTTTGACAAGGTAGAAGGCATGATTGGGACGTGGGAGCTTCAGGCTTTCACACAGCAAGACCTGAACAGCCCCATCAAAGAGACCCGCGACCTCAGCGACTTTTACTTGGATGGTCTCGCGACTCCGCTGCAAATCACATTCGATGCCAACCGGGATTATTCCGTGGCCATTGAATTGGGGAAAAATTACTTCGGCGAAGGAGGAACCTGGGGATTTGATGATGATTTGTATCCGAGTTTCCTACAGCTTTACACAGCCATAGATACGTTGCAATACAATTTGGGAGGCATGGTGCGAATCTTTGATCAATCCATGCGGATTGAATACCGTCGGGATTGCAACACCGCACCCACCAACATTTACACGTTCGAATTCAACCGGATCAATTGAGTCTCATGAAGAAGCTACTTTCCGTTCTTTTGGCCCTCGCGCCTTTTTTATTGGTGCACGCACAAAAGGCTTATGTGTTGCCGTCTCCTACGGACGCCAACTCTGAAATGACCCTTTTCATCGACATGAATCAAAGCGAGGACGGCATCCAAGGCAATGGGCTATCGGGCATTCTGGACGCCTTTCCCGATACCACTTTGTATTTGTGGACCTGGGACCCCGGGAGTCCTGCCGCAGGAAACGGAGACTGGGACAATTCTGCGGATCATCAGGCCCTCACGAAAGTGGGACCGAAATTGTATTCCATGACGTTTGTCCCGACCGAATATTACGGCGTCGATGGCCCCACGCTGTTTGCCCGTGGTATCTCCTGCTTGGCCAAATTAAAAAGTGGCGCGGCGTTAGAAGGGTTTGCCTTTGAAGCTAAATCCGAAGACATGCACGTGGACATCGTTCCCGAATTGTGCAATGGTCGCATCTGTATTTTTCCTGAATTGCGCGAACGTGACGATTACCTGACCTTGACATACAACAACGAGAAAGAATTGCAGTATGAGGGCCTGCAGGGAATGGGAGAGAATGAATGTTACATCTATTTACTGGGGAAAGTCGATTTGTTTACCGACTACGAATATGTGCCTTTGTCAGAAGTGACCTCCACGCCCGAATTGAAATTAAGCTTCATCGGAGAAGGCAAGTTTCGCACAACGATGATTCCTGAGGATTTGTTTGCCTCTGTCTTGGGAGAGGATGAGACCTTGAGTGAAATTTACTTTTACATTGTTCGTGACGGCTTCACATATCCTCCGGGACCACCTCCCTACCAGGTCATCTCGTTTCTAGATTGCGAATGAAACAGCTCTCGTCTTCGCTGCTTATTTGGTGCTTTTTCTTGTGCTTTTTCAGCGCTTGCGATGTTGCGAGTGAAGGCTATCGCTTGGACCGCCCTTTCTTGCCCATTCAGCTGAAGTCAGATTCAACCTCAGTTGTATTGGATGATTTCTTGGGCCAAACAGAGACGATTGATTCCGTGTTTTATGGGGGAGCCTCCTTGCCCATCCTTCCTCTGGAAAATTCAATCAATGGACGGGTCATTCTCAAGGGACAACCTTACGGCGGCTTGGGGATTTTAACCATTTGGTCTTCTGGAAATCACTGGGAGATTCCCGTTTTTCCTTCTGAATCGGAACGTCTCACTTTCCGCCTTGCTGGCTTTGAAAATGCCAAATCTATTTTTCTCAAAGGCGCCATGAATGGCTGGAGTTCCACTGCAACGCCACTCAGCTTTGACGGCGCTCGTTGGACATGTCCGCTTACGTTGCCACGCGGAAAGCACGCTTACCAGCTCATCATCGATGGACTAGAGCAACCAGACCCCACCAATCCCAATCGCATCCCCAATGGATTTGGAGCATTCAATTCGATTCTGCAGGTTGGTGACGACCTGAGCGACTTGCCCATTTCCGTTCAGAAACGGGGTTCCAAAGACCGAACAACTCGGTTTGTTTTAACCACCGTTCCTGGTGCACTCGTCACCGGTTTTTGGGACTCCAAAGCATTTGCATATCAACGAGCCGATTCTATCGGCCACATCTCGATTGGCATTCCTGCCATTGCTTTCGGAAAAGCACGCTCACACATTCAATTTTGGGCACACACGGACAATCAACGAAGCCAAGAGGTACTCATTCCATTGCAATATGGCGCCCCGATCCTGAATGCAGAAGACCTGACCCGCGATGATCAACACGCCATGGTGATGTACTTCTTGATGGTAGATCGATTCGCCAATGGCAATGCAGGCAATGATGAGCTCACCGACGATCCCGGCATCCATCCGCGTGCGCAATACCATGGAGGTGATTTTGCTGGAATCCAATCTCACCTCGATTATCTTGACTCCTTGGGCACCAACACCGTATGGGTCTCTCCCATTACTCCAAATCCGCAGGACGCATGGGGGTTTTGGACTGACCCCAGCACTGATTTAACCAGTAAATTCAGCGCGTACCATGGCTATTGGCCGATTCAATCCAGCGGAACCGATGCGCGTTTTGGCAGCATGGCAGAATTCAACGCGCTCGTCGATGACATCCATGCTCATGACATGAATATTCTCGTGGATTACGTGGCCAACCACGTGCACCAGGATCACCCCGTTTACGAACAACACCCCGATTGGGTCACTTCATTGTATTTACCAGACGGCACCATGAACACCCAGCTATGGGACGACCAGCGCCTTACAACTTGGTTTGACACCTTCATGCCCACGTTGGATTTGGAGCGACCAGAAGTCGTGGGCATGATGACTGACAGCGCCATGTGGTGGTTGCAAAATTCGAACATTGACGGATTTCGACACGATGCAACCAAGCACATCCCTGAAATTTTCTGGCGCGAACTGACCGCTAAGATGAAAAAACACGGGTCTGACGGTGCCCACACTCCTTTGTTTCAAATTGGAGAAACCTACGGAAGCCCCGAACTTATTTCCCAATATGTCTCCACAGGCATGTTGGATGCCCAATTCGATTTCAACCTGTATGACGCTTTGGTGGCATCCTTGTCCAATCCACAAGGATCACTAGAGGATTTAATGGACGTCGCCAATCAAAGCTTGCACGTATATGGTGCACACCACTTGATGGGCAACATCACCGGCAATCAAGACAGGCCACGATTCACTTCACTCGCAGATGGTTCTTTGATCCCTGGTGAAGACACCAAATTGGCGGGGTGGACGCGGGATATTCAACATCAAGGTGCCGAAGGCTTCAAACGCATGGGTTACCTCATGGCATTTTTGATGGCCGCCCCGGGAATTCCCTGCATCTATTATGGAGATGAAATCTCAGATGTAGGAGGCAATGATCCCGACAACCGTCGAATGATGCGATTTGAAGGGTGGAATGACGCCGAAGCGGCTTCTTGGAAAAACACCTCAGATTGGATCCACCTTCGTCGCAGTCGCATGAGTTTGCTCTACGGTCAAACTACCTATTCAGAGAACACGCCCGGGGTCTTGGAAATTCGGCGACATTATCTTGGTGAAGAAACCGTTGTGGTCATTAACACAACGAATGAATCCGCCAACATTCCGCATGAAATCAAAGAAGCTCAAATGCTCATCGGACAGGCCGACGTCCATTTGAATTTTGTGGAAATCCCAGCGCATACCACGGCTGCCTTCGGCTCTCCATTCTAATCCATTTCAATCTTCGATTTCCTCTTCGTCCAGGATATAACGGTCACGTAGCACCCACTCTCCGCTCCCGTCGTTGATGAAACGATTCAGGCGAAGTTCTCCCGGGAATCTTTGGATCCTATATTCTATGAGCACGGCACGACCGTTCTCACTGCCTCCTCGACTCAGCACGACTTGCCGTCCATTCGCATTCACAAACCAAGAAAATTTTGTAGGCTTATTGTCCTCCAACGTGGTCATCTGCACCTGCCCGGCCTGATCATCCCAGCTCCACATTTCGACCCGTTCTCGTATCCCCTGCTCCGTAGATGTGGCAAACTGAAGCACAAAACCATCTTCATCGCCATTGCGAAGACCATCGAGTCGGACGTCACTCTTCGTTTTCGACTCACCATCCATGACCTCCAATCTTCCAACATAAGTCCCCTCGAGCGCAAACATCCAATCCGGAGTTTGCCCGGTGACATCAGATAACACACCACATCCTACTACCAGCATAAAAACTGAATAACGCACATTGAATAGCCTCATGTCAACTGTTTTTGTTCTAACAAAGAAAGCGTCATTACCTTCGCTTCATGCTGAAGAAATTGAATTTTGTTCTCTTTGCGTTGGTGGTATCCTTCACTGCCCTCGCACAACCCACTTGGGAGGTTGGAACAACAACCCTCACAGAGTATAACTTGGTTACAGGAGTACAGATCCCGTGGGAAATCCTTTGGGGTCCTGACAACCACCTTTGGATGACCTCTCGAAAAGGAGAAGTGCTTCGCATCGATCCCGCATCCGGCAACTATACCGTAGTCTTGGAAAAGACCGTCATGAATGGCGGCAATGGAGAACCGGGCATGTTGGGCATGGCCATGCACCCCGATTGGGACACCACGCCCTTGGTATACGTTGTGTATTGCACTGGCAACGGAGGCAGTGGCATCGAGCATTTGAGCTCCTTTGAATGGGACGGAAATGCCTTGGTCAATGAAGAAGAAATCCTCAACATACAAGCTGGAGGGATTCACAATGGAAGTCGGCTTCTCATATTGCCTGACAACACCTTGTTGATGACCACAGGTGATGTGGGCTCGTCTTCGAATTCTCAGAATATCAATTCTTTGCAAGGCAAAACGTTGCGGATGAATCTGGACGGATCGGTACCGGACGACAATCCTTTTCCCAACTCATTGGTTTACACTTTTGGAAATCGAAACAGTCAGGGCTTGACCCTCGGTTCAAACGGCATCATCTACAGCTCAGAACACGGACAGAATTCCAACGATGAATTCAACATTGTCACTGCTGGCGGCAATTATGGATGGCCGAACGTCGAAGGGTTTTGCAACACCAACGCAGAACAAACTTTTTGTGCGGAGAATGACGTTGTGGAGCCCTTAGAAGCATGGTCTCCCTGCATCGCCGTAAACGGTATAGAATTTTACAACCATGAAGCCATCCCCGAATGGCAGAACAGTGTTCTGATGTCTGTATTGGGTGGATTAGGCGGGCAGTACGAACGCCTCAGTGTGTTACACCTCAGTGAAGATGGGTTGAGTGTGACCAGTGAGGATCAGTATTTCTCTAGCTTCAATCAGCGCGTGCGCGATGTCGCAGTGAATCCGAACACCGGGTCAGTGTATGTTGCCCTCAACGGGACATCGTATCCTGGCAGCGGACCCAACATCATCAAAGAATTTAGGAACGACGCTTACGGAACGGGCATTGCAGACTCTCCTTCATCCGAATTCGAATTGGGGCTGTTTCCGAACCCGGCGTCCGAAATACTCAACCTCTCTCTGCCATCGGGCACGATGGGAACGTATCAAATCACAGGATACAATGGACAGCGAATGTTAGAAGGCAATCTCCAAGGATCCTTGCTTCGTGTGCCTCTCACCAACTGGTCTGATGGCTCTTATTTCATCCAGATTCAACATCAGGGTGGCGTCATTACACGAACTTTTCAAGTTCAGCGTTAACACAACTGCTTAAATACGTGCGGGATATGAGGTGGAGAGATGCTTTTATCGTTGGTGTAGCTTTTTTTGTTTCAATTCAATTGACGGGTCAAGAGTCGCGTGTTCAGCTCGATACGCTGCACATGGCATCGGCTGTTGTTCAGGCATTGCGGATTCCCACGCCTGTTCAAAGAACTCCCGGTGCTTTGGTCGTTTTGGGTGCGGACCAACTTCAAAATGGTGCATCACCCGACATTGAGGACGCGATCAATTCGATTCCTGGTGTCAAAATGGAAACCCGAGGAATCGGTGGGTCGCGCCGAATTCAAATGAGGAGCAGCGGACTGCGTTCTCCTTTTGCCGTGCGCAATCTGCACCTGTTGTGCAATGGTTTTGTTTTGACTGGAGCAGGAGGAACTTCTCCTGTAGAATTATGGAACCCTCAATTTTTGCATCGCCTAGAGGTTCTTTTGGGACCCACAGGAGCCATTTTTGGCGGTGGTTATGGAGGAGCCCTTGTCGCGACCTCACTGACCCCATTTGATGGGCTCAACACCGGAACTTCCCTTCAGCTCTTGAGTCGTGTGAATACCACTGGAGGCTCCACGGACGAATCACCCCGTCTGGCCTCTGAAACAGGGATTTCCATCATGGGAAGAAAAGCCACGAGCGATTGGTCTTTACAGAGCACATGGACTGAAAACCCAGGATACCGTGATCAAGAGAGCAATCAAAAAAGAAACCTCGAGCTTCATCGACGTTGGAAGCCGCAACCCAACGTACTGCATCACATGTGGTCAGGCTTGTTCCAAGCCTCCTGGGACTTGCCCGGTTCGCTCACTGCAGAGCAAGCCGAATCAAACCCATCGAATGCTCCAGGCCGCGCATATGACGCGCGCGTGGAACGGGAGCGCTATTGGTTGGCCTGGAGCCGAACAGCTACAAATGCCAATGCGAAGAATGGTCTGTGGGCCTTTGGTCAAGCGAGCAATAAGTACAATCCTTTCGGCACATCCCCCTTTTACCAAGGACTCAAAGAAGAGCAAGAGATCAACGGTTCAGTCCGCTGGTGGCGTGGGGAAACGAGAGCGCTCAACACCAACACCACCTTGACATGGGACCAGTCAGCCATTGGTCGCTTCGAACAGGTACATATTGACGAAGACGACCTCCTTGCACCAGGAGACAACCCACGTTACTCTCTAGAATCTACGAGTCAAGCAGCGTGGGTTGGATCGGGCATCCGGCTGGAAGCAACCGACACCTGGATTTTTGATATGCAATGGGGCGTGGAATGGCTGACGCGCAACACAAGTGGTTTGTTCGACCAGCAAGCTCCGACAATGGCTGCTTATGAAGAATTGTACAATCAATTGAATTGGGCCCCTAGAATCAGCTTGGCCCACTCCTTTAATTCGAATCAACACGTCGCCATTCAATACGCTGAAGGCTCAAGCCATCCCAACACTTTTGAACTCGTTGATCCAGAGACCAATTCCTTTGCTGACCTCAATTCAGAACTTGCCCAGACTTGGGAATTGAGTTGGAAAGGATCCCATGTTGCGCCGGAGATGAACGTACAATGGGCGTTCAACGCATACCATCAGACGATACAAGATGCCATTGCAACCGTGGAAGGTGAGAATGACGGATTGTATCTCGCCAACGTGGAGGGGCTTCGGATGAAGGGACTTGAAGGCAGCATCCGAACGCACTGCATCCTTGCATCCGGAAAATCATTGGAATTCGAAGTTCACGGGAATATCAATCGCCATCAATTTGATCGTGTCATGGAGCAACTGCCCGGCACCCCCCTTCATACTGCAGGAGCCTCTTTGACGTATCGCAACCGGATCCTTCAACTAAAATGGAACCATCTCTGGAATGATCGAACCGCTCTAAACGACCAAGCCACAGCATGGGCTCCTGCATACCATCGGTCGGATTTGGCGCTTTCCGTATCAAAAGGCCAAAGCCTTTGGCGCCTTGGACTGCGCAACGCTTTCGACGCTCAGTATTCAAACTGGCTAAAAATCAACGACTTTGGAGGTAAATACTTCAATCCCGCGCCAGGACGGACGGTTTGGGCATCTTGGGTTTATCGCATCAATCGATGATGATGATCTCCGTGCGACGATTCGCCGCACGCCCCGATTCAGAAGCATTCGAAGCGACCGGTTCATCCGCGCCCATGCCTTGGGTCTCCATGCGCCAAGCTTCAATTCCATTTTGCTCCAGGTAACTTGCGACGCTTTTCGCTCGGTTTTCGCTGAGCTTCTGATTGAAGGTCTCCGTCCCCAGATTGTCTGTATGCCCCACAATGCGGATTCGGACATCCGAGCCGTTCATGGTGGACACCAATTGATTCAGCTCGGGTTGAAAGACTTCATCCAACGTCGCCGAGTTGGTTTCAAACTGAACATCTCGCAAAAGCAAAACAGTACCGATTTCGAGTCGTGTTAGGCCAATCTCCAACTCCTGAGCGCTCTCTCCTTGCGTGGTCTCCAACTTATCTGGGTTCCAAACTGTGTGATAAAAGGCATAATGCGGATGATTGACCTCCATGGTCAAAACGTTCTGTTGAACCATGGGCAAAGAGAAGCTCCCATCCATTGGGTCACTCACCATGACGGACAATTGAGTGCCCGATGCACTGTACACGACGACCTCTGCTTCGACCGGTTGGCCATTGGCCACGTCAAAGACTCTTCCTGACCAATGCGAAACAGCCATTGCCTGAACCCTCTCAGGCAAGTTGAATTCCCAGAGATCCAAATTTCCTGGCTGTTCGCGGTCACTTGCAAATAAAGCACGTCGACCATCTGGAAACACTTGCAAACTGTTCTCGTCAGCTTTGGTGTTGATGGGGTAACCTAGATTCATTGGGGTGGTCCAACGGTCGAGTGTATCCTTTCGACTAACGTACAAATCCGTACCGCCCATTCCGGGGTGACCATTCGAAGCAAAATACAAAGTCTTGCCATCAGGATGAAGGACGGGATTCTCTTCTTTTCCCTTCGTATTGATCGTCGAAGTCAAACGTTTCGGAGTCTCCCATTCTCCCGATGCGTTCCGAGCGCTATGCCATATATTTTGCTGCATATCCCCTCTGAGGTTGCGCTGGGCTCGAACAAAATAAATTTCGTTGCCATCGGCACTCAAAGAAGGCTGGCTTTCCCAAAAGGGCGTATTGAGTGCATTTAAATTGACTTCACGGTCATAACGGCCTTGGGCCGCATTCCATTCCGCCTCAAAAAGATCACATGAGCCCTGACCATTTCGGGGCCCGTAACCGTTATGCAACGTTTCACATGCCGTGAAAATCAATCGTCGTCCATCACCTCGAACAGAAGGCGCTCCCTCATTTCCCCGCGTGTTCACACCTTGAATCGCTCCGAGATCCTCCCAAGCCCCATTGACCTCCACTGCTTCAAAGAAATCTTCTTGGCCTTCGAATCGCCCTTCTGCGTCCACCTGACGCGTGAAAATCATCCGGTCACTTGATACAAAAATCGATGGGTAGTACTCTGGATTTTCAGTATTGACATTTCCTTGCAATGGCTGGGCATCCACAGACTCTGGATGCATGAAAGATTGAATCGCAAAGTGCAGTGAAGCTTCAAGCAAGGCATACTCTTCTCGGGCGTCGTCATCCAAATTAAGCGACTCCCAGACCTTGAGCGCTTGGAAATACGCTCCCGACCGATGTAGCAAACGACTCCAACGAATGCCCCATTTATCAATAGCGCTTGGCTTCAATGCCATGGCTCGGGACATCGACAATGCAGCAACATCGAAATCGTTCAATTGTTGGGCCAGCTGAGAATGCAACATCCAAGCATCATAGTACAAAGAATCCCGTTCAAGTGCTTGTGCAATAAACGTCATCGCCTGTGCCTCCTCTTTGCGCATATAGGCCTCAACAGCCTCATCGTATTCCCTTTGTGCCTTTTTGTTCGGTTTGTGCACCTGATCCTGGCCCAGGGTCACGGAGCATGCCATACAAAGTATGCCGGCAAGCACACAAACCTGATATTTACACTTTGATATGAACATGTGCCCAATTTAGGGAGTGAACACCTTGACCTTTCAAACCTCATGCCTAAATTGAAATTGCGCGTAGGCTTGCTATCTGACACACACAGCCATTGGGATGACCGCATGACCCACCACCTGCAATCGGTGGATGAAATCTGGCATGCGGGCGATATTGGCGATTTCCATGTGCTCGACACCATGACTCAAATGGCCCCTGTCAAGGCCGTTTATGGAAACATAGACGATCATAGAATGCGCTCCGAATTGCCCGAGTTATTGGAATGGGAAATCCACGGATTGAAATTCATGATGTTGCACATCGGAGGAAGACCCGGACGGTATGCCAGCGGGGTTCGTCGGCTACTAGACGCTCAGAGACCCGATGTGTTTATCTGCGGACACAGCCACCTTTTACGCGTCGAAAAAGACACTTCTTGGGGCGGATTGTATATCAATCCGGGTGCTGCAGGCAAGCATGGTTTCCATAGAATCCGAACCTTGCTTCGATTTGACATACAATTGGGGCTAATCGAGAATCTTGAAGTGGTGGAATTGGAGACAGTTCGTTAAAACCATCGATTATGAGAAAAGAATGCGTATAATTGCAACGGTTCTCGGGTCTACACGCAGTGTGTGGCACGGGCGATGATCTTCTGACAGATCAACATCGAATTTTACTGAACCTCCCCGTTTTTTTTTACTCCCCCATTTGATGTATGACATCATAGAATTGAATAGCAAGAAAGTCTCTGACCTCAGAGAAATTGCAAACAAGTTAGGCCTTCAGCGCACAGACAAACTGAAGAAGCAAGATCTGGTTTACAGCATCTTGGATGAACAAGCTCTTCGCCCGAGTGCAGCTCCGAAAAAAGAGAAATCCGCTTCTCCTGCAAAAACAGCGAGCAAACCCAAAGCAAAAGCTCCGGCTAAGGCTCCAGCTAAGGCTCCAGCTAAAGAAACGGCGAATAAGGATGGTGATGTCCCTTCTGCAAAACCCGTGCCTGCACCACGCCCATCACGGACCAAAAAGAAGCCCAGCGAATCGCCGAGTGACTCCGAGTCTGTTTCGACGGAAGCCAAGGAGGCCCCTTCAAATACTGATCGCAAAGCAGGTGACGCCATGCGTGAACGACGGGATCAACGTCAGAAAAACAGTCGCCAAGACTCCAAGTCGGACGGCCCAAAACAGAATTCAAGTGACCAAGCCGAAGTGGCTGGTACGGTTTCTGACACAAAGCCGAAACGTGATGACAAGAAAGGCGAGTCACCGAGTAAGTCAGGTGAAAACAGCCCACAGGAGAGCGCCAACGACACAGCCAAAAGTGATCGGAACAATCGAAACGAACGCGGGGCTAGAAACGATCGTGGAGAGCGAAACAACCGCAACAACGACCGTGGCAGCGAACGCAACAACGACCGTGGCAGCGAACGCAACAACGACCGTGGCAGCGAACGCAACAACGACCGTGGCAGCGAGCGCAACAACGACCGTGGCAGCGAGCGCAACAGCGACCGTGGCAATAACCGCAACGACCGCAACAACAGAAACAATCGAGGGAATGATCGACGCGATCGCTACCAGAGTGAACCGGAAGAACACGGCTTTAATTTCGATGGCATCATCACAGCAGAAGGCGTTCTCGAAATTCAAACGGAAGGATTCGGCTTCCTGCGCTCAGCAGATTATAACTATCTAAACTCACCAGACGACGTCTATGTGACTTCCCGCCAAATCAAGCAATTCTCATTACAGACAGGCGATTCTGTTGTGGCCAAAGTCCGCCCTCCAAAAAAAGGCGAGAAATTCTATCCGCTCATTGATGTCGTCAGCGTCAATGGTCGATCACCAGAATGGGTTCGAGATCGAATTCCTTTTAAATTCCTGACTCCCCTTTTCCCGCAAGAGCGATTCAATTTAGCAACCCGTGGAGGCAACATTTCCACACGTTTGATGGACTTGTTCGCTCCCGTAGGAAAAGGCCAACGTGGAATGCTTGTTTCTCAACCAAAAACAGGAAAAACAACGTTACTGAAGGATGTGGCCAATGCAATTGCATTGAATCACCCCGAAGTGTATCTCATTATCCTTTTGATTGATGAGCGCCCAGAGGAAGTGACAGATATGAAGCGAAGCGTGAATGCAGAAGTCGTAGCCTCGACTTTTGACGAACCTGCTGACCGACACGTCCGCATCGCTGATTTGGTGCTTGAAAAAGCAAAAAGAATGGTCGAATGTGGACATGATGTCTGCATCTTGTTGGACTCGATTACACGCTTGGCCAGAGCATATAATACAGTTTCTCCAAGTTCAGGTAAGATTTTGAGTGGCGGTGTAGAAGCGAATGCTTTGCAGAAGCCGAAGCGATTCTTCGGTGCAGCTAGAAACATCGAAAACGGCGGATCACTTTCCATTATCGCTACGGCGTTGACGGACACTGGCTCCAAAATGGACGAGGTCATCTTCGAGGAATTCAAAGGTACAGGCAACATGGAGCTTCAGTTGGATCGTCGTATTGCCAACCGTCGGATCTTCCCGGCTATTGACATCTTATCCTCTGGAACGCGTCGAGAGGACCTCCTTTTGGACAAAGAAACCCTTCAGCGTATTTGGATTTTACGCAAGCACTTGGCCGACATGAACAGCATCGAAGCCATGGAGTTCATGAAAGAGCGCATGGAACAAACTCGCAGCAACGAAGATTTCTTGTCTTCTATGAATGGATAAGTCTCTCATTCTTTCTTTGTGTGGTCTTTTGGGCTGGTTTGTTCTAAAAGTGTTGGGACTTGGAACGTGGACTTGGGAAGCTTCGATTTCTTTTGGTGTCCTCTGGCACTTTACAGTGATGACGGCACTCTCCATACAAGGTGCTCACGCGGGGCGCCTTGAGTCTAGCGAACATTTTCTTGAACGCTGGAAAATCATTGGACGACAGACTTCCCGGCATGCCTTGTTCATTTCAATCGGTATGGGGTTGTGGTACTACGCCATTTCTCCGGGAGCACTAGAAACGCAGAAGCGCAGTCAAATCGAGCAAGTCCAGCAGGCACTTGGAACACCTGAGTCATATGCCAATTTGCAGGCCTTGCAACCTGAATTGGATGGCCGAACCAGAGACGAGATCTTGTCGACCCAGTTGAACAATTTGGACGTCTTTTATTCTCCTCAATTTTTCATCGGACTGTCGCTGCTTCTTTGGCTCTTTGTTGGACTTTTCATTGCCGCTTTGATGGACTTCATCTGGCAACGTGTTTGGTCCCAATAAAATCGCTTCAAAGAACAATTCTGCAACACCCGCTTCGTTTGTAGCTTTGAGACTCTCTAGTCCATCCGTAGGCATGACAAAAAAAGCAATTTCTACAGGCCGTTTCTCTGCAATGCGCTCGATGCAAAGAAGTGCAGGCATCCTGATTTTAGCGTTGTCTACAGGAAGTTTGATCGGGGAAGTCCGTGCCCAAAGTGGTCGAAAAAACCTAGCAGCTTTTGATACGAAAGCCTACCATTTCGGGTTTGCCCTATCGGGCAATCAATCCGACTTCAGCCTCACACAACGCGCCGAGTTTTCGTTTGCGGACAGCTTAATTGGTATCGCAAACGTCCCGCAAGCTGGCTTCAATCTCGCTCTTATCGCTTCTTGGAACATCACTCCCAATGTCCATCTACGGTTTTTACCCGGTCTGTCCTTTCAAGATCGTGCGCTGGAGTATCGCTTTCAACAAACGGACGGCCAAGAGTTGATCGTTAAACGCACTGAGTCCGTGTTCCTTGATTTCCCCCTGATTCTAAAATTAAGAACGGACCGCATCGGAAACTACGCTGCCTTCGCACTGATCGGCGGCAAGATCAGCAAGGATATGCAGTCACAAGAGGAAGTCAACCAGCAATTGCAAAATGACTTTATCCTGCGCTTGGAATCCAGCAATGCCTCGTTTGACATCGGAGCAGGAATCGATTTTTTTCTTCCCTTTTTCAAATTTAGCATCGAAGGAAAATTTGAATTGGGGACCCGCGATGTGCTGATTCAAGACGAAAGTTTGTATTCCCGTCCACTTGAAGCTTTAAAAACACGGTCGTTTATCTTCTCACTTTGTTTTGAAGGATAAAATCAATGGGACTACTCCATACCCTATTGCCCACCAAACACGCTCCTCGTTGGATCGTGCTGGGGATTGACCTGGCCGTCTCTACTATCGCACTCTTTGGTGCGGCGCTGTTACGCTTTGAGTTTTTCATTCCTCAAAATGAATGGGAAATTTGGCTCAACTTTCTCCCCCTTTTCATTTTCGGCCGGTTTGGTGCGTTCGTTTTATTCCAAACTTCCGCAGGAATTATTCGGCACACAGGAATTTCAGATGCCCGGCGCATTCTACTCGCTAATTCAACGGCGACCCTCTTTTTTGCTTTAGCGAATGGATTCAATGCCCAACGAATTGACGGTCTCTACCTTATTCCCTTCTCTATTTTGGGAATTGAGTGGCTCATGACCAATGGCGCCATGGTATCGAGTCGTCTGCTCGTCAAATGGTTGTACTTACAAGACCGGAAAAACCCAGGCATTCAATCGCGCGTAGTCATTTTTGGAGCCGGAGAGGCCGGCATTATTGCAAAACAAGCCATCGATCGCGAGCTCGGAGAAAACCGCATGCGCATCGTTGCTTTCGTTGATGATGCCAAAACTAAGATTGGTAAAAAACTAGATGGCATTGATATCCTCAGCGCCCTGGAAGCGAATCGTCTCTTTGCTAAAGGACAAGTTGACCGACTCATCTTATCCGTTCAAACTCTATCCAAAGAACGGCGTCAGGAACTCGTAGACATGGCACTGCGTCATGGTGTCCGCCCATTGGATGTCCCTCCCGTTAATCGTTGGATCAATGGAGAACTTTCCGTTCGACAAATCCGAGAGCTGCGCATCGAAGACTTGCTCGGTCGAGATGCCATCCAACTGAATCAACAGGACGCTTTTGCTTCCATGTCTGAAAAACGCATTGTCATTACGGGAGCGGCTGGTTCTATCGGGTCAGAACTTGTTCGGCAAGTGCTCATCCACAAACCACAAGCCGTCCTTGCTATTGACCAGGCAGAAACTCCCATGCATGATCTGCATCTCGAGCTGAAGAAACTGGGCATCTTGGATCGTGTTCAACTTCAAATTGGTGATGTCCGTGATCGGGAACAAATGATTCAGACCTTGGAAGATTTCCAACCGGACATGGTTTTTCATGCCGCCGCATATAAGCATGTTCCTTTGATGGAAGCACAGCCCTGGCAGGCCTTTGAAACCAATGTCATGGGAACTCTCAATACTTTATCTGCTGCGCAACTCGCTGGATGCGAAAGGTTTGTCCTCGTTTCTACCGATAAAGCAGTCAATCCCACGAGTGTAATGGGCGCTACGAAACGACTCGCTGAGAAGGTCGTTCGCTTTCAAGCAAGTCAGCAATCGACGCTGTGCGTCATCACCCGTTTTGGGAATGTTCTAGGAAGCAACGGTTCGGTGATTCCTTTGTTCCGGCAACAAATTGAATCTGGAGGCCCCATTACCGTGACTGACTCGGAGGTTACGCGGTATTTTATGACCATTCCTGAAGCCGTATCCCTCGTTATGGAAGCTGGTGCCATGGGGACAGGCGATGATTTATTCGTTTTTGATATGGGAGAATCCATTCGGATTTTAGATCTCGCTCACAAAATGATTGCCTTGGCTGGGCTTGAAGTTGGAAGGGACATCGAAGTCGAGCTTACAGGTCTTCGTCCTGGAGAGAAGCTTCATGAAGAATTGCTAAGCACGCGGGAATCTCTCTTAGAAACGCACCATCCAAAAATATTACGCGCCCAAACTCAGGCCAACATGGTAGAGACTGACATGGCCCAATTGCACGTCCTTCTGACTCAGCGCGGTGATCATAAGGCCACATTGAATCTCCTGAGCACTTTGCTGCCAGAGTATCAACCGAACGGAACACAAGCCAACTTTACTGGGCAAGAGATCGGATCTAAAACATTTTGAATTTGGAAGAAGACCATCCTTATCTCACGATAGAGGAGCCTTCCGAGGGGCTTTTCAAAGCCAAAGGATCGAAACACTTTGGCTACATCTTCCCTCTTGCCAATGTCGATGAAGTGAAAACACATTTAGACGCACTGCGCCTGCTTCATCCTTCAGCAGGTCACCATGCCTTTGCTTATAGACTCGGCGAACAAGGCGAGCAATGGAGATCCTTTGACGATGGAGAACCCAACAATACTGCGGGACCGCCCATTTTGGGAGCGCTCCGCAGCCACAATCTAACCCACTGCATGGGCGTCGTTGTTCGGTATTTTGGAGGGACCAAATTGGGTGTCGGTGGATTGATTGAAGCCTACCGAGAGGCAGTCAACGAAGCCATTCTTCACGCAGTGGTAATCGAACGATATCCCGTGGCTGCAATGACCGTCGTTTTTCCTTATGCTCAACTGGGTCCCGTCATGTCTATGCTCAAACGCCATCAGGTCACTCCCCTTCACCCCGACTTCCAATTGACTTGTACGATGCAAATCGAATCAAGAAAAAGCACGATTCACAATTTGAAAGAAGCACTTGCACGGATTCCAGAGGTCCTTGTCACTCCCTTGGAGTGACGCGTCTTTAGACGCCCAAAACGTGAGGCAATCAGCGCTTTCGTGCAACGTAAATCATGCGTTCAGCACCTAAGCAATACCGCTGAACCAATTCTTCGCCCAGCACGTCGCCGTAATTGATCGCCTCAACTTCAAAACCAGCTTCTTCTAACCGTTCAACATACCCTTGGTAGCCGTACAATCGCAGATGGTCACTCTGCCAATACAGTCGCTCCCTTTCCCGTGGATCCACAACGGAAGAATCTTCCTCAGTCTTAGGATTGCTCATGTCAATAGGCACTTGGAAAATGCCCCATCCACCCGGCTTCATGACGCGGTAAAACTCTTGCAACGTGCGCAGGTCGTTCTCCACATGTTCGAGCAAATGGTTTCCCATGATGACATCAAAAGAAGCCTCCTCAAACGGAATGTCGTGAACATCGAAATGATGGTCAGCCCAAGGTGAATTCAAATCCGCAGTGACATAATCCAGATGCTTCATCTTTTTAAACAAGCCGAGATAACAGTACTCGGGAGCTAAATGAAGAAGCCGGGCAGGCTTTTCAAAAAAGTCCGTTTCTCGTTGCAAATAAAGCCAAAGCGTACGATGACGCTCTAAAGATAAACTGTGAGGGGCCAGAGCGTTGGGTCTGGGTTTAATCCGACCATACGGCAACATTTTTCGATACGTCTTGCCAGAAATAGGGTCTTCGAATTGGTTTCCCCGCCATATGAAAGCGATGCGCAATATGCTCCAGTGAGACAACGAATGCAGTCGATGTCGGGGAACAAATCGAGTGAGAACCGAAACTAAAAATTGAACCATATTGCATCTAAAAAAAAAACCAGTAACGCCTTCGAATGAAAGCGCTACTGGTTCAAAGGTTATTAACTCTTATTGAATGATCACCTGCAGGGAACCTGCGCTCCCATTCTCACCTGTGAAAAGTGTGTAGTGTCCCGCTGCCATTTCGGACCAATCCAGTATCGCTTGACCTTGGGCCACCCCTGCATCGACTGTTCTACCAAATGAATCCATCAAACGGTAAGACATCGATGTTTGAATCGACTGGTTCCATGTCAACTGAACCATTCCGTTTGTTGGGTTTGGATAAAGATTCAATTCCAACGCTTCCAAACCGGACACACCTACCAAGGTGATGGTCACAGGCACACGATCGGACGCACAAGCCACAAATGGTGTCTGAACCACCCAATTGTAGAAAAAGTAGTAGTAGTTGTATGCATTGTTGCCTCCAGCTGTACTCTGTTGAATCGTCGCTAGGTCCCCAATCGCGTATGGATAATCTATGCCTGAACCCGGCCCATCACGCCACAATTGTGGGTCCTCATCCAACGATCGCAAACCATAGCCTTCTCCCGCAGGAACTTCCAGGTCCACAACGACCGTGTTTGCTCCGTCCGCAACTTCAACAGTTGCAGTCGAAATCACATTGCCCTCGGAATCAATAACGCCGATTTCACGTTCGCCTGCTCCTGCAGCAAATACATCCACACTGTGGATCACAATGTCTTCAGCCGCGTCAAATATCAACCAACGTATGCTGTTATCGTGGTATTGACCATCACCCTGCTCCGAGCGACCGCCTTGCGCCTCGACCATATTTCCGGCTGAACGATCTTCCACCCAATACGTTGTCATCTCCGTAATGACAGGTGTTTCGAAAGTCGGACCCACGGCCAAAGGTTCCGTTGACATTTCTGTTTCGAACCAGTGCAAATTGTCCGATGTTCCTGTCAAGACGACCGAGCCCGATTCCGTCAACTCTTGTCCTTCAACGACCGGTGCTTCGGGGGTGTCTAGCACCTCCACGACAAACATCTCGGAAATGTTCTCATTGCCACATTCATCCAACAAGGAAAGAGAGTACACTCCGGATTCCATCACGACAATGCCTTGCGTGGTTTCGTTGTTCGACCACATCCATTCTGTGCCATTCGGCCCGACAAGTTCAACAGAAGATCCTGAACAAAACGAAAGCTCTCCCAACACCATGACTTCCGGAGTTTGAGCTTCTACAACAGATACGCTAATGATTTCAGAAACAGCTGCACAGCCGTCTGCATCATAGACCGTGACACTGTAGTTACCTGCTTCAGTCACTTCTAGAGAAGAGGCATCGCCTCCGTTGGACCAATTGTAGGAAGTGAATTCACCGGCTACATCAATCACAACAGATTCTCCAGGGCAGAGATTGGTTGCGCCTGCCGCCGAAACGGAAACCGAAGTCATGCAAGGCGCTTCCAATAAGGTGTGGTATTGGTCAATCTCGGGATTGTCCAATGTTGTTACTGTTCCGCTCGGCCAGTTGATCGTCACTGTTTCAACTTCCGTGTTGTCTCCCAAACCAAACATGCATGCAAATGTGTTCACAATGCCGTAACTCTCACCCGCTCGAATTTCCCGTATTTGAGTTCCAAAGCCGCCTGTAATGATGACCGTGGCACCTACAGCATCCATATTGGAAACAATGCCTTCCAGGTCAAACGAAATCCAATGGTTGTCGTTTCCTGAATTCACCCACAAAATATCATCATTCCCGTTGTCAGGTGAGTTGTAACCGTTGCCATAACTCGCATACAAATCAGCAAAACCATCGCGATTCACATCACCCACAGCGAAGCTGTGCATGGTATCCCCTGCTGCAAAAACCGTCATTTGAGTAAACGTTCCGTCTCCATTGTTGTGGAAATAGGCGTGTAAACCTCCTCCCATCACGACATCTACAAATCCATCGTTGTCAAAATCGGTCATCTTCGCTTGCAAGACAAAGCCACTGATTTCCAAACCACAACCCACTGTGATGTCTGTGAAGTAACCGTTCCCATCGTTTTCTAACAAGGTCATGTCAGTCGAATGATTCGTCAAAAAACAGTCAAAATCACCATCGTTGTCGAAGTCTGCATAATCAACGGTCCAACTTTGTTCGTAAATCACGAGTCCCCTTTCTTCGGCAGCTTCGGTATAATTGTTATTTCCATCATTGATCCACAACTGGTTAATTCGACGAGGATCCATTGGATCACCTACAAATTGACGGCACTTAGCGATCGTTAAATCAAGATCACCGTCCTGGTCAAAATCACACCACACGGTTCCATAGTTGCCACTATGATCGTTTCCTGCATAATCCGTCAGCGCATAATCGGTCAAATCGAACAGTTCTTGGTTGTAGTCCAGAGCCGATCCATTTCCTGACCACATTCGTGACAGCGCATCATCATGACAACCGAAAACATCGAGCTGTCCATCGTTGTCAATGTCTGCGAAATTGCAAGCTTGCATGA
>ERZ887849.894-NODE-894-length-30230-cov-7.763579_pt1 | contig 30230 bp, 31 predicted proteins | sample MGYA00521267_ERZ887849 | MGnify/ENA primary metagenome ERZ887849 (study PRJEB32303, sample SAMEA104408601) | aquatic metagenome | biome: Brackish water; feature: Pelagic; material: water | place: Baltic Sea | collected 2014-06-06T16:11:00 | depth 2,863 m ... | reverse complement strand
GGTCGGTAATCGGAAACCGCCGCCGCCATAATCACTGCATCGCAGGTTCCGCCGGCCCCATCCAATGGCCCGCCCCCCACGTAATCAAAGATCACACCGAAATGATCACCGGAAACAGCTACGATGGAGACGCCCTCCTCCCGATCACGATCACACTACCTGCGAAGCCAAACAGGCCAGCAGAATGCCCAGCGCGAGCCAGTGCTTAGCATTTGCTAATTTCATGCGAGAGCTGCTTGGGGTAAAGTAGTCATGAATGGGTTTACGGGCTTGAAGCCCAAAACATCGGGCGCAGCCAATCCTGCCAGGATCAAGCATGAATATAACAATGCGCAGAATCAGGCATCCCAATCTCGACATAAATAGCGAAGGCCTTCACATCTTTCCGCTGCATGGCGACATCTCGTAGCACACGAAATAAAATTTCAAAAGAGGACTATGCAGCTCGCGTGCCCGAGCTACGCGAGCAGCTTATCCAGCTGCAGGTGAAGTTAAAGAAGGTCCCTTTCCCCGTGCTTTTGGTCATCGCTGGAGTCGAATCGACCGGCAAAGGGGAGGCGATCAACACCCTCAATAGCTGGCTCGATCCTCGAGGTGTCGAGGTCTTTGCCTTTCATCCTCCCACTGATGAAGAAAGCGCCCGGCCCTACATGTGGCGCTACTGGCGTTGCCTGCCACCTCAAGGCCGAATCGGCATCTACGCCGGCTCTTGGTATACGGAAGCTATGCGTGAGGCCTCAGCCAAGAATGCCGATCCTAAGAAGTTCAAACATGCCCTCCAACGCATCGAGCACTTCGAACGATTACTCGTAGCGGATGGTGTCTTAATTGTGAAATGCTGGCTTAATCTGTCCAAAGAAGCTCAACACAAGAAGCTCACCAAACTCGAATCGAACAGCCGCACGGCATGGAAAGTGACTCCACGAGATTGGGAAAGCCACCGGAACTACAATCTGCGTAATTCCCTCGGGAAAACTCTCCGCAAAGCCACGAATCGCACGGGCGCAAGTTGGACGATTATCGAAGCGGAAAACGAGCGCACTCGTAATGTTGCAATTACCGAGGCGCTTCTCACGGCATTCGAGGATCATTATAAGCAGCATCGCACCCTTCCCCCTGCTGGTCGGCCTAATAAAATCACCCCCTTGGAACCCGAAGGGATTACCAAGCTCAAATCTTTGCCGTTGGATAAAAAACTATCCCCGGCTGAATACGTTAAGAAACGCGATCGTTGGCTCGGTAAACTAAATCAACTGGTGAGGCTCGCTGCGAAAAAGAAGCGATCGATTGCTTTTATTTTTGAAGGCTGGGATGCCGCGGGCAAAGGCGGAGCGATTCGGCGACTGACCAATGCGATTGATGCGCGCGATTGTAGCGTGATCCCAGTGGCTAAGCCCACCAAAGAGGAAAAGGCGCATCACTACCTGTGGCGATTCTGGCAACATCTTCCCCAAGCTGGTCGCGTCACCGTTTTTGACCGCTCGTGGTATGGACGTGTTTTGGTTGAACGGATCGAAGGCTTTGCCCGTGAAGAGGAATGGAAACGCGCCTATCAGGAACTCAATGAATTCGAACATCAGATGAGCGAAGATGGCGTAATCGTGCTGAAATTTTGGCTGCACATCAGCCAAGAGGAGCAGCTGAAACGTTTCCGGCTCCGCGAGGAAACGGAATACAAACGCCACAAGATGAACGAAGAGGATTGGCGTAATCGCGATCAGTGGAGCGAATACGAGACATCCGTTGGCGATATGCTCATGCTCACCGACAAGAGCTGGGCGCCTTGGTATCTCGTGTCTGCTGAAGACAAACGCTACGCACGCCTACAGGTGTTGAAGCTGAGCTGCCGCCGCATCGCGGATGCTCTGGAAGCCGAGTAGTCTCGCCGATTACGAAGTTTGGTCCTGCTTGCTCTTCTCGTGCTCGACATAGCGCTCGAGCATCCGCCGTCAAAGCTGCGATCCAGACATCGCGCATACTATCACCGATCTGGCCGTCGCGAATCGCCGCGATCGCGGTTGCGCCATCCATCACCGGCATGTGCAGATCCATCAGCACCACATGGTAATCCACGCGTTTCAATTCATCCAAAGCCATCTTGCCGTTTTCCGCCACCGTCCAGGTGCAACCCAGATTCGCCAGCACCTTTTGCATGAGGCGTTGGTTCACCGGATTATCCTCCACTAGTAGCACACGCAGATCGAAAGAGTTTTTCTAAATCACTGGGCGAAGCACTCGCCTTGATGAGGTCGCCCCAAAAGCTGCACGCAATGAGGAGTGGTGCGCAGGTTTGTTAATCAACATGCGAAAATGGGGGCGCAAAGCGGTCCGGATCTCCAGTGGCAAGGTCAACAATACCAAGGCGACCATCTTTCCCCGTGACATCCCCGGGCGCGCTTCTTCGAGCGAACTCAAGGCCGCCGCTTGCATGTCTGGAAGATCAACCAAGGCCGTGTCCCACGTAGCCGCGGAGAGCCCTTCCGAAGTCATTTTCATGACCTGCGCTCCCCAACGTTCACCCAAGCGCGTGCGCTCGGTGCGAAATCCACCGGGCTTCGCTACAACCGCCAGACGCATCCCTGAAATATTTGGAGGAGCCGGGCGAGCGATGCTCGTATCTTACGCCAAACCCTCAGCCTTGATCGTAAACGTGAAGGTCGATCCTACTTCGACTTCGCTTTCGAGGCCGATTTCGCCACCCATCAATTCGACTAAAGTGCGACTGATCACCAAACCTAATCCCGTGCCACCATAGCGACGAGTGGAAGTATCTTCCACTTGGCTAAAGGGGCGGAATAGCCTATAGTATTTGTCCTTCGCGATTCCGATACCCGTATCGCGAACCGTAAATTTTAGCTCCCACATGGCCGCATCTTTTTCGGTCGCAGCGCTAATCCGGTAAGCAGAGAGCGTCACGGCGATTTCATCGACTTCGGTAAACTTCACGGCATTCTTAACTAAGTTGATCAGCACCTGACGAGTCTCCCAGGATCCGTCAACACGTGCTCGGGCAGCGATTCATCGATCCAATGTAAGAGCTCAACCCTCTTCGACCCCGCATTCGTGGCGAGCAAATCGAGTGCCTCTTCCACACTCTCACATGGATCGCACGGTTTCAGGTCCAACTTGAGATTGCCCGATTCGATCCGAGCGAAATCCAAAATATCATCCGTTAATTGGATGAGCGCTTCGCCACTCGAGCGAATGGTCTCCATGCATTCGTGTTGCTCCGCACTGAGCGGCGTCTCGAGCAGCAGATTGGTGAAACCCAGAATGCCATTCAGCGGAGTGCGCACCTCGTGGCTCATTGTGGGCAAAAATTGACTCTTCGCGCGATCACCCGCCTCGGCGCGATCTCGCGACTCACGCAGCACGGATTCACTCTCGCGCATCTTGGTCTGATCTTCGAAGACCATCACATAACAAGACACCTCGTCGTGACGCGTGCGCACCGCCGTGAGACCACCGCATAACCGGTCACCCAAGTGCCAAACGAATCGGCGATCGGACCTTCCGTGGAAGGTATCCCCTTTTTCAAAATGCTCTGCAGCCCCGGCGAATTCGTCGCCTCGGAATAATTTTCACCGGGTAAAGAGATGTCTTCCGAATTATTCGGCTCTGAATCGGCTAGAAAAATAACGCCATCTGGATTCGCCCGAAAAATATAAACAAACTGCAGCGCAGGATCAGCCCCACGGTAGCGCACCAAGCGACTCTTCACATCACGGTAGAGGTGGCCTTTAGGTCGGCCCGAGTGCCCATCAAATTACTAAGCTCCTCGTCCAAAAAAAATCGCCTCCTCCAGTTGCGCATCGCGAATTAGGTCTGCGCGAATCTCCTTATTCTCGCTGGTCATAGACACACGCCCGTGCAATGAACCAACCACTAGGATTACCCCTGATGCTATCGGGGCGGAAAATCCGAAAGCGCATTAGGGTAGCCACAATAGTGCTAGCAATACGCACCCCTTACTATCAGGCAATCACGAACCTCCCCTTGGGAACCTCACAAAAAAACCGCCGTGGATATCCACGGCGGTTAAAAGTAGAAGGAAGGATAGCCAGCCTACTTGGTGACGTGGCCCGAAACGAGCTTAGTCATCTCAAACATACTGACAGACATTTTACCGTCGAAGACGGCCTTCAGCTTATCGTCGGCATTGATCTGTGTGCGCACCTTCGCATCTTGAAGATTGTTCTTCTTGATATACACCCAGAGCTTTTTAGTGAGCTCAGTGCGAGGAAGGGGGTTGGAACCAACTACAGCGGCGAGAGCATCATCCGGTGTGACAGGTTTCATGAATGCGGCATTGGGTTTACGTGCGGTTTTTTTAGCCATAATTATTTTTTGGTTAGGGTTCTATTAGTTGAAGACAGCCCTCATATAGAGGGATAAAGGACACTTTGCCTAGGAGAATTTTACAAGCCCCCCCATTTTATAAGATCACGGCTTTTCCCCCTGATCTTCGTCCACTTGGGTGAATTGCTGGTAGAGTTCGGCGTATTGGCCACCCAACGCGAGTAGCTCGTCGTGGATTCCACGCTCGACTACGCGACCCTGATCGAGAACCAAAACCTGATCCGCATCGCGAATCGTGCTCAAGCGATGCGCCACACTAAAGCTCGTGCGGCCTTTCAACAGCACGCGCAACGCCTTCTGTAAAAGCGCCTCAGTCAGCGCATCGATCGAACTAGTCGCCTCATCGAGAATCACGATTCGAGGATCAGCCAGCAAAGCTCGCGTGAAGCAAACCAGCTGCCGCTGTCCCACCGAAAGGGCCGCGCCCTTCTCCCCCACATCCGTGGATAGGCCCTTAGGTAAATCCTCTAGGATATCGAGACAGTCCAATTGGCGGGCCGCTTCGCGCACTTCATCTTCGGTCGCATCCGGCTTACTCATACGGATATTATCAAATACCGTGCCGGCGAAGAGGAAGTTTTGCTGCTGCACCATACCCAGTTGTCGATGCAGAGAGAGGCTCCTAATGTCGCGGATTTCGTGGCCGTCGATGAGCACTTCGCCGTCGGTCGGCAGATAGAACTTCGAGATCAGGTTAATGATCGAGCTCTTGCCGCTACCGGTGTGCCCCACCAAAGCGATCGCTTGCCCCGGTTCGACCACCAGATTCACATCATGCAAAATCTTCTTACCCGGCACGTAGCCAAACGATAGATTTCTCAATTCCACACGCGCTCCCACTTCCGCATCTTCCGATGCACCGCCGGTTCTGCGCAGATTAGGTAAATCAATCGCGGTCGCCTTGTCTTCCCAATCGGGATTCGCATCGATCATGTTAAACACACGCTCGGCGCCTGCCATCGACATTAAAGCCGCGTTGTATTGGTTTCCCAACGTCGCCACCGGCGCGAAGAAGAAATTCGAGAGGAAGAAAAACTGGATCAGCGATTGCATCGACATGTCGCCGTGCAATGTGCGCCAGCCGCCGAACAGCAACAGGATCGCCACGAAGAACTGACTGTTTAATTCGAGCAACGGCGTGAGCACACCCGAGGTGCGAGCCAGCGCGAGATTGTAGCGTGAATGATCGGACAACAAATTACGGAAGAATCCGGCGTTGGTTTCCTGTCGCACAAAACCCTGCGTCACGCGAATGCCTGTCACCGATTCCGCCAGTGTCGCTGTCACCCGGCTGAAACTCTCCTGCGTCGCGCGCGTGAGCTTACTGAGTTTCACGCGGAAGTGACGATTGATCATGTAGAGCACCGGAGCCATCGCGAGCACCACGAGGAATAACTTGAGATCCAGAAGCGCCATCACGACCGCCGTCACGACCATTTGGCCGCCTTGCACCAGTGAGACGAAAAACACATTTTGAATCCCCACACGCAACGTCTCCACATCACTCGTCACGCGACTGATGATGCGGCCGAGTTTCACCCGGTGGAAGAAACTCATCGGCTGCGCGAGCATCTTCGCAAAGATATCGTGCCGCAGTCGGTTCACGACCACTTCACCGATTTCGAGCGCAAACTTTTGCCGCCAGTGCATCATGCCCTCGGTGAATAACGCCAGAAGGGCGAATCCAAGCACGGCCAAAGGCAGAGCTTCGATCTCTCCATTGGCGATCGTTCCTGAGATGATTCGCGACGACAGAAAAATCAGAGCGGGTAACAACATCGCCCGCAACAGGGCGAGTCCGATCAAGACGCGTAGTTTGGTTTTCACCGGTCCCGTGTAAGAAAAAAGTCGACGAATCAACCCCCACTGGAGCGGACGAAATTGAGCTTCGGCCTGCTCTTCTCGGGTCTTTTCGACCACCGTGATATTTTTATCTTTTACCGCAGTTTCTTTCATCACGCGTCCTCCTTTTCGGTCTGAGGAAAGGGACTCTGGCTCAACTCCCGGCCATCGACCAACTGCAGATTGGCCACGCGTTTATAGGGGCCGTGTTGCGACATCAATTCGTCGTGGGTGCCCTTCTGCACAATCCGGCCACCATCCATCACGATCACATAGTCCGCGCGACGCAATGTGCTCAGACGGTGCGCGACGATAAACGTCGAGCGGCCTTCCATCGCACCATCCAACGCTGAAAAAATGTCTTCCTCGGTTTCGCTATCAATCGCCGCGGTGGGATCGTCTAACAAGAGGATCGAAGGCTCGAGGAGCACCGCACGCGCGATGGCCAAGCGTTGCCGCTGCCCACCCGACAAGGTGTTTCCGCTCTCACCCAGAATCGTATCGTAGTCCTTCGGCAGATCCATGATGAAATCGTGCGCCGAGGCGATCTTCGCCGCCTTCGTCACCTGCTCCAGCGTCGCCTCGGGATGCCCAAACGCGATGTTGGCCGCCACGGAATTCGAAAACAAAAAGCTCTCTTGAAACACGAGCCCGATATTGCGGCGCAAGTCATCGAGATGAATCCGCCGCACATCGATACTATCGATCAACAAACTGCCTTCAGTCGCATCATAGAAGCGCGGGATTAAGCTCATGAGCACACTCTTGCCCGCACCCGTCGCACCAAGAATGGCCACGCATTCGCCCGGCTTCACTTCGAAATTAACCTCCTTCAACACCTGTTCGATCCCGGTGTAAGCAAAGGACACATTATCGAAGCGCACGTGCCCTTTGAGTTTGGGGCGGCGCACTGCTTCGGGATCCGACTTCACTTCAATCGGCGCATCGAGAATTTCGAAAACACGCCGCGCGCCAATCAGCGACTGCTGCACGGTGTTCGCCAAATTCGCGACGTTGTTCACCTGTCCGGAAAATTGTTCGAGCAATCCCGCAAAGACCACCAGCCCCGCACCCAATGCCAGCTCGCCCCTAATCACCAGCACGCCACCATAGCTGAGCAACACCACCATGTTTACCCGCGTGAGAAAACTCACTGTGGGATTAAACAAACTTACCTTATGGAAAATACTGTGCTGCTGATCGAGCACCGCGTTATTCGCCACATCAAAACGCGCCTGAGCTTCTTCCTCACGACCAGATCCCTTCGTCACTGCGATGCCTTGCACGTTCTCCGCCAGCGTCTGCACCATCTGATCTGCCAGGATACGGTTCTTCGCGTATTCCGGCTGAATGATCCGCGAAAACACCGTCGAGATAATCCACAGCAGTGGAGTCGTCGCCAAACAAGCGATCGTCAGTCCGGGACTAAGGCTAACCATATAGACCAGATAGACGGACAACGAGATCACCATGATCACCGTTTGGATCAGCACCTGATCCACAAAACTCCGCACCGCGCCCACATCGCTGGTCACGCGTTGGATAATCGATCCGGTCGTATTCGCATCATAGAAACGAAAGCTCAAACGCTGCAGCTTGTCGTAAACCTTGCCGCGCATATCGAGCACCAGTTTTTTGTGCACCAGCACGTTGATCGAAATCGCGTAAACGTAATTCAACACCGCGCGAATCATCGCCAGCGCGAGAATCGTTCCCGCCAAAAGGAGCAACACCTGCATCGGCTCCCAATGCAGCGGCAGCGCATAACCCAGCGGCATCACCGGCGCCTCTACTGAGGGAGTAAGCACGTGCCGGATGTAATCGATGCCCACACCAATAAAGCTGAGACCAAAAATACCCATGGTCAGCAGCACCAGCTGAATCAGAATAATACCGATGCAGTGCAGTCGGTAACTCCAAGCGAGACCCAAAAGCCGTCGAACCAGTTGCCCTGTTGTAGGCACGGTCGCGGCGGTGGCGGGGGGAGGTTCGTCAGGCATCGGAGATGCGAACCTAGAGGCACCCAATTTAAATACACTCTCTTTTTTCAATTAACTTACATTTACATTCCGTTCACAGTCAAAGAGTCCCGATTTCAGGATCAAACCGCAGACCAAAGGAGAGGGAATTTTCAGCTTGCTTAGAAACTAAAAATACGTTTTGGGTTTTTTTAGTTTACAGATGGAAGCTCTCAATAAAAATCCTTCGGGCAAGCAGACCGCCATTCGCGATCGCATCCTGCTGCAAGCGAAAACCCATCTCTTCACCTTCGGCTACAGTGCCTTCACCATGGACAAACTCGCGGGTGAATTAGGGATGAGCAAAAAGACGCTCTACGTTCACTTCCCCAACAAGGATGCGATTATCATCTCCACGATTGATAAATTCGCGGCCGGAGTCCGCACCGATGTAGACGAAATTCTCCTCCAACTCCACGTGAGCTTTATCGAAAAGCTTCGCGGATTCGCCCTCATGATGATCGAGCGACTTGGCCACATTCGCCCGGAAGTCCTCCGCGATATCCAACGATCCGCCCCGCACATTTATCAGCATATCGATGAAGCACGCAGCGCCAGCATCAGCTACACCTTCGGTCGTTTCATCGAAGAAGGCCAAATCGGCGGGTCCGTGCGCGACCACATGAATCCGACCTTCGCCGGCCAATTTTATATGCATGCCATGCAAGGCATGATGAATCCCACGACTCTCGAACGCCTGAAACTCACCCCCGCTCAAACCTTCGATCAGGCGATCCGCATTTTCTACACCGGACTGCTCACACCCAAGGGACAAAAAGAATATGAAAAGAATTTCCCTCACTAATCTCATTCTTGGCGCGGCTATTCTCTTGTTCGCTGTCGCCTGCTCGCGTCCAGCTAACACCGCGTGGCAAGGCTACCTCGAAGGCGAATACGTTTACGTCGCCGCCCCCCTGCCCGGACAGCTCACCACGCTCGACGTCGCGCGAGGTGATCGCGTCGCGCAAGGCGCTCCGCTCTTCTCGCTCGAAGATGCCGCCGAAAGCGCGAGCCGCGTCGAAGCCACCCAACGTCTTCACGCCGCCGAATCGCGTCTGGCCGATCTGCGCAAAGGTTCACGCCCCAGCGAACTCGCCGCCCTCACCGCCCAGCTCGCCCAAGCCCACTCCGCGGTCGAACTCTCGCAAGTGGAACTCGCCCGCCAACAAAGACTCCACGATGCCCAGGTCAGTTCCGACGATGCCTATGATCGCGCACGCCTCACTCATCAAAAAAATCTGAGCATGGCCGATGAGCTGACCGCACGATTAGAAACAGCGCAACTCGGAGGTCGCGCCGATACGATCGCCGCCGCTGAAGCCGAAGCCAGCGCCGCTCGCGCCGCGATTCAACGCGCCGATTGGAGCGTCACCCAGAAAACGCAGACCGCACCGCAAGCCGGCCTCATCCACGATACGCTTTATCGCGCCGGCGAATTCGTCGCGGCTGGTCGACCCGTGATCGCGCTGCTGCCGCCGGAAAACATGAAGGTGCGTTTCTTTGTTTCCGAAACCATCGTTGCCACCCTCAAGATCGGCGATGCCGTGCAAGTGACAATCGACGGACGCGACTCTCCGCTCAACGCACAAATCAGCTACCGTTCGACCCAGGCCGAATACACGCCTCCCGTGCTCTACAACCGCGAGAACCGCGCCAAACTCACTTACATGATCGAAGCCGTTTTCTCACCGGAAGACGCGCGCGATCTCCATCCCGGACAACCCGTGGATGTCGCCCTCGCTCAATGATTCAGCCATGAGCCAATCCGAGGAACTCGTCATCGACGTGCGTGGCGTCGTGAAAAGCTTCGGCGACAAAACTGTCGTCGATGGCATCGATCTGCAGGTTAAGCGCGGCGAGATCTACGGCTTCCTCGGGCCCAACGGTAGCGGCAAGACCACCTTCATTCGCATACTCTGCGGGCTGCTTACCCCCGATGCCGGCAGGGGCACCTGCCTCGGATTCGACGTGCTCACGCAGCAAAACGAAATCAAACGCCACGTCGGTTACATGACACAGAAATTCAGTTACTATGAAGATCTGACCATCGCCGAGAATCTCGATTTCATCGCGCGACTCTACCACGTCGCGGATCGAAAAAACATTGTCGAACAGAGCCTCGAACGCCTCGGCCTGCAGAACCGACGCAAACAGCTCGCGGGTGAATTATCCGGCGGTTGGAAACAACGCCTCGCGCTCGCCGCGTGTTTGATTCACTCGCCCCAGCTCCTGCTCCTCGATGAGCCCACCGCGGGTGTCGACCCCAAGGCGCGGCGTGATTTTTGGGATGAGATTCACGGCCTCGCAGCCGACGGACTTACCGTGTTGATCACTACTCACTACATGGATGAAGCCGAGCGCTGCCATCGGCTCGCCTACCTCGCTTACGGTCATCTACTCACGCGCGGCACGCTCAGCGAAGTTATCGCTTCCGGCGATCTCACGACTTGGAGCGTGCAAGGAAAAGACCTGCGCCAACTCGCTGATAAGCTCCGTCGCGATCACGGTATCAATCAAGTCGTCGCATTTGGAAACATCCTGCATGTAAGCAGTCGCGACTCTGCTAAACTCGATGTCGCCATCGCTGTTTTGAAAAGCGATCAACACACTTGGACCAAAATCGATTCCGGTTTGGAAGACGTCTTCATCGGCCTCATGGGCGAAACTAAGGACAACTTCTCATGAGCGCGCATCGTTTCACCCTCCATCGACTATGGGCGATCGTCATCAAGGAGTTCATCCAGATGAAGCGTGACCGCCTGACCTTCGGCATGATGGTCGGCATCCCTTTGATGCAGCTCATGCTCTTCGGCTTCGCAATCAACTCCGATCCCAAACACCTGCCCACCGCGATCCTCTCTGCAGACGAAGGCCCGTTTACGCGCACGCTCATCACCGCAATGCAGCACAGCGAATACTTCGAGTTTGTTCGCACTACGAACAACGAGGAAGAAGCGCAACAGATGTTACAGCGCGGCGAAGTCCAGTTCGTCGTCAACATCCCCGTCAATTTCTCCCGCAAACTCCTGCGCGGCGAACAGCCCTCGCTTTTACTCGAAGCCGATGCGACCGACCCTTCTGCCGTCGGCCCCGCCGTGAATGCGCTTCGTGTGATTTCTTCATCAGCGCTGAACCGCGATCTCACTGGACCGCACGCTTCTCTTCGCAGCAGTCCCGGCCCGATCGAATTGCGCCTCCACGCGCATTACAATCCTGAGAACATCACCCAATACAACATCGTGCCCGGCCTCCTCGGCGTGGTGCTAACCATGACGATGGTCGTGATTACCGCACTCGCCATCACCCGCGAGCGCGAACGCGGCACGATGGAAAATCTCCTCTCCACCCCCGTGCGCCCATTCGAAGTGATGCTAGGTAAAATCATCCCCTACATCGTCGTCGGGTATATTCAGCTTACCCTCATCTTATTGGCCGCTCATCTCATCTTTGAGGTGCCTCTCATCGGAAGTATCCCCCTTCTTTACGCCGTCTCCTTCCTCTTTATTTCAGCCAGTCTTGCGGTGGGCATCACCTTTTCGACCCTCGCAAAAAACCAGCTGCAAGCCATGCAGATGGCGTTCTTCTTTTTTCTCCCGTCGATTCTGCTATCGGGATTTATGTTCCCTTTTCGCGGAATGCCCGAGTGGGCTCAGTGGATCGGCAGCGTGCTCCCGCTCACTCATTTTCTCCAGATCGTGCGAGGCATTCTCTTAAAAGGAAACGGCCTGTTCGAAATTGCTCCCGAGCTCGGCTCGCTTACGCTCTTCTTCGTGATAGTCATGGCCATCGGCGTAAAACGCTACCGCCAGACCCTCGATTAGGAACACGGTCTGATTGGTCCCGCGACTCCCCACTTGCACCGGGCGCGCCGATTCCTGCATCCTCGCGGCAATGCCTGAACTTCTCGCCATCGTGGACACCATGCCGCCTCTGCCCTGGTGGGCTTGGGTGGGATTCTTCGCCTTCATCTCCGCGATGCTCGCGATCGATTTGGGAATCTTCCAAAAAGAAGATCACGAAGTTAAACTGAAGGAAGCGCTCGGCTGGTGCGCTGTCTGGGTCACGCTCACGCTCTCCTTCAACGCCGTCATTTGGATGTGGGGTGGGGCCGTGCCCGCCCAAGAGTTTCTCGCGTCCTACATCGTCGAGCTCTGCCTGAGCGTGGACAACGTCTTCGTTTTCATTCTCGTTTTTGCCTACTTTAAAGTTCCCCCTAAATACCAACACCGTGTGCTCTTCTGGGGGATCGTGGGCGCCGCTGTCATGCGCGCAGTATTCATTCTCGTCGGCGTGAGCGTGATCAGCCACTTCCACTGGGTCCTCTACATTTTCGGCGCCTTCCTCGTTTACACAGGCATCAAAATGGCCCTGCCGGGCAAAGACGAAGTCGACGTTGATCCCAATCACAACTTCGCCGTGCGCCTCTTCCGGCGCTTCTTTCCGGTGACCGAAGAATCCCACGGCGGCGACTTCTTCATCAGGAGCAAAGAGACCGGCAAGCTCATGGCCACGCCGCTCTTCATCGTGCTCATCGTGATCGAAACGACCGACCTCGTCTTCGCCGTCGATTCGATTCCTGCGGTGCTCGCAATCACCCGCGATGGCTTCATCGCACTGACCTCAAACATCTTTGCGATCCTCGGCCTGCGTTCCCTCTACTTCGCGATCAACGGTATTATGAAACTCTTCCGTTACCTGAAGATCGGACTCGCGCTCATCCTCACTTTCATCGGCGTAAAAATGCTCATCGAATCGTGGGTCCACCTCAGCATCACTCTCTCCCTCAGCGTCATCGCCGGCGTCCTAACCGCCTCCGTCCTCGCCTCAATCCTGATCCCAGAAGAGAAGAAGGTGGAATAGCTATTTTCACAGGAGTTCGCAGAGGAAGCAAAGGTCTATCTCACACAATATACTTCAAATAAAGAACATGACCGCTCGCAAAACATTGATGATATACCTTGCTCTACTGGCTTGGACTCTTGCCCCCATTTTTAGCGTTTTACTCGCAGGATTCATCGCAGATTTAACAGGATCTACTCTCAATGAATCAGGAGCACATCCATTCATAATTCTAGGATTTGATATCGGCGGGCTCCTGTATTCGATGTTTGTATTTGGGTGGTTCGCTATGTTGACACTTCCAACAGGAGGACTCGCGTTACTGATCTTTAGCTTTCTGCGACCACCTATTACGCGCCAGTCAGATGAATCAAGCGACACCCAATGAAGACACTGTTTTCAATTGCATTACATCCATCCTTGGATGGAAAAGACCGCGACATAAATTTTATCAAGAATATAGCTCCATTTAACTGCGCTGTTAGTTAACTAATTCTCTGAATCTGTGACATCAGTGTAATCTGTGGCTAAACTCTGATAACCATGCCCATTCTCAACCTAGGTTCGGCCAACATTGATCACGTTTACGAAGTCGAGCATTTCGTGCGACCGGGGGAGACGCTAAGCAGTAGCGGCTATGAGATTTTTGCCGGCGGCAAAGGGTTCAATCAATCGGTCGCGCTAGCTCGCGCGGGCGCTCAAACATTCCACGCCGGACGAATCGGACGCGACGCTAGTTGGCTAGTTGAGTGGCTTCAAAAAGAAGAAATCGACACGACCCACTTGCACGAAACCGACACGCCGACCGGTCATGCGATGATCCAAGTCGAGCCATCCGGAGAAAACGCCATCGTGCTTCATAGCGGGGCCAATCAAACGATCACCGATGCCGACATCCACGCAGCCTGCGCAGCGCTTTCGGAAGGCGATACTCTGCTGGTGCAAAACGAAACCAACCTGATTACTGAGGCCATCCAAGCAGCTCACGACCGAAACATGCGGATCGTCTTCAATCCCGCGCCGATGACCTCGGCGGTTCGTGACTACCCTCTCCATCTCGTCGACCTCTTCGTGCTCAACGAAACCGAAGCCGAAGGGCTCACCGGTGAAACCGATCCGGATGCGATTTGCCCGAAAATGCTGGCGCAGTATCCCGATGCCGCGGTGGTGCTGACTCTCGGATCAAAAGGCGCGATCTACTTTGATGCTCAAGCATTTCATCAAGAAACCGTTCCTGCCGTAAACGCTATCGATACCACCGCCGCCGGTGACACGTTTATTGGCTTCTTCCTCGCCGAACTCATGCAAAGCAACGACCCCGCGAAAGCCCTCTCCCAAGGCTGCCGCGCCACTTCCATCTGCGTGACCAGAACCGGCGCCGCCGATTCCATCCCGTTGCTCTCAGAACTATAATACCCCACAGAAAACCGCTGATTCGGATTGATTGCCTATTAGCGGCCATCAGCGAAAATTAGCGGTTAAAAAGTCCGTCTGTATCCGTGTCGATCCGCGTTCATCCGTGGTTAAAAAATCCTCAGCCGAAGAACCGTTTGGTCCATTCGCGCTTTGGCATCGGACACTTTTTCCATTCACCCCAGATCTGATAGCGCCAACGGGCTATCAGCTTGTAACCGGCATCACGCCAGCTCGTCGGAATAACCCCTAGCACAACACCCATCGCTTTCGCGAATCCACTGCACACTTTTAGCGCGGCGACTACCCCACTCGTGCGGAGCAAATAATCACCACGCTCCGGTTGCGACCAATCAGTCACGAATACAAGCGAATCAAAATCATCAGTGGGCAATCCTTGCGAACTCAGATACGCCTGCGCCGGTTCACTCTGCAGGGCCGCATACTTGATTCGACCATGCCGATCCATCCTCAGCAGAAACCGCACACTGCGGTTACACAGACCGCACGTGCCATCATACAGTAGCACCGGGCCGGAAATTTTTGGGGAATCACTCATGAACTTTGCTTAGCGTAAACCTCCGCGACATCGGCCAAATCGCAAGCGGCATCAGCGATCGCGATAAACCGTTCGCAACGCTCCCGATCCGAAAACGAACCCTTTTCAGAATAGATGACCTCCCCTTCCTCGAGTTTCCATTTACCATCATGGGTCTGGATTTTTCGCTGCAGCTCCGGCAGGAGTCCCGCCGCCAGAAAGTCCGGCGCATTGGTCTGGATAAACCATTCCCGATCAAATGCCTCATCGCCTACTTTGATTTCATCGACCCCAAATAACGCTTTTACGCGTGATCCGAAGCCTTGCCGCGAAATGGAAAAAGTGAGGCCACCGTTCTTAAGTGGAGCGACCGAAATCGCTGACCATGTGGTCTTCGATTTACTGGTGCCGGTTGTATAGTTGTAAAGGCGCACCCGCTTGCCGCGGATCTCACCGGTAACATCTGTCGTTGAATAGAAGCCCATCACCGGTTTCGGATCTCCAATTCCGAGGCCTAGCCTTTCTGCCAGATTGCGCAGGTTTTCGTAATTCTTGCGTGAGGAGATCGCGATCAATCGCATCAGGATCACGATAAAGCTGAAAAAAACGCCAATCGCTAACACGCCCACCCATGTATCTTCTTTCATGGGTTAAAAGTCTGGGCGTCCAGCCCATCTCACCGCGAGCCGAATGTGATCAACTCAAAACACAAAAAGCCGGACGTGATCAAACGTCCGGCTCTCAAAGACCATTGTCATTGCGAGAATTGTCCGCCCTGGAGCGAAGCCCCAATACGGGCTCACGATGACAAAGTTAAAGCTTATCCCACGCTGATCTTACGCGGCTTAGTTGCCTCGGCCTTCGGCAGCGTGACGTTGAGCACGCCATCGCGCAGCTGCGCGCTGATCTTCTCGTTGTTCAGCGCATTGTCATGCGTGAGCACGAGCTCATAGGTAGCATCGACCGATTCGCGATGCAGCAAGGTCCAGCCATCGGGGAGTTTCCAGTTACGTCGACCGACGACCCGAATTTCGCCAGCGTCGAAAGTCACTTCCAAGCCGTCTTTTGCCACGCCGGGCAGGTTAACCGTGAGCGCAAAGCCTTCGGTTGATTCCTTGATAGCATAGGCAGGCTTCTTGATGGCGCCTTCGGTTTTCGAGGCCGCGCCTTTCGCCGACTCGGAGCGGCAGGTGCACGAATTGAGTGTATTAAGTGATGACATGTCTATTTTTCCTTTCGTTGATATTTTTGAAACGGGTTAGCTGACGGCTACGTTGATCTTGCGCGGCTTGCTTTCCTCGCGTTTGGGCAAAGTCACGGTAAGCACGCCGTTTTCGTAGGTGGCCTGAACCTTGTCCGTTTGCACGGTGTCGGGCACGCTGAGCGAGCGACTGAAGCGAGACACTTTCTCGTCATCACCGGTCTTGGTTTTGCGCGTGGCGTTGATATTCAAAGAGCCGTCCACCAACTCGACTTGGATATCGTCGCGATTGATGCTCGGCAGTTCGGCCCGCAAGAAGGTGTTGTCTTTGTCTTCATACAGATCGACGGGGAATTTCCTGGGCGTGTGGCCCGCGACATTGCCGACGGCTGAGGTGAAGAGGCGGTCGATCTCACTTTCAAAGCCCGCCCATGGCGAGCGATTGGAGCCATAATTGGCGCGAGCGTAACCGCGAGTAGTAGGTTTGTTGTATCGAATGATTCTCATTTTGTTTTCTCCTTTTAGGTTAAAGATTGGGTTCTGCCCTTCTATTGCAGGAGAAATGCCGAATCATCGCGTATTGCAATTAACTGATAATTAACCACTTAAAATTTATGCCATATAGGCAGTGTGATAAAACGTCTCCTAAGTGACGTCACATGTGGGAAAGAATTTCCCAATTTTTATGTCTGTAATTTGCCGTGATCTTAAACGAGCAACATGGTTGTCTGCTCGTTTACATAGTATGAATTTTGATTTCGAAACTCCCGTCCCACGCACCGGCACCGATTCCCAGAAATGGCAAAAATACGCCGGGCGCGACGTGCTTCCCATGTGGGTGGCCGATATGGATTTTAAGTCCTCCCCCGCGATCCTCGAAGCGCTCCATGAGCGCGTAGAGCACGGTGTCTTCGGCTACGCCCGCCCCACCCAATCCACGATGGATACGATGGTGAGCGCGATGAAGGAGCGCTACGATTGGACGGTCGATCCGTCGTGGTTCGTCTGGCTACCCGGTCTCGTCTGCGGGCTCAACGTCACCGTGCAGGCTTTCGCCGAAACGGGAGATGAGGTGCTCACGCTCTCGCCGATCTATCCGCCGTTTATGACCGCGCCGAAAAACAGTGCGCGCGTTTCCGTCTCCGTGCCGCTCGTGCTCGAGGATCACCGCTGGGTCATCGATTGGAATGCGATGGAAGCCGCCGTCACTGAGCGCACCAAACTCTTTCTCCTGTGCAATCCGCACAATCCGGTCGCGCGGGTGTGGACCCGCGACGAGCTCGCCCGCATCGGCGAATTTTGCACCAGCCACGATCTCGTGCTCTGCAGTGATGAAATTCACTGCGATCTCATTCTCGATGATGTGCGGCACATCCCTGCGGGATTGATTAACGAAGAGATCGCCCAACGCACCATCACCCTGATGGCGCCAAGCAAGACCTACAACATTCCCGGTCTTGGCACTTCATTCGCGATCATCCCCGATGGCATGCTGCGGCGAAAATTCGTGCGCGCGACTTCTGGCATCGTCGCCGAAGTCAACTCGCTCGGCTATGCCGCTTGTGAAGCCGCTTACGGTAAGAGTGAGGCCTGGCGCCAAGGATTACTCGATGTTTTGCGCGGCAACCGTGATCGCCTTCTCGAATTTATCGCTTCCGATCTACCCGATATCTCGATGGACTCCCCGATGCAGGCCACCTATCTCGCTTGGCTGAATGTGAGCGCGCTCGGCTTGAAAGATCCGATCACTCATTTCGAAAAACATGGCGTAGGCCTGACCGACGGTGCGTTTTTCGGAGCTAAACCCGGCGACTACATTCGCATCAATCTAGGCTGCACGCGCGCCACGCTTGAAGAAGCTCTGATCCGCATGAAAAAAGCGGTTGAGGCGATCTGATCCCTTTGTGGGGTTGTCGCGAGCTGGCCCAACCTTATGGTCGGCGTTTCTGAGTAATGCGTATTGGTGAACACGAGCTTTCGACGAATCTGTTTCTCTCGCCACTGGCGAGCTACACCAACCTGCCCTTTCGACTGACAATTCGTGAAATCGGCGGGCTCGGCTGGGCGACGACGGATCTCGTAAACGCGCGATCTTTGCTGGAGCGCAATCGAACGGCGTTGAAGCTGGTCGCCTCTTCCCCCGAGGATCGCCCCCTCGCAATTCAACTCTTCGGCAGCGTGCCGGAAGAGATGCGCGATGCCGCGATTATGTGCGAAGAGCTCGGCGTGCAATCAGTGGATATCAACATGGGCTGCCCGGTTAAGAAGGTGGTCAAAGTCGGCGGCGGTTCGGCGATGATGAACGAACTCGATAAGACTGCGGCGCTGGTGCGTGGCATGGTCGACGCGGTCAAAATTCCAATCACCGCAAAAATGCGGCTCGGATGGGACGACGATAATCTCACCGCTCCCGATCTTTCCCGCGTGCTCGAAGATTCCGGTGTGGCTGCGGTTTTCGTGCACGGCCGCACACGCGCGCAAGGCTTTGATGGGCGCGTGAATCTCGAGGGGATTCGTTCCGTGGTCGAAGCAGTGCGCAAGATTCCCGTGATCGGCAATGGTGATGTGACGACTCCGGAATCGGCCAAACATATGCTCGAAGAAACGGGTTGCGCGGGGGTGAGCATCGGCCGGGGCGCATTTTACGATCCGTGGATTTTCCGGCGCACCGCTCACTTACTCGCGACAGGGGAAATGATTCCCGAGCCTTCGTTTACCGAACGCATTCGCGTGATGAGCGCACACTTCGAGCGCTACTGCGTGTTCTATAGCGAAGAGCACGGCGCGCGTCTCTTCCGCAAGGTTGCTCCTTGGTATGCGAAACGCTTCGGACCATCAAAGCGATTCAAACAAAAAATCACGGCGATCAAATCGCGCGCCGATTTCCAGGCAGCTCTCGACAACTTTCTCTCATGGCGGAAGCAATACTGCGACGACAACGGCGAACTCCTACCGCGCTTCCAACTCGAACCGATGTCCGCGTCATTTATGAGTGACGAAACAGACGAGGCTCCCGCGCTAAATCGCACCGCCATCCCTGTGCCAAAGGGGCCGGTTGATGTTTGGTAATGTTCGATCCCGCTTTGCGTCGTGCGTGCTTTTCTGTCTGCATTTTCCCATTATGAATACCATGAGCCATTTCTGGGGACTGATTCTCGCCACGGTGATTGCACTGCTCCCGCTAATTAACCCGTTTGCAATCGCGCCGAGTTTTCTCGCTATCACCGATGGCGATACTCCCCGACGGCGGAATCACCAACTCCTGATGGGGTGTCTCTATATGATCGTCATCCTGATCAGTTTTCTCATCGGTGGCACTTTTATCATGAATTTTTTTGGGATTTCGATCCCCGGATTGCGAATCGCCGGCGGTCTCCTCGTCGCGGGTATTGGATCAGGAATGCTCGTCGCAGCACCACGAGATGTGAATCAAACCAAACAGGAGGAGGAGGTCGCCCGCACGAAACCCGACATCGCCTTTTCACCTCTCGCGATGCCTATGCTTAGCGGTCCGGGAGCAATTGCTGTCACGATCGGTCTTACTTCTCTCTCAAGCGGTTGGACAGACTACATTGCCATCATCATCGGCATACTCACAGTCGCGATCATCATCTATGTGACCTTACGGCTCTCCGGAAAAATCGTGCTCTTAATCGGACAAACCGGGATGACTGCGCTGACTAAGATCATGGGTTTTCTTTTACTCTGTGTGGGTATCCAGTTTATCGTTAACGGCGTGCTGGGCATTGCCACCGATCCAGTGCTTCTTCACAGCTTCCGAGATATTCTCAACTCTTCCTAATTCACCGTATCACACTCTACATTAAATCCGTCTTTCTCCCTATCAATCACGCTGCCGCCTTTGGTTCCGCGCAATGGATCTGGCCAGTGGATCCCCGATGGGATCTGCACAATTCCTACGTTCTCTTTCGTCACGCCTTCGTCCTCGATCGGGTGCCACGGAAAGCACCGTTATTCATCACGGCTGACCAGTCCTACCAACTTTACATCAATGGCGCGTTCGTCACTCGCGGCCCGGCACGTGGTTTCCAATCGCACTGGCCGTTTGATGAAGTCGACGTTTCTCCTTGGCTGGTGCCTGGCCCAAATATATTCGCCATCCGTGCCTATACGCCTGGACGGAGTAATTTCCAATATATCACCCAAGGCTACGCGGGGCTCCTCGTATCCGCGAAATGGGGGCACACGAAAATTCAATCGGACAACACATGGAAATGTATTCCCCAGCCCGGGATAAAGCGCGATGCCATCCAGTGCGGCCATCAGCTTTTTGATCAGGAGCACTACGACGCAAGGAAGGGCATAAAGGGTTGGGTTAATTCTGATTTTGACGACTCCGAGTGGCTCGCTCCCGTCGAACATCTGAACGGCAACTTGCCTTGGTCCAGTCTCGAACCGAGGGGAATTCCCCAGATGTTTGAAGAGGCTTGGCGACCCGGAACAGTCATCGGCACCAACCGAGGCACTTGTGGCGAAGGTTGGAGAGATACCCGCAATCTCTTTTTGCTTCGGCAAAACGAGGATCACACCCATTCGCCCATCAAAGCCTCCAAGGCGTCCTTGGAATCTCCGGCAGATTCCACTGCGCCAGTAGGGTTGTTTGCCGCAGGGCTCAAGGTGCCGGCCACCGGGGCAGGTAAATACCGCAGTTACCTGATAGATATGGGCCGTCCGGTTGTGGGTAGTTTTTCATTGAAGGTCGGAGGAGGTCGCGGCGGTGAAATCGTCGATATCATCTATACCGAAATCATCGATGGCGAAAAACTCGAGCCAGTCATGACCTACCCTAGCAGCAGTCGCTCCACTTTCAGCACTAGGCTTATCTGTCGTATAGGTCGCTCCGAACACCGCTACTATCACCCTTTCGGATTTCGCTATGCCACCTTGACGGTCCGCAATTCAAAAGCGCCGCTTCACATCGCACCTTGCCTCCATCGCACCGGTTACCCGGTCGAGCGACGGGGGCAGTTTAGAAGCTCCGATCCGATGTTGGAACAGATCTGGGAAACCTGCGCCTGGTCCCAACAAAACTGCATGCTCGATGCTTACGTGGATACCCCTTGGCGCGAGCAAGCTCAATGGTGGGGCGACGCACGAGTGCAGGCTTGGAACACGTTTCACTTGAGCGGCGACTCGCTATTGTTTCAGCGTGGCATCCGCCAGATCGGCGCTCAAACCACCAAAGACGGAATCACTTACGGCCACGCCCCGACGATGGCGCACAACTGCGTGCTGCCTGATTTCACCCTGATCTGGATCATCACGCTATGGGACAACTATTGGCAGACCGGCGACCTCGATCTCTTCCGGAGCCAACGCGATATCGTTGAGCGCGCGCTGACATATTTTGAAACCCATACTGGCCCCGACGGCCTGGTGGTCCACGATCCTCGCTACTGGCTCTTTCTCGATTGGACCGATCTCTTCAAGGAAGGTGCACCGTCGGTTTACAATCTTTGGCTGGTGCTCGCGTTGGATAAACTCGCCGATCTCTATTCTGCCACCAGAAATAAAAAGCAGGCCGAACGGTGCACACGTTGGGCGGCGCGTTTGCGGCAACGTCTTCGCAAATTGATCGATCGTCGCGGGCTTCTCCGCGATGGGCTCGACGCAAAGGGACGAATTGTGGCGAGCACTTCACCCCATGCCCAGACCATGGCATTGATGACCGATTTGGATCCAGCGTCATCGGAAAAAATGGAGGATTTTTTAGCCAAATACATGCGCGATAAATCCGGTCACAAAGCACAACCGAGTGCTTACTGGATCACCTACCTTTATACCGCCATGGCAGAGCGTGGTCATGGTGCCAAAGTCGTAGATCATATTCGGCCCCGCTGGGAACCGATGGTCGAGCAAGGTTCAACTTTCGAAATGTTTGCTGACCATGTAGAATACCCGATGAGCCATTCGCATGCGTGGTCAGCGCATCCGCTGTTTCACTTCATGCAGATCATCGGTGGCGTGCGCCAAACTGCACCCGCATGGAAGAAGGTGGCCTTCAATCCCGTGTTTCACGGCGATCATGGCGGCGCGACTATTCCGTCTCCGCAAGGGGCCATCACCAGCGCATGGCAACGCGATGGTGACCAAATCGCCGTGAGTCTAGATCTACCAAAGGGCGTGACCGCGGAAGTCGATCTACCCGGTATTCAGATCAAGCGCGCCACTGGTCGTAGCGAGTGGATCGTGGCCGCCGAGTAGCGTTAGTATTTACGCTGGACGATCGCGCCACTGCTATCACGAAACACAATCAGTTTTTTCTCAGGAACCACGTGATCGAAATAGATTCCTAATGCGGGATCAACCAGCGCGCCTTCGCGGTAAGTGTGCCCATTCAGCAACGCTCGAGAGGGTGACCCCTGGAAGACTCCGTTGATCCGCACCTGCCCCACAAAGGATCTAAATGCGGGGCTCGCTTCGATCGCCGACATCACTGTCGTGGTCGTCGCCTTCACTCCCGGCGCAATCATGGATTGAGATTGGGTCGTTACCTTCTCGGGCACCGGTTCAGGTTCTGGCACAAGCACGGGGGCTCGCGGAATTCTCTTAAACTGACTTTCGGGAACCGCTTTTCCATCAAGCACCGCATCAACGCGATTCTGCTCTCCCTGACGAGGCGCACCTAATGCTGACTGAGCTTTTTCAATTAACTGCCCTGGTAATGTCATCGCAGGTTTTTTGGGAGTCGTGGACGCAGTAGCTAAAGACTGAGGAACTGTTGGTTCAGAAGCACCCGGACCAAATTGCTGCCAACCAAAATAGGCCTCTACTCCTAAAACGATCAACACCACTACTGCCACGAGGGCTTTGTTTCCTTCTTGGTAGCTGGCACCTCATCATCAGTTAAGAAGATATCGTTCTCATCAAGATCGTCCGATGCTTTTAAGTGAACCAGTGGTGGTGGTGGCATCGCCGTCGGTAGCGGGCTTCTCTGCCACTTTGGGCGGAACCGCAGGTGCTGCACGTAGCGCAGAATCAGAACTGGGTGTGGGTTCAGGATTCTTTTTCTTAATCTTAAATTTCGGTGGCGCTTTCGCGGCAGCAGGTTCTGCGAGAGCCTTGGCTTCGAGGGTTTCTCAATCGGCGGAGACGGCACCGGAGCGGGTGCCTCATCCTTTTTCTCTCTGGGAGCGGGCGGCTTTTCTTCCTTTTCGTTCGCCGCTTCCGGCTGTGCGGCCAAACGGGGTTTCAGGCGAAACTTAGCTTTATCCTCGATGGCCTCTTCTTTCTTCGGAACCTCTGGAGTAGGTGATGCTGCTTCCGGCGTTGGCGCGACCTCTTCTTCCTTCGATTCGGGTTCAGCGGCGAGCCTTGGCTTCAAACGAATAGGTTTTAGGAGCCTCTGCTGGTTTTTCCGCAGATGGTTCTACAACCTGAGGTTGCGCGGATTCGCTTGGCTTTTCCGAAGTTGATTGAGACTCGACTGCCAAACGTGGTTTTAAACGCAACTTCGGCTTAGCTTCGGTGGTCGATTCAGCTGGTGTTTCAGGTGCCACAGCCGGTTTCTCTTCAGCAGACGAAGATTCGCCGCATCGCTTTCAGGACGCAAACGGGGCTTAAGGCGCAACGGGGCTGCTTGGGCTCATCGCTCACGGGGAAAAGAGTGAACACTTTTGGGCCGATGCGCGAAAACAAAAACTTTCACTCGCGGTCTAAGAACAAAATACATCAACATTAACCAAAATATGTCAGACCTTAAGCGAATCCTCTTCCTCTGCCTCGCCGCCGCACTTCCTCTCTTTGTCGGGTGCTCTATCCTGAAAAAGGAACCTCAAGCCCCGTTGACCTCACAGACCGAGCAATCTTTTCGCGATCGGTGGATTGAAAACCGCGGAGCCAGATTAGTCGCTGAAGGCACTCCGCCTTCCGAAGCACAACGGCAGGCCACGGAAGAATTCAGAAAACGCTACGGCTACACCAACGCTGCGAAAGAATAAGTCTTCGCGCTCGCGAATCGATCAACAGCTCATTCGCTTCTCTTCACGTCCAAGACCTGCATCGTAAAGACGAGAGTTTTGTTGGAAGGAACCATCGGCGGCCGCCCCTTGGTGCCATAAGCCAACTCTGGTGGGATGATGACCAACCATTTATCGCCAAGTCGCATGATCTGCAAAATGTAGTCCCAGCCACGAACCACCTTGGTGCGGCCAACCCGAAATGTGAGTGGGTCCTTTGGATCGATCTTTTGATCAAACGTTTCTCCACTTAAAAAACGCCCGACATAAAGCACTGAGACCAGATCGCCACGATTGATCGTTTCCCCTCTTCCATTTTCAATTTCGATGTAGCGAATACCGGTGTTCGACTTTTTAGCGCTGGGAAAGTTTTTAGTCACCCATGCGTAGTCCTCTGGCGGCAGCTTTTCGCGCTGCGCCATGAGCGCAGTGGGCACCAAAACCAAAAGGATAAAGAGGAATAAACGCTTCAACATACTCCCAACTAGAACAAACTATGTCACGATGACACGGATATTTTTACTTCCGGTCGATTCGCGATCAGCCAAAGGGCCTGCTTGAGCTTGTGGATTTGCAGACAGCGCTTACAGGCGCGTGGGTCGTCAAGGTGGTTCTGGAGCATGAGGTTAGTTGGCATGATCTCTATGGAAAAAGCTCAGACTTCACGAAATGCAAAGCGACCTTCCTCGAAATCCAGATGCTGATTGTCCGCCAGAAAGATGCGGCGAAATTCTCCATCGAAATTATTAAACACCGAGCCCGGACGGCCGCGCTTCCCGACCAGAAACACCTCGCGGCCAGGCACCGAACCCCAGTGGTTCAACACCACCACATCAACTAAACCCAATCCCTTCGTGTCAGTAAGTTCTGGGAATGTCGTATCAAAATTGTGTCGCGCCGACATAATATCCGGTCCCGCCATCGTCGCACCTGCGCTAAAACCTATATACAACCGCTCCCGTGTCAGTTCGCGGATCGTATCGGTGGTGTTCATTTTCTGCATTTGCTCCAGCAAGTAAAACGGATCGCCTCCCTCAAAACACAGGATTGGGAATTCCGCCAAGTCGCGCCGTAACTCAACGGCACTTTTGCTTGTGATCGTATAATTGGTAGGTCTAAACCCTGCCTCCACTAAAGCGTCCCTGTTCGTTATCCGCCAACCTTGTTCCGAAGAATTTTCACCGGCGGTGCGGATGTAAGCCATCGGTTCTTTCGCCTGTTCACCCAAATCACGCGCCACCGCTCGCGCGACGTCACGGAGCATCGCAATTAGTATAACGCGACCCATCGACTATTTCCCCGCGCTCCAACCGCCGTCTGCCATGAGAGATGAACCCGTCACGAGTTTAGCTTCGTCACTCGCGAGGTAATGTGCGGCCGCGGCGATCTCTTCAGGCTGACCCATCCGCCCGATCAATTGAGTGGAGCTCATCTCGCGATAAGCTTCCTCGGGATCGGGGTATTCCTTGAGTCGCGCCTGCACAAACGGCGTCTCTACGCGACCGGGGCAAATGCAATTGCAGCGCACCCCGCTGTGCGAGTGATCGAGCGCGGTCTGCTTTGTCATCCCCACCACCGCAAACTTCGTCGTCACATAAGCGAAACGATCGCGCACCGCGACAACTCCGCCAATCGAAGCGATGTTGATGATGCTCCCACTCTTCCGCTCCAGCATGCCCGGAATAAATGCTTTAGTGACGTTGAACACCCCGCCCACATTCACGCGGTAAAGTCGCTCCATGTCCTCCGCATTGGTTTCGAGAATCGTGCCCACGTGGCCGATGCCCGCGTTGTTCACCAGAAGATCAAGTGCGCCAATTTTCTTCGCAGCAGCCGCCACGGAAGATACGTCTGCGACATCGAGAGTTACGCTCAGGGCGTTGCCTTCGGTCGTTTCGATCAATTCCACGGTTTCTTGCGCCGCTGCCTCGTTGATATCCGCAACGAAGACCTTCGCACCCGCCTGAGCAAATCGCTGAGCGATCGCGCGCCCAATTCCCGAACCCGCGCCAGTTACCAGCGCCACTTTTTTTGTTAGGTTGAACATATTGCAACTACGCATAACGATCCGCCATCCGAGTGTCGTGGATAAAATAGCTTAGATATCATTCTAAATACCTCAAAACATCCGGTTTATGGTTGGCCCTCCGTCCCAATTTTCGCCTGCCCATGGATATCAATCGGACGGAGCAGCTTGTGTTCGGGCTAACCTGTGTAAATTACACTATGCGGTGTCTTCTTCTGAGCTCTGTCTTCATCCTCTATCCTGCTCTTATGTCTGCCGAAAATGCTTTCCCCCCGACCGCGCCCGGTGTCGCCGAAGTTAAAACCTTGCCGGCGGGTGTCTTACTCAAATCAACCGGACAGGGTTCCTATTTTGACGAATCCAACGGGTTGTTTCGACCGTTATTCCGTTATATCTCGAGCCGCGATATCGCCATGACGACACCGGTGGAAACCTCCATCGAGAACGCGGCGATGTTTTTCTGGGTAGCCCCTAGCGAAGTGGCTAAGGTCAACGGGGATGCCGACGGGGTGAAAGTGATCCGGATGGCCGAGCGACAGGTGGCAAGTCGCGGCGAGCGGGGTGGCTATTCGCAGGCCAATTTTGAAAAAACGCGGGATGAACTGCTCGCGTGGCTACTGGTGCAGCCAGAAATTATGGCAGCGGGCGAACCTTATGCCGTTTATTGGAACGGCCCTTTCACTCCATGGTTTCTTAAACGCTACGAGGTGCATGTTCCCGTGCATCCTAGATGATGATCCAGTGAGGCCGCGCCACTCGGAAAGTGGATTATTCTTAACCCAACTCGGAACGGAAATTCCGCTGCAACCAAAGTGCAGGTGCCGATCAACTTTTGATCGACGATTTCACTCCGTTACGGAGAACGAAAGAGCACATGGCACAACATTGACACCTCTCTTGTTCTTAAGTGGGTTGCACCTGCTACTGCGCGTAGCTTTCTGCCCCATGCTAAACGTGATTACCCAATTCGCCGCGAGACCTCGGCTTTAGTTTATGAGCTCGATTGCCCAATCATTTCGCGCAATCCCCGCCAACCTCTGGACCCGCATCAAGGACTTTGCGGGCTACGGTGGTGAGGCGACTTATCTGTGGCCACGATGGTTTTTCCTGCGCGCGGTCGGGATTGTTTTCATCATCATCTTTGCGGGGATCATTAAAGAGTCTGCCGCGCTGATTGGACCGGATGGGATCACGCCGCTGCCCGGCGCAATCGCCGAACTACGTGCCGCAAAGTCCAATCTGTTTGAGGCGATCATCTCCTCGCCCACATTGTTCTTTCTCAGCAGTAGCACCGCGATGGTGGCTTTGCTTCAATGGGGCGGCTTGCTCGCGGCGATCGCCGTGGTGCTCAACTTGTGGCCGCGCATGAGTCTTTTCATCTGCTGGTTGTCGCTGCTTTCTTTCGCCAAAGGATGGCTGATGTATTCAGGGCCGATGGTGGATCGTCTGATGTTAGAGGTCACCCTCCTGTGTGTGCTCTTTGCCCCGGCGGGCTTTCGACCGGGTCTTGGGGCGCAGGTCTCCGCCCGACCAATTATCGTTTTCATGATGCGCTGGTTGTTGTTCCGCATCATGTTTGAAAACGGCATATCTAAAATCCTCGGCGGTGATCTTTACTGGTTCGATCTGCGCGCGATGGATATCATGTATGAAACCGCGCCCAGCCCAACCATCCTCGGTTTCTTTGATCATCACATGCCCCATGATTGGCATCTCTTTGAAATCGCACTGACTTTTGCGGCGGAAATTATCGCTCCCCTGATTGCGGTTTTCTGCGGTCGGCGTGGTCGCTGGTGGGCATTTTGGTTGTGGGCCGCTCTTCAAGCCGGCATCCAGCTCACCTGCAATTTCGGTTGGCTCAACACCGCCTCAATCGCCCTCGGTCTTCTCCTGTTAGACGATAAAATGTTCGCTCAGGCCGCCGGATGGTTACGTCTGCGCAAACTCGCCGATTACTTCAAGACGACCTCTGCGGTCACGCCTGTGCCGCCGCTCGCCAAATGGCGACGCTACGCACTCTACGGAGCGATGAATCTGCACTTTTATCTCTCGATTATCGCCTTCACCACGCTGGCGCGGATGCCTATGCCCGCATTTATCGAGAGTGTGAATCGACCGTTGAAGGCCATATTCGATGGCTTTGGAAGCATTAACGGCTACTCCCTATTTTCCCGTTTCGAACCCTTCCAATTCGTCACCGAGTTTCTGGGATCCAACGATGGCGGCGTCACCTGGCGAACCTATGATTATCGCTATTTCCCGCAGAAACTCGATCGCATCAGCCCCTTCACGGCCCCAAGGCTTCCCCGATTCGAAGCCAACATCAAAGCACAGTCCGCGCTAAACGATCACGCCACACCCCTTTTTCATTTTGTGGCGACACGACTCCTGGAGCAAAAACAACCCGTGATCGATCTGTTCGAGAGCAACCCCTTTCCGGATTCCCCACCTACGATGATCAGAGTCGCAGGCTATAAGTATAGTTTCACTGATCTCGAGACCTACCGCGAAACCGGACACTTCTGGACGCGAATCTATCTGGGCGAATACATGCAGCCCATGTTCCTCAATCCCGACGGTGAAGTCGGTAAGGTGACGAACGATATCGATCAGCTTCACGTCAAAGCCTACTACGGAAATCTCGAAGCCCAAACCTACCTCGGATTTTTACTCCTGCGCGGTGAAAATGGCGCGCCACGCGATCCAGCCAAGGCCGCTCAATGGTTCCTGTTCGCGGCGAAGCAAGGTCACGCCGTGGCCCAGCTCAATCTCGCGATGATCCATTTAAGTGGGCAAGGCGCACCAAAGGATATTCCGCAAGCCGTCCATTGGGGTCGTCGCGCGGCCGAACAAGGTCTCGATGCCGCCCAGGATTGGCTCGGGATTATGTATATGCGCGGTGAAGGCGTGTCGCGCGATCCCGTGCAAGCTCTCGCTTGGTTTGAAGTCGCCGCTGATGGCGGGACCAAACAAGCGATCCAGCATCGTGATATGGCACAGAGTGAACTAAGCTCCACCGATCAATTGGTCGCGAAGCAACGTGCTGAAATCATCCGCCAGCGTATCGCCAAAAAGAAGTAACATTTCTCCGTCTCAGCTCGGCCTATCTAGTGAATATGCGATCTGGTTTGAGTGAGAATACTTCAGGTAGCCAAGTCGCACCATCCGCAAACAACTCAACGGCCCAACAAAAACGCCGCCCCACATTTGCGGGACGGCGTTGATTGTTCAGATTATTGGGAGTGGCCTACTCTTCCGATTCGTCCACCACGATGTAGCGGCTGTAGCCCTCGCGCCAGATGCGCACGAGCACCTTCGGGCCTTCTATTTCTTCGCTTAGTTCGACGGCTTCGCTCGCATCGAGCACGCGTTGCCGGTCGAGACTCAGCAAGACATCTCCTTCGCGAATTCCGACCCGACCCGACGCACTGTCCGGATCTACGGAGCTGATAAACGCCCCTTCGAGCGTCTTGGGTAAGCGGAACTGCTGACGAATCTGCGGCGTAATATCCGTCACGCCCACACCGTTGAGCACACCCACATTGTCGTCCGCATAGGCATCGCCACCCGCGAGATTTGAGGTGGGCAATGCACCCAATGCGAATTCGACGGTCTTCGTTTTCCCATCGCGCACAAACTCAACCTCCACTTCGGTGCCGGGCGCGAGAGCGATCACCGCAAGTTGCAAGCGACGCGGATCAAGCACATCCTTGCCATTCACCTTCGTGATGATGTCACCGCTTTGGAAACCAGCCTCTTCAGCCGGACTGTCCGGGCTGATCTCCGTCACGAGCGCACCGTGTTTCACCTCAAACTGTTCGGCGAGTTCCGGCGTGAGACCCTGCGTCTGCACCCCTATAAATCCACGACTGATCTTTCCGGTGGAGACCAACTGTTCCGCGAGCGAACGAGCCGTGTTCACCGGAATTGCAAATCCCACCCCGTTGAATCCACCGCTCCGGCTGAGGATCGCCGTGTTGATGCCAATCAGACGACCCTGCGAATCAACCAGTGC
>ERZ887849.893-NODE-893-length-30256-cov-11.184100_pt1 | contig 30256 bp, 29 predicted proteins | sample MGYA00521267_ERZ887849 | MGnify/ENA primary metagenome ERZ887849 (study PRJEB32303, sample SAMEA104408601) | aquatic metagenome | biome: Brackish water; feature: Pelagic; material: water | place: Baltic Sea | collected 2014-06-06T16:11:00 | depth 2,863 m ... | reverse complement strand
CCACCGACATGCGATCCGCTAACTCATTACCTTCTACGCCTGCGTGTCCCTTAACGTGAGCGACTTTAATCTTCTTGGCGATCTCAAGATACAGCGCGTGAGCGGGTTTAATGATATCGAGGTTTTTGATTTCACCGTTGGCCTTTTTCCAGCCTTTGGCTTTCCAGCCGTTGGCCCATTTGGTGATGCAATCAATTGAGTATTTGGAGTCACAGTAAATGGTGACGCTTTGGCCCTTCTCTGCGGCAGCCTGAGCGAACATCAGTGAGTGATGGAGGCCTAACAGCTCTGCGGTATTGTTGGTGCCAGCGGGGTTGTATAAACCGTACCAGAGTTGCTCCAGTTTAACTTTGTGATAAATGGCGATACCCGTACCGGCTTTACCCGGGTTGGGGTCACAAGCGCCGTCACAGAAAATACTGACATCGGCAGAGAGATCTACGGTTGCTGTTGAGGCCGCTGTTGTTTTCTTCTTTGGTGAGGATTTGGTCGTCGATCGAGTAGCTGTTGCCTTGGGTTTGCTGGCGTAGGCTTGCTCGGCCTCTGCTTGGCTGGGGAAGGATTTGAACTTGGCTCCTGGAAAGCCTTTAACCTGACGCTCGGCTTCTGCCCAAGTGGTGTAGATGCCAGGCTGTTGGCCGACCCATACGACGTAATATTTTTTGGCGGCCATGGTTAGTCCTGTTTTAGGGGGGATTCATAGTAAATGGGAGAAACAAAAAAGGCTAACCCACGCGGATGTTCTTGGGCTCATAGATTGGCCGTAGGGGGTTAGCATAGTTTGGCCGCTCGATGTAATATTGCTGGGTGGAACATTAGCCGTGGTACGTTGGCTAAAGTCGAGTCGCAGGTTCGCCGTGTGACTGACCTCGAAGTCACGTTCTTGGCAAAAGCACTGCGGTGTGAGATTTCAGGGTTGTTTGAACAGACCAGCTAGGTTTACAGTACTGCACGTTGCGATGCTTGTTTCTGCCATTCCTCATCCCGCTTGTCATAGCGGATCGTGGTGCTCACGTCACTGTGACCAGCGAGCTGCCTCACCGTGTTAAAGTCGACGCCTTGCTCCAGTAAATTCGTTATGAACGTTCTGCGCATATCGTGTGGGGTGAAGGGGGGGAATGTTTGTTTGGTCGCAGAGTGTTTTCAGTACATGGGTAACCCCACTGGTTGTCATCCGATCGTTATCGATAGAGCCTGTCTTGGGTATCCGGTTGAATAATGGTTTGGCAGTCACTTCTCTATAACGCACCCAGTCCTTGAGTGAATCTAACACGCTGGCGGCTACGTATATTTGCCGGTGTTTACGTCCTTTACCTTCTCGTATTTGTAACAGCCCTTTATCAAAATCCACATCATCGATATTAAGAGAGCAAATTTCAGCGCAACGTAGTCCAGCGCCAATGCCGACATGGAGGAGGGCTAGTGCTCGGAATCGCCTTCTTTTATCGGGAAGAGACTTACAGGTCTTTATTAGCTGTTGTACCTCCTGTTGTGTTAAGCGCCTTCCGGGCCGTAACGGGCTACCTTTAACCAGTTTAATAGCATGTATACGATGCATGTTTTCTGCGCTGAGTTGATTGAGATTAAAGGCCGAGTTGGCAATTCCTCGCAGTGCTGCCAAGGCTAAATTGACAGAATTGACGGCATATCCCAGTTCGATCATTTGAGCGCGAACGGTGTGGACTTTTTCGAAGGTCAGTTGATCCCAGGCGAATTGCTCAATGGGACCGGTATGGCCCAAAATAGTGGCGCTGCGTTTTAATAAGCTGGCCATTGATTTACGACCATTAGTCGCAAGGCTATTGAGGTATAGGGTGTAAGGCGAATGTGAATTTTGCATGACTTTTTCCTTGGAAATTAGTGGGTAAGGTGAATGATGATGAGGGGTGGTTGAGTGTTCTTCTTTGTCGTTTTAATGCACATTAAACGCAGTAGGGAACAGGGGAGACTACGAGGGAAGACCTGGGATGCCTTGGGATGTTACTGGACTAGATAAGCCCTCGTTCAGCAAAGCTTACGATATCTATACCACCAACAATCAAATGATCCAGCACTCGAATATCGACTGTCTCCAATGCCCTTATAATACGCTTGGTGATGTGTTCGTCTGCAGTGCTAGGCTCTCGGGTTCCGCTTGGGTGATTGTGCGTGAGAATCACTGCTGCGGCGTTGTGTGCCAGCGCGGCTTTCACGACTTCTCGTGGATAGACCGAGGCTGCATCTATGGTGCCTTGAAAGAGTTCATCAAAATTTAGGATTCCATGCTGGCTATCCATGTAAATAACCCCAAATACTTCCCTCTCTTTATCTGCAAATTTCAGCTTGAGATAATCTCGAGTTAAGGCGGGGCTAGTGAGGTAGTTACTGCGTTGAAACCGCTCTTCTAGAATGGACTCTGCCCAACTAAGAACTTGTGTATCAGATACACCTTGAGGTTTGTCTGTATTCATAAATCATCTCCACAATAACGCATAAAGCCCTGCTATTGTTTTACGCAATAGCAGGGCTTTAAGGGGTGTTTTGAAAGGTCTGTTTGGTAAGGGTTATTTAGTCTTCGTCATCATCAAAATGATCGTCTGGGTAAGATTGATTGTGTGAGGCTATTACTGGGTAATTGTCATGTTCTTCTGTAGTGCTGTCTGCGCTAAAGCTATGACTACACGAAAGACACTTAAGGTTGTTGAGAATATTATTATCAACGAAAGTGCCGAGTGCTACCCCAGCAGAGCCTCCAGCTGCTCCCCCTAAAAGACCCGCTATAACGGCTCCAGAAATTCACCCGAGGGTTGATCCAAGAGGGCCACCGATAATCCCAACGGTAGATCCAATTCTGGCACCGCTAAGCACGGCAACAACACCGCTACTAGTGCCTGCGGCGGTACCGATTGTTCCGCCGGTTTTTCTAGCGTGGTTTTTGGTGGTGATGTGTAGCGATTTACATTTGGGGCATTGAAATAACATGATTATATCCTCTGGTTTCAAAAAATTATGACGAACAAGGTTGGTATCAGCTTGTCGGTAGAGTGATATATGGCCTAATATTTTTAGGATGATGGCACGGGGGGGCGGGGGCGACCATCTGTCAACAGTAGAGGTTTGGGGTTGCTTAACAAGCAGCCTGAAGTGTTCGAGTCTATGGAGGGTTTAGTATCATAGGTATTATCAAGCCTGGCTTCATCGTGTGATGGTTACTTTAGATGTAGGGGTATAATGCGGGGTATTTGTATTATCCCTTATTAAAATATTGTTACATATTAATGGCTTAGGAGTTACATGGGCGGTATGATGTAATGTGCCTCTCGACCTGTTTTTCATAGGTTGTTATAACCTAGGTTAAATAGGGAGCCATAAAGCTTAAGAAGAGCCCCGCAGTTTGCTGCGGGGCTTTTTTTTGCCCTTTTTATTTGTTCAGGGCAAATTAAGTGTCAAAAAACCGCCTTTGCTGGTCTAAGGTGATTGCTATTTAAGCGCTCTTCGCCAACAATTGACGCCAAGAAAAATCGCCGTCCGCGAGGGCGCAATACGTTAAACACACTAAAGTTAAATGTTTTAAGAGGGAGTCTGTTATGACCGGTGAATTAATTGAATTTCTAGTCCGTTGGGGCCACGTGCTTTTCGGAATCGTTTGGATAGGTATGCTGTACTACTTCAACTTTGTTCAGGGCGGCTACTTTAAAGAAGCTTCTCCAGAAGCTCTGGCTGATGCCAAAGCGAAGTTGGCACCCAGTGCGCTGTGGTGGTTCCGTTGGGGCGCTATGCTTACTTTCATTACAGGTCTCTACCTGCTGCACGTTGTCACTGGCAACAGCCAGCTCAACAACTACATTATTGTTGGTGCTCTGATGGGCACGTTGATGTTTATCAATGTATGGGCAGTGATCTGGCCAGCACAGAAGATTGCACTGGGTCTGGTTGAAGGCGGCGATAAAGCAGCTGCAGGCGCCAAGGCACTGCTGGCTTCACGCACCAACGTGCTGTTCTCTGCGCCTATGTTGCTCGGTATGCTTGCTGGTCCTCACTATGTGGGTCAGGGTTATGGCTCAGCGGTTGGCGGCACTGGCCTGATTGTTATGTTGGTGATTGTTGCACTGCTTGAAGTCAATGCACTGGCTGGCAAGCAGGGTCCAATGACTACAGTCAAGGGCGTGATTCACTCAAGCCTGGGTCTGACTGCGGTAATGGTTCTGGCGCTTAACTTGCTGTAATTGTTCACAGCAAAGCTTGTTTAAAAAGCCCTTAAAAAAGCTTTTTAAAAATAGCGTTAAAAAAGCCGACCTAGTGTCGGCTTTTTTGTGTCCGTGGGTTTGAAACATAGTGCTGGGTGTTGATGATAAATAAGCTATTGTGCGGATGTAGGTGGAAATTATTTTGCGTATAATGCGCTCAGCTTTCAGGTCTCTCTAGAAGATATTTCTAGCAGATGTTTCTAGCAGGTCTCTCGAGAAGGTCTCTCGAGAAGGTCTCTCTAGTAGATCTACTTAGTATAGATACCTAGTAGATCTACCTAGCAGGTCTCACTAAACAGGATTTTAAAATGACTGAGGAAAAACCCCGAATCAACCCTATTGTCGCAGAACGAGACGATATGATTGGTCGCTCATCGACTTCTGCGTCTTCTGGCAAAAAAGGCTCTTCTGGGGGCGATGGTAAACGACCCGGGGGCGGTTCATCAAATGGCTCTTCCAATGGCTCCGGTGGCGGTAATATCCTCGTCTTTATTACCCTTGTGGCTTTGATTGGCGCAGGGGGATTTGGCTGGATGCAGTTCGCTGCGCTGTCCGCGAAGCACAGCGACTTACAGCAGCGCTTTGAATCTCTTGAGTCGCGCCTGAGCAGCACCGATGAATCGGTTACTCAGTCCGGTGCCGCCATGCAGCTAAATATCAGCAAGCAATCCGATGAACTGAAAAAGCACTGGAGTGAAATTCGTAAACTCTGGGGTGTTACCAATGACATCAATAAAACCAAAATTGAGAGCAACAAAAAAGATATCGCCTTCCTGGCCAGCAAGCGCACAGCCATTGAAAAATCCATCGCCGAGCTCAGTGCTCGAGTGGATAAAGAAAATCGCAGTCTGACCAATCTCAGCGGTAACTATCTGGCGATCTCAGCGGATATAGATGCAGTGAATAGCAGTTTGCGCAACCTGTCCGACAAGGTGGCTTCAGTGCCCTTATCACTGACTAATATTGACCGTCAGCTCAAGGCCAATTCTGAAGCTATCGAATCTATGGATGCCTTCCGCCGTCAGACTAATCAAAAAATTTACGCTCTTGAAAAACGCTCATCTGCGCCAGCCACAGCTCCAGCTGGCACTGCTGTCACTCCGCCCAGCCAATAAACCACAGAGACTAAAATCAGCATGACTAATATTCGCCAACAAGACCTAATCGACAGCGTCGCTGACGCGCTGCAATATATTTCCTATTACCATCCAGTTGATTTTATTCAGGCGGTAAAACAGGCTTATGATCGCGAAGAGTCAAAGGCGGCGAAGGACGCTATGGCGCAGATCCTGGTCAACTCCCGCATGTGTGCCATGGGGCATAGGCCGATCTGTCAGGATACCGGTATTGTCACAGTGTTTGTTCGGGTCGGTATGAACGTCCAGTGGCAGGGAGATATGAGCCTTACGGATATGATCAATCAGGGTGTACGTCAAGCCTATACCCACCCAGATAATGTACTGCGCGCCTCGATCCTCAGCGATCCCGATGGCGAGCGTAAAAATACCGGTGATAACACGCCGGCAGTGATTCACTATGAGATAGTCCCAGGGGATAAGGTCTCAATCGACGTCGCAGCCAAAGGCGGTGGCTCCGAGGCGAAATCCAAGTTTGCCATGCTCAACCCCTCAGACTCAGTGGTCGACTGGGTACTTAAAATGGTTCCCACTATGGGTGCCGGTTGGTGCCCACCAGGCATGCTCGGCATAGGTATTGGCGGCACGGCTGAAAAAGCGATGTTGATGGCCAAGGAATCCCTGCTTGAGCATATAGATATCTCTGAGCTTCAGGCTCGAGGTGCTAGCAACCGCAATGAAGAATTGCGGCTTGAGCTGTTCGATAAGGTCAATGCACTGGGTATTGGTGCTCAGGGCCTCGGCGGTCTGACCACGGTTCTGGATATTAAGATCAAAGATTATCCTTCTCACGCAGCCAATAAAGCCGTGGCGATTATTCCCAACTGTGCGGCTACTCGCCATGTACACTTTGATCTGGATGGCAGCGGTCCAGCGCAACTGGACCCGCCGAATCTGGAAGATTGGCCAGAAATTACCTGGGAAGCGGATGAATCAGTACGCCGAGTGAATCTCAATGAAGTCACTCAAGAGGATATTGCCACCTGGAAGCCGGGGGATACGCTATTACTTTCTGGCAAAATGTTGACCGGACGCGATGCGGCGCATAAAAAAATGACCGATATTCTTGCCACTGGCGAAAAATTGCCGGTGGACTTAACCGATCGCTTTATCTATTACGTGGGCCCAGTTGACCCAGTGCGTGAAGAAGCGGTGGGCCCTGCTGGTCCTACTACGGCTACGCGCATGGATAAGTTTACCCGCACCATGCTCGAGGAGACTGGGCTGATGGGCATGATCGGTAAAGCCGAGCGCGGCCAGATTGGTATAGACGCTATTCGCGACAATGAAGCGGTCTATCTGATCGCTGTGGGTGGTGCAGCTTATCTGGTGTCCAAGGCAATTACCCACGCCGAGGTGGTGGCCTTCCCAGAGTTGGGAATGGAAGCGATCTATGAGTTTGAGGTCAAGGATATGCCGGTCACTGTGGCAGTGGATACCAAGGGCGAATCAGTACATCGCATAGGTCCACAAATATGGCAGGCAAAAATTGAGGAAAAAGCACTCACTTTGATCTAATCTCAATTGAATAGGTGGGTCTGCTCGATTTGGTTGGGAAGTAACCGGCCAAAGTAACTGGGCAGACTAGGTGAGCGTAAAGCAATATTAGTACAGGCTCCAGTAAGGAGCTATTCAACATAAAAGGGAAATAAAATGAAATCAATAAATGCAATCTTGGGAGCAACTGCACTGGTTTTGGCCGGGGCAGCAACTGCCGCCGATAACTGGTATCTGGGTGCAACAGCAGGTTACTTCGATCTCGATGGTGAGCGCGCGATTAGCGAAGACCACAATACAGTCACCGCTGGTGTTCAGGTGGGTAAATACCTGTCTGATAATGTGGCTTTAGAATTGGGTTATGGTGCCAATGTGGGCCATGACGATGTCGATGTACTATCACTCAATACACTGATCTGGATGAGCGACAGCGAGGTCACTGACTGGCGTCCCTATGTCTTGTTTGGTGTTAATCAGTACGACTTCCAAGACAGTTCTAATCTCGCCCTCGATCATGACGATCGCTCCACCCAGATCATGGTGGGTGTGGGTATGGGCACTCGGTTTAGTCACGGTCTCGAGTTTCGTGCCGATTTACGTGGCATGGCTGGTCATGATGAAGACGGTGAAGATGTGGGTGTGCAGTTCTCGCTGAACAAAGTTTTTGGTAGCAAGTCAGTTTCTCCTGCGCCAGCACCAGTGGCTGCGCCGGTTGTGACTCAGCCAGTAGCAGAGCCGGAAGTTGAGGCAGAACCAGAAGTACGCACCATCACCGTGCGACTCAATGTTGAATTTGAATTTAATAAAGACACTGTGTTGGCTGTTTATGGTGACCAGTTGGAAGCTATTGCCGCGGCCATGAAAGCTCAAGACGATATCGATCTGGTGCTCGAGGGTCACAGTGATAGCCGTGGATCCGACCAGTACAATATGAGCCTGTCTGATCGTCGCGCTAAGGCGGTCAAGGCCAAGCTGGTTGAAGATTATGGCATTCCTGCTGCCCGTATCAGTGCAGTGGGCTACGGTGAAACTCGGCCAATAGCCACCAACGAAACTGATGAAGGTCGCGCACGCAATCGCCGTGTAGTGGGCGAGATGTCTTTTTCTGAAGTCTACAACTTCTAATTGAAGTTGGCCCTAGTACTTAAAACGGCGCTATCCAGATAGCGCCGTTTTTTTATGCATAAAAATTCATTGTGATGGATAATGAAAGCCGGCATATCTGCGGGGATGAAAAATGGACAACACATTCTATTGGCACGACTACGAAACCTTTGGTATCAATCCGTCCATCGACAGACCCAGTCAGTTCGCCGGTCTGCGCACCGATTTTGATCTAAACCCGATTGGTGATCCGCTGGTGATCTACTGCCAGCCACAGCCAGATCTGCTGCCCGCACCTCAGGCCTGCTTGGTTACCGGTATTACCCCCCAGCAGGCGCTAAAAGAAGGCCTTGCCGAGCCCGCGTTTATTGATGCTATCCATCAGCAGATGTCACGACCCAATACCTGCAGTGTCGGTTACAACAGTATTCGCTTTGACGATGAAGTGACCAGATACACGCTCTATAGAAATTTCTACGACCCCTATCAGCGAGAGTGGAAAAATGGCAACTCGCGCTGGGATATTATCGATATGCTGCGCCTCTGCCGCGCTCTGCGTCCTGAGGGTATCGAATGGCCAGACCATGAACCCGGCCGCCCCAGTTTTAAATTGGAAGACCTAACCAGCGCCAATGGCCTAGCTCACGAAGCCGCCCACGACGCGCTCTCAGATGTCACTGCCACCATTGCCATGGCCAAGCTAGTTAAGGAGAAACAGCCGCGACTGTTTGACTATGCACTACAAAATCGCGGCAAAAAGCAGATCGCTGCAATGCTCGACTTAAAGGCCCGCAAACCGTTTTTCCATATCTCTGGCATGCTCGCCAAAGAACATATGTACGGCGCGCTGATGATGCCATTGGCGCAGCACCCAACCAACAGCAACGGCATTATCTGCTTTGATCTGTCTGCCGACCCAGAGGCTTTGGTAAGCCTTAACGAACACCAGATTCGCGATCGCGTATTTAGCGCCAGCAGCGATTTGCCCGAAGGCACAGAGCGCATTCCCCTCAAGTTAATCCATGTTAATAAAGCGCCGGTAGTCACCACCCACAAACTGGTGGATGCCGCCGCGGCCAAACGCTTGGATATTGACCTTGAACGCTGTGAGCGCAACTGGCAGCGCCTCAATAGCATGGATCTAAGCGACAAGCTTCAGCTAGTATTTCGCGAGCAAACATTTCCGCCTAAATCCGATGCCGAGCAACAGCTCTATGGCGGTTTCTTGCCCAACCAAGACAAGGGCCTGTTGGATGAAGTGCGGCGCGCGACAGCCAGGGACTTTAGTCAGCAGCAGTTCTATTTTGCCGATCAGCGCTATAATCAACTGCTGTTTAGCTACCGCGCCCGTTATTTTCCTGAATCTCTGACTGCCGAAGAACAGCAGACCTGGCTCGACAGTTGTCGCTGGCGGCTCACCGATGAGCAGTCCGGTTATCTAACCTTGCAGCAAAACCGCAAGACCTTGGATGGATTGCTCGCCGACACAAGCCTCAGTGATCACAAGCGCGGAGTGCTTCAGGCATTGGAGAGCTGGAGTCAATCGGTGGCAGAGCGGTTTGCGCTTAACTGAACAGCGGTTGTAATTGAGAAGCACCGGCAAACAGGCTAGAATCCGCCAACTAAATTGCCCCGAGGTACCGCGTGAACTTCACCGGCGCGCATATACTTTCCATCAGCCAATTTCAGCGGCAGGATGTTGAGCAGATTTTCTCTGTAGCAGATCGAATGGAACCCTATGCACTGCGCAAAAGGGTCACCCGGGTGCTTGAAGGCGCCATTCTCGGCAATATGTTTTTTGAAGCCAGCACCAGAACCCGAGTCAGTTTCGGCTCGGCGTTTAATCTGCTCGGCGGCGAAGTTCGCGAGACCGCCGGCTTTGAAAGTTCGGCACTGGTCAAAGGCGAATCCCTCCAGGACACCGCCAGAGTATTGTCCGGTTTTAGCGATGTCATCTGCATGCGCCATCCCCAGGAAGGCTCGGTGGCGGACTTTGCCAGCGCCAGCCGTGTACCGGTAATGAACGGCGGTGATGGTGCCAACGAACATCCCACCCAAGCATTGTTGGATCTCTATACTATTGGTCGCGAGTTAGAGGCCAAGGGCCGCACTATTGACGGCTTGCGAATCGCCATGATCGGCGATCTGCGTCACGGCCGCACCGTGCACTCTCTGAGCAAGTTGCTCAGCCTCTACAACAATATCCAGGTGATGCTGATCTCGCCTAGAGAGTTGGCTCTGCCAGAGAGCATTGTCGAGCAGATGCGCAGCGCTGGTGTCACAGTGACTGTCTCCGATGAATTGAACAACAGCATTGCCAATGTCGATATTGTCTATTCCACCCGAATTCAAGAAGAGCGCTTTAACAGCAAAGCCGAAGCGGATTTATACCGCGGCAAGTTTCGCCTTAATCAGGCCATCTATACCCAGCACTGCGAGCCCAATACGGTGATTATGCACCCACTGCCCAGGGACTCCCGAAGTGATGCCAATGAGCTCGACTGCGATCTTGACGACAACCCCAATCTGGCCATTTTCCGCCAGACCGACAACGGCCTGTTGATCCGCATGGCGCTGTTTGCCCTGGTGCTGGATGTGGTGGACAAGGTGGACCAATTCTCTCGCGAGGTTCACTGGTACAACTCTCGACAGCAGTAAAACCCATGACCATAACCACCGATCACCAGTAAGTGGAGGCGATGGTTTTTTGTTCCAAGTATTCAAAAAACTGCCTGAAATTTTAATAGAGCATGTAGAGCAAGAGTACTTTAGAGGTTTCAATGAGTGAATTTGACGATATTCGTCCCTACAACGACAGTGAAGTGCCCGCGGTTATTGCGCGCCTGATTGCCAGCTCCGAATTTATCGACCTGCTGCTATCGCGACGCGCGCCGCTGCTGGCGAAAATCTGCCCCTGGCTGCTGCGTCCACTACTGCGTCGCGCCCTCTCTAAAGCCGCTAAAAATATGCGCACGGTGGCTGACCTACAGAGTTACCTCACTGTATCCCTGAAGGCACTGGTGGATAAAACTACCGATGGTTTTAGTTTCAGTGGCCTAGAAAAGCTCGATCCAAAAAAATCCTATTTGTTTCTCAGCAATCACCGCGATATAGCCATGGACCCGGCCATGGTTAATCTGGCCCTAATCGAAAGCGGCATGGACACATTGCGCATCGCCATTGGCGACAACTTGTTGAGCAAGCCCTTTGCCGCGGACCTGATGCGAGTTAATCGCAGCTTTATTGTTAAGCGCAATATTAGTGGTCGCCGGGAAAAGCTCACTGAGCTAAAGAAGCTCTCAGCTTATATCCGTCACTCCATAGTTCAAGACGGCGTGTCAATCTGGATTGCCCAGCGCGAAGGTCGCGCTAAAGATGGCCAGGACCGCACCGAAACCGCCCTGTTAAAAATGCTCGCCCTGTCCAAGGACAAGGAGCAGAGTTTTGCCCAGGCCAGCAGCGAGCTCGCTATGGTGCCGGTGAGTATTTCCTATGAATACGATCCCTGTGATGTGGACAAGGGCCGCGAACTATTCGCTACCCAGAATGGACGGGACTATATCAAACAGGAGTTTGAGGACCTCGACACTATTCAGAAGGGGCTTGTTGGCTATAAAGGCAGGGTGCATGTGGCTTTTGGTGATGAGTTTTCTGATGAACTTAGTGATGGGCTAGAAAGCCCAGACAAACTGTCCGCAGCCATAGATCAGCAGATTTACAGTCAGTACAAACTGTTTCCGAGCAATATAATCGCCTATCAAATGCTCGGCAAAACCGAAGGCTTAGAGCGCGCCAAGCAGCTTTGGCCGGATTGCGATTGGGCTGATATACAAGCCTCTTTCCAGAGCCGTCTCAATGCCGCACCGCGAGATTATCGCAGCATCATTACCCAGAGCTATGCCGCTCCGGTAGACAATTATTTACAGGCGATACAGGGATGTTAATTTTTTGTTAGACCCAGAAGTCAGAGAGACAATCCAGCAGGGCTATCGCAAGTTCTTAAAGTCCCGCGACCTGAGTCCCCGTCTCGGACAAAAACAGATGATTGCCACCGTGGCCAACGCTCTCACCGACAGCGACCCAGATAAACGCTTGGCCGTGGTTGAAGCCGGCACAGGTACAGGTAAAACCGTCGGCTATTTAATCGCCGCACTGCCCATAGCTCGCGCCTTAAAAAAGACCGTGGTAGTGGCCACCGGCACTATTGCCCTGCAAGAACAGTTAATTCACAAAGACCTTCCGGAACTCCTCGAAGCCTGCGGCTGGGACCATAGCTGCGCACTGGTGAAAGGTCGCGGACGCTACGCCTGCAACCTGAAAATGGAACAGTGCCTAGACGCCATTAAGTCAAAAGACGCCGGGCTGTTTCTTTTCGAAGATGAAGAAGCCTTTAACCCCAATATACAAACCGAAGATCTCTATCGTGAAATGTCCGACGCCCTCGCAGATGGCAGCTGGGATGGCGACCGCGACTCCTGGGAGTCACGCATACAGGACGTGGAATGGCGTGCCCTAACCATTGATCGCCGCCAGTGCAGTGGTCGCCGCTGTCGTTTTGTTAATCAGTGCGCCTTCTTTAATGCTCGCAATGAACTGGAAGAGAGCGAGTGTATAGTCGCCAACCACGATCTGGTCATGGCTGACCTGGCTCTGGGAGGCGGTGCGATTTTGCCACCACCGGAAGACTGCATCTATATCTTCGATGAAGGTCACCGTATTGGTGACACCGCCATTCGTCACTTTGGTGCCGAGTGTCGGGTCAATAACAGCATTACCTGGCTTGAGCGCCTGCAGAAGCAGTGTAAAGGTCAGGCGCCCCTATTTGAAAAAGATACCGCACTGGCGGAGCAGCTGCCGCGCATTGAGCGTGAAGCGACAAAAATTATTGAGCTATTGAACTTTGCCTATCCGATGCTGCAGCAAGCCTTGGAATCTGCCGACTATCCAGAGGATGGACGCTATAGATACGCCAATGGCGATATAGGCGAAGGGCTGCGTGATATAGCTTCGCAACTGGCCAAGCAGACCAGCGGCTGGCTCGGGCGACTGGAAGTCTTGGTCGATACTCTAAATGATGCTCTGGGGGACAAAAACTACCCCATTCCTGCTCCAGATGTGGAACTCTTCTACCAGCAAGCTGGCAGTTGGCAGTCCCGGGCAGAGCAGCTTTTAGCCCTGTGGGACAGATTGCAGCGCGAAATTAAAACCGGTGATATGCCATTGGCCTGTTGGCTGCGTCTCGACGACAGCGGCGGCAATGTGGACATCTCAGTAAATGCCAGCCCAATTCAGGCGGCGGAACTGTTGCGCGATGTCTTGTGGGGCAGCTGCTATGCCTCAGTGGTCACTTCGGCAACTCTAAGGGCACTGGGCTCATTTCAAACCTTGCAGCGGGAGACCGGAATTCCCGACTTCGCTCACTTTATGACTGTCGCTGGCGCCTTCGATTATCAGCAGGCCGCCGTGATTCGCGTGCCGGCCGATGCGGTTGAAGGCAATCAGGCCGATGCCCACACCAGTTATATTATTGATCACTTCGCCGACTACGAAGAGCCTCGCTGTGGCACATTAGTGCTGTTTTCGTCCCGCAGGCAGATGGAACAGGTCTATGACGATCTCTCAAAAGAACTGCAGAACAATATTCTTATTCAGGGCAAATTATCCAATCGCGAAATGGTACGCCTGCACAAAGAACGCATAGATCAGGGCCGCACTAGCGTGCTGATGGGCTTGGCGAGCTTTGCCGAAGGTGTGGATCTGCCCGGCGATTACTGCCGTCACGTAGTGATTGCCAAGCTGCCATTTGCGGTGCCAGATGATCCACTCCATGAGGCCCTATCGGAATGGATTGAAGCCCGGGGCGGCAACTCCTTTTTTGATATTGCTCTACCCATAGCTTCGCTGCGATTAGTTCAGGCCTGTGGCCGGCTGCTGCGCACGGAAAAAGATACAGGCACAGTTACCATTCTCGATAAACGTTTGATCACCAAGCGTTATGGCACTCAGCTGTTAAATGGGTTGCCGCCTTTCCGTCGTGAAATTGGGTAGGCTGCTTGCTTTAAAGAGCCGGGCCAAAAAGAGGGGGTAGGGTCTATGAGTGAACGTCACAGCCAGTTAGCCAATCTTCTTTTTGATCTAGAAAAAGAACTTCGCCAAGCCAAGCTGTGGGCGCAACAGAGCCCACCACCAGAGGCGCTAGTCAGTACCGAACCCTTTTCAATTGACCTGTTGACCTTCACCGAATGGTTGCAGTTTGTTTTTCTGCCCAAGATGTACGCCACAATCGAGGCGACAGAAGAACTACCACAGAGCTGTAGTATCGCGCCCATGGCGGAGCAGTATTTCAGTGCTGAAGAAGTATCGGGAAAAAGGTCTGGCGAGGATTCTAGCGAGTCTTGTAATCAGAGCTCTAAGGAAACCGCCGGAAAAATTGATCGAAGATCAATTATCCGGCGTCTTGAGGCTATAGATGACTTTATTTGCGGTCACTAGCAGGGCGCTTGCTTGGCTTGCGGGGCGCTGAATCAGAACCGCGATGAGCTTTTGGCTTGCCTTTAAATGCGGGCTTTTCTTTGTTGAAGGCAGGCTTGTCGCGCTTGCCCTTGTATGCTGGTTTTGCATCACGCTGTTCGCCAGCAGTACCATTGTCGACACTGATCTTTAATGGCTTCTGGCAGACACGCACCTTATATAGGTGATCAAATAACTCTTTCGGCATACCTTCTGGCAGATCAACAGTGCTGTAATCATCATGTAATTTGATATGGCCAATAAACTGTGCATCGATCTCCGCTTCGTTGGCAATGGCACCAACAATATTCTTCGGTGACACATCATCATTGCGGCCGACCTCAATACGGTAGGTAACCATGGCAACTTCATTGCCTTCGCCATCTACAGTCGGGCCCTTGTCTCGTGGTGGCTTGGGCGCGCGATCAGGACGCTGACGCTCGCTTCGATCACTGCGATCGTTTCTTTCACTTCTTTCGTTGCGATCGGGTCTCTCGCTGCGCTCTCGTGGCTTGCGCTCGTTGCGATCACTAGCCGAGGCTCGCGGCGTGTCTATAGCAACCATCTTCGGGAACAGCGGACGTTCTTTCTGGGCTTCAAAGGCCAGAGCTGCAGCCAGCAAAACCATATCAATGTCGTTCTCAGCGGCAACTTCTTTCACCAATGAGTGAAACTTATCCAGCTTGGTGGACTTGCACATACCAACCAACTGCTCTTTAAACTGAGCAATACGCTGGCCGCTAACTTCTTCATTGCTCGGCAGATTAAACGAGCTAATCGGCTGACGGGTCGACTTCTCAATCGAACGCAGCATGCGAATTTCTTTCTGGGTAACAAACATGATCGCCTTGCCTTCACGACCAGCACGTCCAGTTCGACCAATACGGTGAACATAGGACTCATTGTCGTAGGGAACGTCATAGTTGATTACATGGCTGATACGCTCAACGTCCAAACCGCGCGCGGCGACGTCGGTGGCCACAACTATATCCAGTTGGCCTTTCTTTAAGCGGTTAATAGTGCGCTCACGCAGCGTCTGAGTCAGATCACCATTTAGTGCCGCTGAGGAAAATCCGCGCGCTTCAAGCTTCTCGGCAATTTCCAGTGTCGACGACTTGGTGCGCACAAAAATAATCATGCCATCAAACTGCTCAACATCAAGAATGCGAGTCAGGGCGTCCATTTTCTGGTGGCCTTTAACCATCAGGTGAGACTGAGCAATACGCTCAACAGTCTTTGTCTTATTTTGAATGCTGACCACTTCGGCATCGCCGAGATACTTGTCGGCAACACGTTTGATCGCTGGCGGCATAGTGGCAGAGAACAGTGCACGCTGACATTCAGGTGGTGTCTTAGCCAGAATAGTCTCGACATCATCGATAAAGCCCATGCGCAACATCTCATCGGCTTCGTCCAAAATCAGACCTTTAATATTGCTCAGGTCCAAGCTGCGGCGACGCAAATGGTCAAGCATACGACCTGGCGTGCCTACAACAACCTGGGCGCCGCGCTTCAAACCACGCAACTGGCCACCAATATCTGCACCACCGTAGATCGGCAGAACATGGAAGCCTTTGATATGTTTGGCATAGCTCTGGAACGCTTCAGCCACCTGAATCGCCAACTCACGAGTCGGTGTCAGGACCAGAATTTGCGGTGTTTTTTGTTTCTCATCCAGCATGCTGAGGAACGGCAGCGCGAAAGCTGCAGTCTTGCCAGTACCCGTCTGTGCTGTACCCAGAAGGTTTTTACCTTCCAGAAGGATCGGTATGCTCGCCTCTTGAACGGGAGAGGGTTGCTCGTAACCGAGTTGCAGTACGGCTTTGAGGACGGGGGCAGAAATACCCAGTGATGCGAAGTCAACGGACGACATTAATTTACCTGTGCTTGGGGAATTTTGGGGCCCCGGATTATGAGGCGGCGAAGTATACGCCTAAGTGACTCTTTTTTATAGTTTATTCGGGTCTAATTTGATGGCGGAGAAGCTTTGATTTACATGGGGTTAGCGGTGGTTGGCAGGGCTAAATTTTTCTGCCCCCGAGTTCGGCATTAAAGCACCGTCTCAATCATCACCTCGATCACCACCTGAGTCTTCACCGAATTGGCAATAAAGCACTGCTCATGTGCTTGATGATGCATCTGTTCCAGCTTCTCCATTGTCGGTTGTTTGTCGTCAGAGAAAGTCGCCCGCGGCTGAAGAGTCACTTTGGTTATTGAGATTTTACCCTCGGCATCTTTCTCCACAATGCCAATCGCGTTATCAATATACTGATCAATCACAAAGCCCCGCTTCCCCGCGATAGCCAAGAAAAACAGCATATGACAACTGGACAGTGAGGCAATAAACGCTTCTTCAGGGTCTACATTGGCCTCAACGGAATAGGGCGGCGGCACAATGGATGGGGCAGAAGAGGCGGCAACAACTGCACCGCCGTCAAATTTCCAGCTGTGACCGCGACTGTATTTATTATCGCTAAAGGCTTCTTCAGGTTGGCGTTTCCAGACGACCTTTGCGCTATATTCAGACATTTCTCTACCTCTCTATTGTTCGCTGGCGGCTCTAACCGCATCGGCAAGGGCTTTTGAACCGGTACTCTGTAAATGGCTAATCACACTCTCTCTATCGTGCTCAGCTCTATTTTGGCTGAGCTTGTATTTGCACTGAATATCCTTAATTTCTATCTCAAAGCCAACAATATGCTTGAGCATTCCCGGGTTATAGTCTTGGTTCCAATAGGTCTCAAAAGCGTCTTCATACTTAGTGCTCAGACTGTCGACGATGGTTTTTACCGCAGCAAGTTCTGGCAAGATTTTGCAGGTCCCATAGATATGCACAGCCTGATAATTCCAAGTTGGAACCCCTGGGTTTAGATACCAAGTGGGCGAGATGTAGCCATGAGGACCTTCCAGGGTGACCATAACTTCTTGGCCGTTGATGTCACTGGCCTGAGGATTTTGCCTGGCGAAATGGCCAAACAGTTTTTGCCTGTCATCACTGACTAAAAAGGGAATGTGGGACGAGAATAGTCTTCCTCGCAAGGTTGAAATGATTTGCCCAAATGCATTGTGCTCAATAAACGAGAAAATCTCATCACGATCAGTAATGTGGAATTGTTTAGATATATACATTGAACGCAGGTCCCTGTGAGGTTATTCAAATCTTACTATCAAAGTAGCACAGGACTGCGCTGGGATTTTCAACTTGATGGGGTTTTTTCTATGTGTGGCCTCTAGGAATTGGAATTGTCTATAAATTAGTCTGGTCAATGATCTCTATAGCACTAGCTAGCTATTCATAAGCGACAAAGTGGGTTTAAATACCCACATAAAAAATAACAATTCACCACAGGATTCACCATGTCTGAGCTCTACCTAGTCCGCCACGCCCAAGCCTCCTTTGGCGCCGCCAACTACGATCAACTCTCAGACCTAGGTCATAAACAATCCCGCTGGTTAGGGGAACATCTGGGTAAGCGTCAGGCTAAGTTTGACACCTTTGTGCTCGGGGATATGGTGCGTCACCATGAAACCATGGATGGCATCTGCGCTGGTATGGGCATCGATGGCAGCGATCGGATAGTGCTTCCGGGGCTCAATGAATATAACTTTGTTGATATGACCGCAGCCTATGGCAAAAGTCATGGTGACGATCCACTCTACCAAGCTATCGCCGCTGATCCAGAAGACCGCAAAAACTACTTTCGTCTGCTGCGCAAAGTATTAACTCTGTGGACAAGAGATGAAATCGAAGATGCGCCGGAATCCTGGGTCGATTTTAAAGGCCGAGTACTCGACGCTCAGCAACAAATACAAGCCATGGCTGACAGCGGAAACTCTATTCTCGCTATTGGTTCAGGGGGCTCGATTAGTACCTTTGTGGGAGGGGTGTTGGGGATTCCGGATGAGAATGTCTTTGATCTAAATTTGCAGTATAAAAACACCGCGATTAGTCATTTCTTTTTCAATAAACGGAAAATGAATTTGACTGGATTTAATGGGGTTCCACATTTGGATACAAACGAGATGGAACAGTACATAACCTATGGGTAGAGCTTAATAATTCAAAAAATCCAAGCTACCAACAACCAAATAATCACAAAAAATAAAAAGAACCCACCCAAAATAAACTGAATCTCACCCAGCAAACCATCGCCCGCCGAAACGGCAAACACAATCATAATCACGATAGTGACAAAGAACGAAATCACCGCCGAATCCCTAAATCCCAGCCCCGGCGTAAAGTGCACACTGACCAACTCAGCCACAATCGGTGCCATCAGAAAAATAGCCAAGCCCAGCACCAACACGAGGCTGACAATGGCTATGGCGATCTTGCGGGTTTCGTTTTTATCTTTTTCGTCTGTTTCTCCAACCATCTCTATCACTCACCATTTTGATTGGCTTTAATCAGCTCACGGATTTTATTTGGATCGGGCATGCCGCTGGCAATGATTTCTGGGGAGTCACCTGCGGTGTAGATCTCGATGGTGCCGACGCCAAATATGCGGTTAAAGAACGACTGCTTAACCTTGGTGGTGCGCACGCTGGTCAAATTCACCTCTGAACGCTCTTTGCTGAGTAGGCCTTTCTCAAAGAGAATCTCATTGTTATTGACACTGAGCTTTGAGGCTTTGTTTTTTAGATGCCAGGTCAGCAGTATTAACAGTCCTATTCCCCCTACCGGAATAAGGATCAAACAGAGAATAAATCCCAGGGGGTTGTTCTTGAACATAACGGGATGTTCTGAATACAGCTCGCTCATGGTGTTGCTCCTTGATAAATGCCGCTTAGGCCTTTTTTATGGGTCATATCAGTTTTGTTTTTGCCAAAGTGTTACAGGGCATTAATCAGAATCCACAGTGAGCTCACTAAGATGGTGATCAAGGTGGTGGACATCCCTATGGGGCGCAGGACACTGGGCCCAAGTTCGGTGATGGCGAGATAGTGACAGATACGCCCGAGAACCAGTGCGATACCGAGAATATGTAGCCACATATCTTTGGCTCCCAGCAGTTCCATTGCCACAAACAGCAGCAGGGCGATGGGCACGGTTTCAATAAAGTTACCCTGACCACGGATGCGTCGCAGCATCTCGGGATCGTCGCCGGTGCCGATAAAAATATTGCTCTGCACCCGATATAGGCCGGCGCGCAGGGTAAAGAAAATAAATAGTAGACCCAGAAGGGCGATGTAGATCGGGGTAATACTTAGTAAGGTTGGCAGTTGCATGTTAACTCCGTTGTAGATGGTTGAACTGGACGGGCTGAGGTATTGACCAACTCGTAAAAACACAGTCAATTACCCGCTTATTGGATTTAAAATAGACCAAACCACGGTGCTTTACCTGTTTAAGCGGTTGATTGCTGTTGGCAGCGGTCAGTAGTACTCCGAAGTCCTGTTTTTTCTAGTGGCAATCAGTCTCTGCGGGTTAAACTATTACCACTAAAAAAACTGCCGATCGGTGACAACAGATAATTAGGGGAGAGACAGGTGACAACAGAATTCGATATGAGCGGCAAGGTCGCTATGGTGACAGGTGCATCCAGTGGTTTTGGTGTTAATTTCGCAAAAATCCTGGCCGCTCGTGGCGCTAAGGTGGTAGTGGCAGCACGCCGTGTGGATCGTCTTGAGGCCCTAGTGGCTGAGATCCAGGCAGCTGGTGGTGAGGCCTGTGCAGTGGCGATGGATGTGACCAGTGCCGAGTCGGTTACCGCGGCCTTTGATAAGGGCGAGGCGGCCTTTGGCACGATCACTGTGGTCTCTAACAATGCCGGTGTTGCCGATGGTAAGAGTGCGTTAAAAGCTGATGAGGCGAGCTGGGATTGGATTGTAGACACCAACCTAAAAGGTGTGTGGATGGTCGCTCAAGAAGCCGCTAAGCGCATGATTGCAGCGGGAGTGGGCGGCAATATTGTCAACACAGCCTCTATCTTGGGTCTGCGGGTGACCTTTGCTCAGTCGGTTTACTCAGCGTCTAAAGCTGGCGTGATCCAGTTGACCAAGGCCCAGGCACTGGAGTGGGGTCGCAAAGGTATTCGTGTGAACGCTCTCTGCCCAGGCTACTTTTTAACTGAAATGACGGAGTCGTTATTTGATTCCCCTGAAAGTGCCAAGTTTCTGGGCTCGTCGCCCCTCGGACGTGCCGGCAATATGGATGAGATCAGTGCGCCATTTTTGCTCTTGGCCAGCGATGCGGGCAGTTATTTAACCGGTGTTGCATTGCCGGTGGATGGCGGGCAATGTATTGGTAGTATGTAACAACGTTAATCAAACCGCACAGATGGAAATGCTATGAGCTTGCAAGATAATCGCCGTGAATATGATTACGGAAAACTAACTCGGGAGTCCTTGTCGGCCAGCCCCTTCGATCAGTTTAAGCTGTGGATGGAACAGGCCATCGAGGCGGGTATTCAGGATCCCACGGCGATGAGTGTTGCCACTGTGTCCGCCGAGGGTAAACCTTGGCAGCGCATGGTGTTGTTAAAAGACTTTGATCAGCGCGGTTTTGTGTTCTATACCAATCTTGGCAGTCGCAAGGCTAAAGAGATTGATGCTAATGCGCAGGTCAGTCTGCATTTCCCCTGGTTGCAGCTGGATCGTCAGGTGATTGTCGGCGGCCGTGCTGAGCGCTTATCCACTGTGGATGTGATGAAATATTTTCTCAGCCGTCCCAAGGGCAGTCAGTTAGCCGCCTGGGCATCGAAGCAAAGCAGTCGAATTAACTCCCGTCAGGCACTGGAAACCCAGTTTGCTCAGATCAAAGAGAAGTTTGCTGAAGGTGAAATTCCATTACCAGATTTTTGGGGTGGTTTTCGGGTGGTCCCTGAAGAGATTGAGTTTTGGCAGGGTGGCGAAATGCGTCTTCACGATCGGTTTAGTTACTCGCGCTCTGAGGACAATAATGACGACTGGGATGTTAGTAGACTGTCGCCCTAATCAATTGCTGTTAATATTTTATCGCTGTAATCACTAAACACCGGTCTCCAGCCGGTGTTTTAACGTTTATCTCGTCATTGATAGACTTGCCCACCAGTGCCCTAGCTATGGGTGAGTCGATGCTAATCCAATTGAGGGCCGCATCAATCTCGTCGGATCCCACTAGCCTGTAGATATGCTCATCGCCACTGTCTGCATCTTCCACGGTTACCCAGGCGGCAAAAAACACCTTTGATGGGTCTCTGGGTTTGTCTTCGACTATGGTGGCTTCTTCTATGCGCTTGGTGAGGTAGCGTACGCGGCTATCTATTTCACGAAGGCGGCGCTTGCCGTAAATATAGTCGCCGTTCTCTGAGCGATCACCGTTTTTGGCGGCTTCGTGAACAATGTGTGTGACCTTGGGGCGTTCGACTTTCCAAAGCTGATGCACCTCGGCGCGCATCTTGCTGGCGCCCTCTGGTGTTATGTAGGGAGAGCTTTTGGGCGCCGGAGGGCGATAGCGGCCCATGGTTTAAGCCTCTGCCTGCAGGTTAAAAACCTCTTGGTAAAACTGTAGTTCAGATTCCATGGCGCGAATAATATTATCCGCCTTTCTAAATCCATGGCCTTCATCGGGGAAGGTGATATGGGCCACTTTAATGCCTTTGTCTTGCAGTAGTTTAACCATCATTTCTGCTTGATTTGGGGGCACCACTTTGTCTTCTAAGCCCTGCAAAAAAATCACCGGGCAGTTGAGGCCACCAGCATGATGGATGGGGGAACGTTCAAGATAGATATCTCTGCGTTCTGGGTAGGGTCCAATCAGGCTATCCATATAGCGCGATTCAAATTTGTGCGTGTCTTTGGCCAGGGTTTCCAAGTCGCCAATACCGTAGAGGCTGGCTCCCGCCTGAAAGGTATCGGTGAAGGTTAGCGCCGAGAGCACGGTATAACCTCCAGCACTGCCACCGCGGATCAGGCAGCGCTGTGGGTCGATCATCTGCTGTTCTCTGAGATAGCCAATGGCATGTTGGGTATCTTGCACATCGGCAATTCCCCAGGCGCCAGTCAATGAATGGCGGTAAGCGCGGCCAAAGCCTGTGCTGCCACGGTAGTTGATATCCACTACGGCAAAGCCTCGATTGCACCAGTACTGCAGTTTAAAGTTTAAACCACTGTCGGCGGAGCCGGTAGGACCGCCGTGGCAGAGGGCGATCACCGGTGGCAATTCGTCTTCGAGACCGCAGTATTGGCCATTGGTTGGAGGATAGTAAAAGGCATGCACCTGTTGGCTATCGGAATCGTCGCCGCTGACAAATAAAATTGATTGGGGTTCGGCGAGATCCGCAGGGTCCAGTGCCAGGGTGGCAGGGGAATAGGCTGATTCCACGGCGCCACAGGGGCTAATGCTGATCAGTTCGCTGGGCAATGCTGCGGCACCGGCGACGACAAAGAGCTTGTCTTGGTGGCAGGTAAGTGCCTGCATACTGCTGTAATGACAGTCTATTTGGCTCAGCTGGCCCGAGGCAATATGGATAAAACCGCTGTTCCAGACACCCTTAGCAGTCCAGATACAGGCAATATTATTGATATCAATAAAGTCATAGGTGCACATGCCAAACTGCCACAGGGGCGTGGCAAATTCAGCCTCCATTTCTAGTAGTGCAACGACAGCGCCATTTTCAATACGGTAAATATTCCACCAGTTATTTTTGTCCGAGACAAAATAGAGCTGATTGTCAGGTGACCACTGGGGCTGAAAAATAGCCTCATCGTTGTCTGCGCCGGCCATCAATGTTTTATTGGTTAGACTGCTATCTGTGAGATTAGCCTGCCAAAGTTGCGTGCTATCCCAGGGCATATTGGGGTGCTGCCACTCTATCCAGCAAAGCTGTTTGCTGTCGGGGCTGATGCGTGGGTAGGCATAAAAGTCTGCGCCATTCACCAGCATGCTGAGGCTGCCACCGGAGATGGCAATGCTGACCAGTGTATTTTCTGGCTCGCGATCTTGATGATGAATTTCACAGACGGCAATAAGTTGCTGACGCGCTGAGTCAAGAATTAAGTCAGCAAAGCGTGGACCCTTTTCCGTGATGGCGACAGGCTGTTTATTCTCCGTGAGTGACAGCTGATAAATACGTTGGTCGGCGGCATTCACAAAATACAGATAATTATCATCTGCGGCATAAGCCATGCCGCCATATTCGTGTACTCGGCTGCTATGACTAAAAGGTGCCGTGAGTAAGTCTCTGATACTGCCATCGGGTTCGCGGCACATAATGACATTGCGACCCGCTTCCCAGGGGCGACTTTCAGTCCAGAACAGGCGCTCGCCATGGGACTGCAGAAAATTTAATCCCGGTGCTGCGCGGGTAATCAGCTCGGCACTAATGGTGGACGGCCAGCTGCCATAGGCTTTGGGTATTTTGTTCATATTAGCCGCCCGCCAGTTTGACATTGTGGCCGAGTTTTTCCAGCGCCGCCTTAAGGGTCTCGCGATGATCTCCCTGAATTTCAATCACCCCATCTTTGACCGTGCCGCCGGTGGAGCATTTCTGTTTAAGCTGCTTGGCCAGTGTTTTTAAGTCGCCTGCTGGCAGGCCTAAGCCAGAGACCGTGGTGACCCCTTTGCCTTTGCGACCTTTGGTTTCGCGACGAATACGCACAGTGCCGTCGCTCTCGACGATTTGCTCTGTGGGTGCCTGTTTGATGCGCCCTGAATCTGTGGAGTACACCAGTCGCGATTCGTTATTTGCCATCTGAGTTCTCAGTTAATTGGTTAGGAGGATCTTACCAATATGCTGGCTCGATTCCATTAGCGCATGCCCCTTATGTGCCTCAGCCAGTGGAAAGCGGCTGTGAACCACAGGCTTAAATTTGCCCTCGGCGATTAAGGGCCAAACCTGCGACTCAACACCTGCGGCAATACGCGCTTTATTTTCTAGGGACTGAGCCCGCAGAGTCGAACCGGTTAAAACGATCTGCTTAAGCATCAATGGCAGCAGATCCAGTTCGGCTTTTGAGCCGCGCAAAAAGGCAATGCTGACAATTCTCGCCTGAGGCGCGCAGGCGCTAAAGTTGCGCTGCATATAGTCACCACCGACCATATCCAAGACCACATTGACGCCACTGCCGGTAAGTTCTTGGCAGACCTCAACAAAGTCTTGCTGGTTATAGTTCACCGCTTTCACCGCACCCAGATCTTCACAGACCGCACACTTTTCATCAGAGCCCGCTGTGGTGATCACATTAACCCCCATGGCCGTGGCCATCTGAATCGCCGTGGTGCCAATACCACTGGAACCGCCGTGGACCAGCAGCCATTCACCGGCTTTTAACGCAGCCCGTTCAAATAGATTGTGCCAAACCGTAAAGCAGGTTTCAGGCAAGGCCGCCGCATCCACCAGATCCAAACCTTGGGGAATAGGTAAGCACAGGGACTCTTCGGCAATGGCGTACTGCCCATAACCGCCGCCTGAAAGCAGCGCACAGACCTGATCACCAATGACCCAATTCGTGACGCCCTCGCCTACAGCCACTACAGTGCCTGAGACTTCGAGGCCGGGGATATCAGTAACACCTGGAGGTGGCGGGTAAAAACCCATGCGCTGAAATACATCCGGACGATTGATGCCGGCTGCAGCGACTTGAACCAACAGCTGATTGGCAGTGGGTTGGGGCACAGCTCGAACGCTGGGTTTTAAAACCTCTGGGCCGCCTGGTTGGGTGATTTCGATGCTGGTTTGGCTTGTGGGTAAGCTCATAGTGGTTACTCTTTTGGAAGACGCTGAGTTTAGCCGCTTATGGCTTAACTTCTCAATGCCACAAACACACCACCACCGATTAATAATGCACCAGAGCCAAACTTTAGATATTGAGTCCTGGGTGAGGCTGCAAACGAGGATTTGGTTTTTGCAGCCACATAAGCATAGCCTGCCATTACTAGACCTACAGAGAATGTTGCGATCACAAATAATAGGCCAATATCGATCATGGAGATGGTTTCCAGATCCATAAATGCCGGAAAGAAGCTGATATAAAACAACGTGACTTTTGGATTGCTCACGGAAGTGGCGAGCCCAACCAAATAGTTGGTGGAGTAGTTGGCGGGTTTCAGCGCTGCGCTGGGGCTATTGCTATTATCAGAGGTGATTAACTGATAACCCAGATAGATAAGATAAGCGGCGCCAGCATATTTAATAATCACAAAGAAGCTGCCCATCACTTCGGCAAGAGCGGCTAGGCCAAATATGGCCAGGGCGATAAAAATAAAGTCGCCGCTGAGAATGCCCATTGCCGTTGCCAGGCCTTGGCGAAAGCCGGAGTCCAGTGCCCGAGCCACAACCACAACAACGCCAGGTCCCGGGAGTAGGGCCAGTACGATCATGGTGCTGTAGAGAGCCAGTGCGGAGGTTAGGGTCATAGGGTTTTTTTTATCCGATATTTGTTCGATAGTTAATTTAGTACGTTTTTGAGTTTAGTCCAGACTCGGCCGTCGATGGCGGCTAAGCCTAGTCCAATAATGGCCATGCCGATAAAGTGTCTGCTATGCAGCTGTTCATCCAATATTAGCCAGCCCAAAAAGCTTGCCGTAATCGGAACTAAAAATGTCATCAATACCACATTGGTGGCGCCGGACGAAGAGAGGATCCGAAAGAATAGAATATAGCCTAAGGCGGTGGAGAAGATAGCAAGGGCGAGGATCGCCAGCCAGACATTTAGGCTTGGATTGGCCAGTTGCTCTGGGCGCTCCAGGATAAATGTCAGCGGTATCAAAATAACCGTGGCTGCTGTGACCTGTCCAACGGCGGTGCTAAAGGGGCTGATGCCGAGAGATTTAAAGCGACGACCAAACACCGAGGCGCTGCCGTAGGCAATTGCCGCGCCGATAATGGCCAGTTGAGCCAGTGTCTCTAGGCCCATATCCAGTCCGAGATCAGGCAGTGAGTCGGCTCCAATCAAAAGGGATACGCCGAATAAGCCTACAAGAACCCCGACTATTTTGGGTCTGGTCATATGTTCGTCAGCTAAAAAGACCCCGGCGATCAATACGGTGAAAAAAGGGGTTGTGGCGTTAATTATGGAGGCTAATCCCGCACCTATATGCGTTTGACCCCAAACGATCAGAGCAAAGGGAATAACGTTGTTGAGCAGGCCCATAATAAAAAATATGCGCCACAATTTGAGTGTTTTTGGCACTTCATAACCGGCTGCCAGCAAGACGATCCACAATGTGATGGCGGCGATGCCGACTCTCAATGTGACTATGGTGAGTGGCGGCAGTCCTGTGACGGCGACGCCAATAAAAAAGAATGAGCCACCCCAGAGCAGCGACAATAGCAGCAGCATTGCCCAGTCTTTGGATCCCATACTTTGGTTGATCATTCGGTGTTCCTAGGTGTTTGTTAGGCAACAAGGGTTGTCGTCTCGCCCGCTTCCAACAATGTCATCCCGACCGCAGTGGAGGGATCTCAATCAGTTGGCAGTATGCTCTTGAGTTGCCCCAGAGTGACATAAATTAGACGATTCTGACAGGCTGTTTTTAAGCTGGATTGAGGTGTCGACGAGGAGACACTTCGGCTTCCCTCAGGATGACAGAATTGTGAGTCATCCCAACCGCAGTGGAGGGATATCGTCCAGATGGCAGAGGGTTATTTAGCCTCGCTAACAATTACCGGAGACTCTTGCCTGCTATTGGATGTTACCCTTAGCAGCGCTAAAATCGACAAAGATTTCTGCTGTATAAACTATCTCATCGAAGGACGATTCAATGCTTTTAGGCGCTGAGGGCTGCCTATAATTTACCGACTTGTCATCGTAGCTGAGACTTCGCTTGGTCGCTGTCACCACTATCTCTTCCAGCATCTGCGCTCCTTGGGAACCTTTTATCCAGAGTCGATTATCTCTAAAACTTACCGGAGTCAGTGTCACGCCCAGTGACTCTTCATAAAGGGCTTTTTGTTGCATGACTTTTTCCAGGGCAAGCTTTTTCACTTGGCTTTTAAAAGCGTCTTTTTTGGAGTGCTCAAAAGCAATATCAGACAGCTCTATCTCTTCTTTACTGTCGGCGACGCTGGCGACGGTTTGGAGCTGAGACTCTTGAACAATGGTCACGGCCATACGGTTAACCACCTTATAGCTGTCGGGCTTTTTCCCAAACCAGCCGTATTGTGGCGAGGTAGAAAATTTAGAGCTTTTAATATGCTCTGGGTTTATGCCGGCAGTGACTAGCTGTTGGCTAATGGATTCTCGCAGTGCAATATTGTTGGAGATGGATGCCGAGAGCTGTTTGTCTTCGCTGGTGATCACCAGGCTGATAATGGCTCTGTCGGAGTAGGCTTTTTTCTCGGCGTCAGCGCTGAGGGTGACAATATTGTCTCTTGGGTGCAGGAACTGGCGCAGTTCCTCGGGGTTGCCTTTGAGTTCTGGTTGAGCAAATGCAGCAAGGGGCAGACAGCAAAAAAATAGATAGGTGATTAATCTGGTCATAGTAATTTGGTCCGATTGGTCTGTGGCTATTTAATAAAATAGACCCTGGCGGACGTTACTGCCTACAATGACGAAATTAAAAAGTACAGATACAAAGAGAATAGGGCGCTTCGCATGATTGAGATCACTGCCAGAGAAAAAATCTACCGAGTTATCTTTGGTACGGATACGCCGGCTGGTCAGCGCTTCGACATTTTGCTGATCTATATGATTTTGCTCAGTGTGCTGGCGGTTATTTTCGATTCGATTAGCTCAGTTCACGATCAGTATGGTGTTTGGATCTTTCGCCTCGAGTGGATCTTTACTGGATTGTTCTCTATTGAGTATCTGCTGCGCATTTACTCCTCGCCAAAACGATTGACCTATATTTTCAGTTTCTATGGTCTCGTCGATCTGCTCTCTATAGTGCCCACCTATCTGGCGCTATTTATACCGGGTGCTAGTTATTGGCTGATATTGCGCTTGCTACGCGTGTTGCGCGTTTTCCGTGTGCTCAAACTAGTGCGCTACCTGTCTGAAGCCAATATTCTGCTGCGCTCCATGTACGCCTCGCGACGCAAGGTGCTGGTGTTTTTTACTGTGGTGATGGTGCTCAGCGTGATTTTTGGCAGCCTGATGTTCTTGGTGGAAGGGCCGGAAAATGGCTTTACCAGTATTCCCCGCAGTATCTATTGGACCATAGTCACCATTACCACTGTGGGCTATGGGGATATTGCACCCCAGACTGTGCTTGGGCAGATTATTGCGACTATGGCGATGCTGACCGGTTATTCGATTATTGCTATTCCAACCGGTATCTTCACCGCTGAGATCGCCAGAGAGATCAACACTGCCAGCAGCAATACCCGCTGTAATATCTGCGAGCGCAGTGGCCATCATCCGGAAGCCGAGTACTGTTATCACTGTGGTATTGAGTTGTCTAAAACCTAGACTTTTTTAGCCCGTAGATTGGTGCTCTGAGGCGATGCGATAACTCAGTGCCTCTTGATAGTCTTCGCTGGTTACCTGATCTCGACCCGTCAGGTCGGCAATACTCCCCGCCACTCTCAACACCCGGTAAAAGCCTCTGGTTGAAAGCCCAAAGCGAGTAATCGCATTGTCCATCAAATGACGCTGTTCGCTGCTTAGGGGGCAGATGGTTTTCAGCTCTTCACTACTCAGCTGGCTATTGATTTTTCCCTGTCGTTTGAGCTGGCGCTCGCGGGTGGCGCAGATACATTGCTGAATCTGCTGGTCGCTTTCACCTTTAGATTCGCCTTTACATTCGCCCTTGGATTGTCCTTTATGGCTTGCCTGCTGTTGGTTGAGCAGTTGATTGTTTTCGATGGGGGTGACCTGCACCTGCAGATCGATGCGGTCTAGTAGCGGCCCGGAAATCTTACCTCGATAGCGGTTGATCTGATCTGGGGTGCAGCGACAGCGGGGGCTGCCAAGATAGCCGCATGGGCAGGGATTCATTGCGGCGATCAATTGAAAGTCGGCTGGGTAACAGACCTGTGCGGCGACTCGGGAGATATTGATTTCGCCTGACTCCATGGGCTCGCGAAGGACTTCTAATACGCTGCGGGAAAATTCTGGCAGTTCATCGAGAAATAGAACGCCCTGATGGGCCAGGGAGATTTCTCCCGGTCTCGGGCTGCTGCCTCCGCCGACCAGTGCTGCGGATGATGCTGTGTGATGGGGTGCGCGAAAGGGTCGCGCCCAGATCGGTTGGCGCAGACCTTTGCCGGCCACGGAATAGATGGAGGCAACTTCTAGTGCTTGCTGGTTATTGAGCGGCGGCAGTATGCCGGGCAGGCGACTGGCAAGCATGGTTTTGCCGGTGCCCGGTGGCCCGTAAAACAGTAGATTGTGGCCGCCGCTGGCAGAAATTTCTAAAGCGCGCTTGGCATGATGTTGGCCGATGACTTGATTGAGTTGGGTTTGGTTTTCGCTGTTATTAGATGAGTCTGCCGTGCTGGCATCGGTTTTGTTTAGCTGGTTTGTTGAACTGTCCCAAAATTGGAGCTGCGTCTGCTGTAGCAGGTGCCCGGAAATATCTAATAAGTGAGCACATGGGAGAATGCCGAGTCCGTCAACTAGGGAGGCTTCCTCGGCATTGTGGCGGCTGATAATAAGTTGCTCGCCCTGATGGAGGCAGCCAAGGGCTGCGGGTAACACGGCATCGACACCGCGGGTATCGCCGGAGAGGGCTAACTCGCCAATAAATTCATATTGATCGAGCTGGTCTCTGGGTACCTGTCCCGAGGCCGCAAGAATAGCGATGGCAATGGCGAGATCAAAACGGCTGCCTTCTTTGGGCAGTTCGGCGGGGGCTAAATTGACGGTGATGCGCCGTGCGGGAAAATCAAAATGGGAGTTGAGAATGGCACTGCGAAC
>ERZ887849.891-NODE-891-length-30299-cov-17.295596_pt1 | contig 30299 bp, 29 predicted proteins | sample MGYA00521267_ERZ887849 | MGnify/ENA primary metagenome ERZ887849 (study PRJEB32303, sample SAMEA104408601) | aquatic metagenome | biome: Brackish water; feature: Pelagic; material: water | place: Baltic Sea | collected 2014-06-06T16:11:00 | depth 2,863 m ... | reverse complement strand
CGGTTAGTTTCTCAATGGCCTCATCAAATGAGGAATCGACGAACTTGGACGCGTTATCGATGATTGACTTGTCTTTAGAAATCTCAGCAAATGACATGCCAGTAATCTAGTGGCACACTCTGAAAGGTGCAGATGTCTGAAGAAGCCAGTGAGAAAAAGGGCAAGGGCCGGCCAACACCTGCTCGCAAACAGCAGGAGCAGATGCGCAAAAAGCCTCTGGTAGGCGACCGCAGCAAGGAAGCAAGGCAGGCGGACAAGGAAAAACTCAGGGTTGAGCGCCAAAGAGCCCGCGAGGGAATGATGGCCGGCGATGAGCGCTACCTCACCGCACGTGACAAGGGCCCGCAGCGCAGGTTTGCTAGGGATGTGGTGGACACCCGCTTCACAGCTGGAGAACTAGTGCTACCAATGCTTTTCGCAGTGGTGCTTCTCACCTTTATCGACTCCTTTGTCTTGCAGGTGATCGCCCTGTTTGGAATGTGGGGCCTATTCGGAATTGTTGCCATCGACGCAACCTTCGTCGGAAGAGCGGCAAAGAAGAAGGTGGCCAAGAAGTTTGGTGAGGACAAGCTCGAGGGTGGGATTGCTTGGTATGCAGCCATGCGCTCAATCCAGATGCGTGCGCTGAGAATCCCCAAGCCTCAGGTCGCAAGATTTCAAAAACTCGACGTTTAGAAAAGGACAGCTGAAATGGAATTTAGGTATTTAGGCAACTCCGGACTCAAGGTCTCGGAGATCATCTATGGCAACTGGCTCACCCACGCCTCCCAGGTGAAAGACGACCAGGCCATCAAGACTGTTCACGCAGCCCTAGATGCCGGCATCACCACCTATGACACTGCCGATGTCTACGCCAACCAAGCAGCTGAGGTTGTTCTGGGAGAAGCCCTCAAGGGTCAAAGGCGCGAGGGAATCGAAATCTTCACCAAGGTCTACTGGCCCGTCGCCGAAAAGGGTCCAAACGATGTGGGGCTTTCTCGCAAGCACATATTTGAGGCCCTCCACGGTTCTCTCAGAAGGCTCCAAACCGACTATGTCGAGCTCTACCAGGCTCACCGTTTCGACTACGAGACCCCGCTGGAAGAGACCATGCAGGCCTTTGCCGACCTGGTGCACCAGGGCAAGGTTATGTACATCGGAGTCTCGGAGTGGAATGCGGACCAGATTCGCGAGGGACACAAGCTCGCGAGCGATCTGGGAATCCGCATGATTTCCAACCAGCCTCAGTATTCGATGCTATGGCGGGTAATCGAAAAGAAGGTTGTTCCCACCTCTGAAAAACTGGGGATTGGCCAGATTGTTTGGTCACCGATGGCCCAGGGTGTGCTGAGCGGAAAATACCTACCTGGTCAGCCGGCTCCGGCTGACTCGCGAGCAGCTAACGAAGAAGTCGGGCAGTTCATTCAGAAGTTCATGACGGACGAAATTCTGACCAAGGTCCAGGAGCTTGCTCCTCTTGCAAAAGAGGTCGGGCTTGACATGGCTCAATTTGCGATCGCCTGGGTGCTTCAGAACCCAAACGTCTCTGCCGCAATAGTTGGGGCCTCGAAGCCTGAGCAGATCGCAAGCAACGTCGCTGCCGCAGGGGTCGAGATTCCTAAGGAAATCATGAAGAAGGTTGATGAAATCCTCGGCGACTCAATAGTCAACGATCCAGAGCGAACTCTGAGTCCTGAGACTAGGCCCGCGTAAGGGACTTGGCCCAGAAGGGTCCGAAATAGACAAAACCGGTGTAGCCCTGAACTAGGTCAGCACCGAGCTCTAGGCGCTCATTGACGTGGGCGGCAGTCTCAATTCCGCCCACTGAAATAATGGCCATCTCTTTGGGGAGCTTATTTCTAAGCACCTTGAGAAGCTCCTTTGAGCGCTCGGCCAAGACCGGTCCACTCAAACCACCTGACTCCTTGGCTACTTCGGAGTCAATGCCGTCTCGGGTGATTGTGGTGTTTGTCGCGATAATCCCCGCGAGCCCAAGTTCTTCTGTGAGCTGAGCAATCTCAATCGCCTCTTCGTTGGTTACGTCTGGTGCAATCTTTACAAACACCGGCTTTCCGCCGCTTTTCTCAACCACAGCCTCCAAGATCGGCCTTAGAGAGGAGATCTGCTGCAGCTCGCGGAGACCAGGCGTATTCGGGCTCGAAACATTCACTGCTAGGTAGTCCGCGTAGGGAGCTAACTTCTCGGCGCTGTAGCGGTAGTCACCAGCCGCATCCTTTAGCTCCACAACCTTTGTCTTACCGATGTTGACGCCGATTACGGGCAACTTCGTTCCCGAAGCGCGCAATGCAGCAAGCCTTGCGGCCACGGCGTCAGCACCTTCGTTGTTAAAGCCCATGCGATTAATTAGTGCTCTTTGCTCGGGGATTCGAAAGAGTCTTGGTCTTGGATTGCCGGGTTGGGCCTGCGCGGTTACAGTGCCGATCTCGACGTGGCCAAATCCCACAGCATGCAGTTGACGCACCAGCTTGGCATCCTTGTCGAAGCCTGCAGCCATGCCGATGCGATTTGGAAAGCTGATGCCTGCCACAACAACCTCTTGGCCGCTTGAGGGGCGAATGAGCCGAAGCGCAAACATTACTTTGAGGGTCCAGGCACCGAGGTGGTGAGCAAATTCGGGGTCTAGCCTCTTCAGGAAGACGTTGAAAAGAAACCGATACATCAGCTGTTTAGGTCTTCGATGGCAGCCTGGAAGTCGTCAAGAGAGTCCCAAGCCTGATAGACGCTGGCAAATCTCATGTAGGCAACATGGTCAAGATTCCTGAGCGGGTCCAGGATTGCAAGCCCGATGTCCTGAGCCTCGATGCTTGCCGCACCGGTTGCCCTGAGGGTCTCCTCCACCTGTTGAGCCAGAAGCGCTAGGTCAGCATCTGTAACGGGACGACCCTGGCACGCCTTCCGGACACCAGAAATGATCTTGTCCCTTGAGAATGGCTCTGTCACTCCAGATCGCTTTGTCACCATAAGGCTTGCGGTCTCGATGGTTGTGAAGCGCTTTTGGCACTGCGGACACTGCCTTCTGCGCCTGATGGCAGAGCCGTCATCGGAGGTCCTAGAGTCGATGACTCGAGAATCTGCGTGGCGACAAAAAGGGCAAAACATCAGTCCTCAAATCTAATCTGAACTGCCTCAGAGTGGGCAGGTAGACCCTCAGCCTCGGCAAAAACCTCAAGTTTGCTAGCTACCTCTTTGAGAGCTTCTTCGTTGTAGTTCACAACCTGCTGGCTTCTGAGGAAGCTCATAACGGACAGCCCAGATGCGAACTTTGCCTGTTCTCCTGTGGGCAGGACGTGATTGGAACCAGCGAGGTAGTCGCCAAGGCTGACCGGGGTGTGGTTTCCAAGAAATATTGCTCCCGCATTGGTGATTCTCTTGGATACCGCCACTGGATCAGCGGTTTGGATCTCTAGGTGCTCTGTGGCGTACTCGTTTGCAATCTCGATGGCCAGATCGATGCTCTCTACCAGGACCAAAGCAGATTGATTTCCTCCCAGGGCACTTGCCACCCGATCACTATTGGCAGTTTTTGATCCCTGGCGCTCAAGTTCGGCTAGAACTTCGTCGATCAGAGACTGTGAGTTAGTTAAAAGCACGCTTGCGGCATTTTCGTCATGCTCTGCCTGGGAAATCAGATCGGCGGCAACAAACGCCGGGTTCGCGCTCTCGTCGGCAATTATTAGGATTTCCGTCGGGCCGGCCTCCGAGTCAATTGCAATTTGGCTGCGGAGTTGGCGTTTAGCGGCAGCCACATAGATGTTCCCAGGACCTGTAACCATCCGAACCGGTTCCATGCCAATCTCGACAACCCCAAAAGCCAGAGCGGCAATAGCGCTCGCACCACCGATTGAATAAACCTCGTCAATTCCAAGCAGGGAACAGGTCGCCAACACCGCATTTGAAGGAAGCCCGTCGTTATCTTTTTGAGCGGGAGAAGAAACAGCGATTCTTGGAACTCCAGCGACTTGTGCCGGTACGACGTTCATGACTGTGCTGGATGGGTAAACAGCCTTACCACCTGGCACATACAGCCCCACCGAATCCACAGGAACGAATCTCGTCTCCACTGCTCCGCCGGTGCTCACCTCTAGAGAAACGGCCCTAGGAAGAGTTGCCTGGGAAACCTTTCGCACCCTGGCAATTGATTCTGTAATTGCCTCCCTAAGCCCATCAGGGAGGTCCGCCTCGCTTGCCTTGATGGCACTAATTGGAACCCGAAATGAATTTGGCACAACCCCGTCGAATTCTTGAGCGTGACGGGCAAGAGCTGCAACACCCTCTGCTTGAACCTCAGCAATTAGCTTTTGGACGCTTGGGGCAACAGAATCTATGGAAACTGCAGCCCTAGGAATCAATTCACGAACCCGCTGGGCTGTAATTTCGCCATCCCAGACAAATGATCGCATCGCAGAAAACCTCTTGGCCGTTAGAAGATGCCCTAACCTTATCTAAGAAATGACAAATAACTCTCCAGCCTTTGACCTCTCCGGCTCCGATGCTCTCAAGGCGGCATTTCGGAATCACGCCTCCGGAATCTCCGTAATCACGGCCCTAGACCTCGATGGAAACCCGATTGGCTTCACCGCCTCGAGTGCTACCTCCCTTGGCTCCAACCCTCCCCTGGTCTCGCTGAACGTTGCCCAGGGCTCTTCGAGCTATCCTCACCTGCTACCTGGTCGCTTTGTCGCACTCCACACTCTAGATAGCAACTCCCTGCACCTTGCCCAACGCTTTGCGGGTGATAAGGCTGAACGGTTTGTCGGCGACGAAATAGATGGCCCCGAGGGGCTGCCAATCATCCCCCAGGCATCATCGGTGCTTATCGGCAAGATCCGGGAAAAATACGAAATTGAAAGCAATGCGGTCGTAATTATCGATGCGCTCACAGCTTCAGTTATACGCACCCCGCAGGAGCCCCTGGTCTACTTCCAGAGGGCCTACCACGCCATCGGCAACAAACTGGCCGATAACGACTAACTAACCGCCTCAGGGCCTAGCAGGGCCTTCAGCTCACCAAACAGGTCATGCCCAACCGCAACGCGTTGCGGGAGCATAAAGTGGCTGGTCTGTCCGTTGGAAACCAGCTTCACCTGAACCTCGACCGGACCCGGATGAGCCTCGAGGATTTCGGCGAGCTGCGTGAGGCTTTCTCTAGTTGCGCTCGCGTCAGTTAGGTTAAGCTGCAGCACTCCCCCAAGCTCACGACCGGATTCGAGCTTCTCTATCGAAAAGCCCTGCAGGGTGACACCATCATCACGCCTGGAAACTCGTCCTCGGATGGTAACCGTGCTGTCGGGAACGAGGCTGTCGCGATGCTGGAGGTATGTCTTACCCATAAACATCACGGGTATCTCGCCTGAGAAGTCCTCGAGCGTCAGCTGGGCGTATTGATTTCCAGAGGAGCGGGCAATCTTGTGTTGGACCTGGGTTATCAGACCTGCCACCGTTACTGTCTCGCCATCGGCGATTTCACTGTCCCGAAGCGCTGCACTGCCCATATCTGAATAGCGCATGAGCTCTGCCTCCATGCCCGCAAGCGGGTGATCGGAGACATAGAGACCCAGCATCTCCCGCTCGTTTGCAAGCAAATCCCGCTTGGTCCACTCGGGAAGCTTAGGAATCTCAATGGTTGCGGGGTCCTCTTCCATGAGGCCACCAAAGAGGTCCACCTGACCACTGGCAGCCTGCCGCTTCAACATGGCGGAGGTCTCAATCGCCTCTTCGTGAATTGCAATGAGCGAGCGTCTGGTGTGGCCGAGAGAGTCAAAGGCTCCAGCCTTGATCAGCGACTCGACTACCCGCTTCGTGCTGGCCTGGGCGCTGACCCTGGTCAAGAAGTCCTGGAAAGAGCTGAAGCGCTCCTGCTCCCTCGCCTCGATGATGCTCTCGACTACGTTCTTGCCCACATTTCTTACCGCTCCGAGACCAAACCTGATGTCGTCCCCCACCGCAGCAAAGGTACCAATCGACTCATTCACATCCGGAGGCAGAACCTGTATACCCATCTTCCGGCACTCATTTAGGTAGACACCAAGCTTGTCTTTCGAGTCGCCAACGCTGGTAAGCAGTGCCGCCATGAACTCTGCCGGGTAGTTGGCCTTGAGATAGGCGGTCCAGTAACTCAGGACTCCATAGCCGGCTGAGTGAGCCTTGTTGAAGGCGTAGTCAGCGAAAGGCAGCAGCGTGTCCCAAAGCGCTTTAACCGCAGCATCGGAGTAGCCGTTTTTCGTCATGCCCTCCGAGAAGAGCTCGAACTGCTTTGCCAGCTCCTCCGGCTTTTTCTTACCCATCGCTCTTCGAAGCAGGTCCGCTTGTCCCAGGGTGTAGCCAGCCACCTTCTGCGCCGCAGCCATGACCTGCTCCTGATAGACAATCAGTCCATAGGTCGGATCAAGAATTTCGCTAAGCGGTTCGAGGAGCTCTGGGTGAACTCCCTCTGATTGCTGCTGGCCGTTTTTTCGCTGGGCGTAGTTTGTGTGGGAGTTCATTCCCATGGGTCCCGGGCGGTAGAGGGCGATAACAGCAGAAATGTGCTCAAACTCCGACGGCTTTAGCATTCTCAGCAGCGAACGCATATTCGTGCCATCCAGCTGGAACACACCCAGGGTGTCACCCCTTGAGAGAAGCTGGTAGGCCTTCTCGTCCTGGTCTAAGTCGAGGTCCTCGAGAACGACCTTCTCTCCCCGGTTGAGTTCGATATTTGCAAGTGTGTCATCGATCACCGTAAGGTTTCTCAACCCCAGGAAGTCCATCTTCAGAAGCCCGAGCTCCTCGCAAGGAGGCTGATCGAACTGGGTGATTATGGCCCCGTCCTCCTCGCGCTTCATGATGGGGATGACATCCATCAAGGGCTTAGCAGACATAATCACACCGGCTGCGTGAACACCCCACTGCCGCTTCAGCGACTCGAGTCCCTGGGCAAGCTCAAAGACTTGCTTGCTGTCCTCATCGTTTTCGATGAGCTCCCTGAACTCCGCCGCCTCTGGGTAACGCTCAGACTCCTTGTTGGTGACGTCGTCAAGACTCACATCGCGCCCAAGAACCATCGGAGGCATTGCCTTTGTGAGTTTCTCCCCCACCGAGTAGGGCTTTGCCAGCACTCGAGCTGCGTCTTTGAGAGCCTGCTTCGCCTTGATTGTTCCAAAGGTGACAATCTGAGCAACCCGGTCCGCGCCATATTTCTCGGTCACGTAGCGAATTACCTCGGGGCGTCTCCGGTCATCGAAATCAACGTCAATATCTGGCATGGACAGACGCTCCGGATTCAAAAAGCGCTCAAAGATGAGGTCGTGTGCCAGAGGATCTAGCTCTGTTATGCCCATGGCATAAGAAACAATTGATCCTGCGGCGGAACCTCGTCCAGGGCCGACTCGAATTCCCTGCTCCCTTGCCCAGCGGATGAAGTCTGAGACCACGAGGAAGTAGCCTGGGAAGCCCATCTTGACGATGACCTCAATCTCGTAGGCAGCCTGCTCGCGATGGCGGTCGGAAAACCCTCCTGGGTAGCGGCGCTCCATGCCGCGCCAAACCTCTTTTTCAAACCATTCGGCCTCTGTGCCGCCCTCTGGAACCGGAAAGCGTGGCATCAAATCCTGCTTCTCAAAGTTGACCTCGCAACGCTCTGCTATCAGCAGGGTGTTGTCTGCAGCCTCCGGGATCTCCGAGAAAAGACTCCGCATCTCACTGGCGCTCTTGAGATAAAACTCCTGAGACTCAAACTTGAACCTCTTTGGGTCGTCAAGGTTTGTTCCGGTCTGCACACAAAGCAGGGCCTCATGGGCAACCGAGTCCTCCTTGTGGACATAGTGGAGGTCATTGGTGCCCACTAGGGGTAGGCCTAAGTCTTTTGCAAGTCTCAGTAGGTCATCGCGGACCCGCTTCTCAATCTCAAGGGCGTGGTCCATTACCTCAACGAAGTAATTCTCTTTGCCAAAAATGTCTCGGAACTCCGCCGCTGTCTTGAGCGCCTCGTCGTATTGACCGAGACGAAGCCTGGTTTGGACCTCACCGCCTGGGCAACCGGTGGTTCCAATCAGGCCTTTGCCGTATTGGCCCAAAAGCTCTCTATCAATCCTCGGCTTGAAGTAGTAGCCGGAGAGGTAGGCCTCCGAGCTGAGCTTGAATAGGTTGTTCATTGATGCGTTGTCGGTGGCCCACATGGTCAGGTGGCTAAAAGCGCCTCCACCAGAGACATCATCATCGCCACCATCAGCCCAGCGCACCTTTGACTTTTCAAGTCTTGAGCCCGGGGCTAGATAAGCCTCCATGCCGATGATCGGCTTGATGCCGGCGGCTGTGGCCTGCTTCCAAAACTCATACGCGCCGTGGGTATTGCCGTGATCAGTCATGGCGATTGCGGGCATGCCCAGTTCACTTGCTTTTTCAACTAGGGGCTTGATCCGAGCGGCACCATCAAGCATCGAGAACTCGGTGTGGTTGTGCAGGTGGACGAAAGACTTATCTGCCACCAAAGCACCTCCTACTTGCAGGTGACAATGCTAAAGCCGAAATCCAACATCCCGGAGCCTTCCTAGGGCGATTTCCAAATCGCTCGGGTACTCGGAGGTAAATTCCACCCACTCGCCACTGATTGGGTGCGTGAAGCCGAGCTTCACGGCATGCAGCCACTGGCGGTCAAGATCTAGCTTTGCAGCAAGTTTTGGGTCGGAACCGTAGAGCGGGTCCCCAACTAGCGGGTGCCTGAAGTGAGAGAAGTGCACCCTGATCTGATGAGTCCGACCCGTCTCCAGACCAACCTCAACGAGTGCTGCCGAGGGAAGCATTTCCTTTACCTGGTAGTGGGTAACCGCGGGCTTGCCAGTTTGGGAAATAGTGAACTTGTAGTCGTGCTTTTGGGAGCGAGCGATTGGGGTGTCGATTGTTCCTGAGGCTGGGTCAGGATGCCCCTGAACCAGGGCGTGATAGGTCTTTTTTGGCGTGCGATCCCGAAACGCCTGCTTCAAGACCGAGTAGGCACGCTCGCCTTTAGCAAGCACCATAAGTCCTGAGGTGCCAACATCTAACCGCTGCACAATGCCCTGGCGCTCCTGAGCACCGGAGGTCGCAAGCTCAATCCCTCTTGCAAGCAGCACTCCCCCAACGCTTGGCCCAACAAAGCCCTGGGATGGATGTGAAACCACCCCAGCGGGCTTGTCCACAACAACTATGTGTTCGTCCTGGAAAACCACCTTCAACTCGGGCACATCCTCTGCCTCAAGGCTTACCCCGGCGGGTTTCTCTAGAAGTGTGACCTCGAGCACCTCACCTGGGCTGAGTCGGTGACTCTTACCCAGTGGCCTGCCCTCCAGGGTTACCCCACCTGACTCGATAATGTCCGCTGTTGCGGTTCTAGAGATACCCAGCATCTTTGCAAGGCCAGCATCCAGCCGGTCACCCTCTCTGGCATCGGGCACGGGCAGGAACTTACTTTGCACGCCCGCCACCGATCTCATCGCCCATGAGGGTGCGAAGTATCGCGAGACTGACTGCAACTACCAGGAAAGTGTCAGCGAGATTAAAAATCGGGAAATTGAAGGGGATTTGGATGAAATCAACGACGTGACCGTTGAAAAACTCTGGCTGTTTGAACGCTCTGTCAATCAAATTGCCCACCGCACCACCAAGGGCCATGCCGCCAATTAGGGCCCAGGTCATGGTCTTGATGCGCGGGGATAGGGCAATAAGGGCAATGCTTGCAGCAAGAGAAATTGTCGTTAGCACCCAGGTCGCTCCAACGCCGAGTGAAAAAGCAGCGGCGTTGTTATAGGCCAGCCGAAACTGCAGCAGTTCGCCAATAACGGGGATGGAGCCTTGACCTACAAGGTTTGCCTCAGCCCAGAACTTTGTCAGCTGATCTAAAGCAACTATTAGCGAGGCTGACACCCCAAAGAGGAGATACCTTGCGGACTTAGTCCTTTTTCTTGTCACGCTTGGGCTCATCGGCCTCTAGGTCATCAGAATCGAGCTCCTCAACGGCGGAGACGCCGCTCTGAGCCTCAGGAGTCTCTTCCTCTTCATCCTCATCGCTATCCTCGGCAGCCTCTCCCCCGAGAGCCTCAGGCTCCTGGGAGTAGTACTCGTAGGAAATGTCCGCAGCTGCTGCTGGCTCCACGTCCTCCATTAGGTCGCCGTAGGCCTCTTCGCTAAGGATGTTCTCAAGCTGACCCTGGATGTAGTCGCGCAGGTTCGCCCGGTATTCAGTCTCAAAGCGCTTTAGATCTGAAATCGTCTCTTCGACAGATCGCCTGTCAAGCTCGAGCTGGTTCAATACCTCTCTTGCCTGCGCCTCAGCATCTCGGACAATTCTGGCCGCCTGAACCTGAGCGTCCTTGAGGATCTGGTCACGCTTGACGCGGCCCTCTTGAACATGGTCGGCGTGAAGCTTGTGGGCAAGCTCAATGATGCTGCGGGACTGGTCGGTGTCCTCGTCAGCAGTTGGCACCGCTGGGTCAGTGGCAACCGGGAAAGGCTGGACTTCGACGTCATCACCTGCAGGTAGGGAGCTTTGTGTGCGGAGGGCCTCGTTATCACTGAGCACCTTACGCAGTTCGACAACGATGTCATCTAGGTAGTCATCTACCTCGTCCTGGTCGTAGCCTTCACGAAACTTCGTAACCTGAAAACGCTTCGCGAGGATGTCCTCTGGGGATAACGCCATTGTGCAACCTTCCTAGCAGGTCTCAAAAACCTAACCGCTATGTTATTGCCACCTATAGGGCTCGGGCAAAGCCCTGAAGAATAATCACGGCAAAAAGTACGAGCGTCCACGCGAGGTCCAGTGAGATGCTTCCCAGCCTCAGTGGCGGCACAAAGCGTCGAACAAAGCGCAGTGGCGGGTCTGTGAGCGTGTAGGCGAAGTCCAAAATTGGAAGCAAAATCCCTTTCGGCTTCCAGCTTCGGTTCACGCCCATCACCAAGTCGGCAATGAATCTTCCGAGCATCGCGTAAAAGAAAATCTGCAGTGCCCAGTAAAGGACCAGTCCGACAATGCTCATTGGCTACTGCATCAAGTCTTCTGGGTCGTCCTCATCGGCATCAGCGTCCGTGACCGCAACGTTCTGCGGCGAAAGTAGGAAAACCTTAGGAGTTACGCGCCTGAGGTGGCCCTCAAGGCCCTCTTTCAGACCAATCATGAAATCGAGCATCCGCTTGGCGTCAGCCTCGCTCATTGAGCCAATGTTGACGATTACCGGGACGCCAGAGCGGAAGTGTGCTGCTACTTCCTTGGCATCTGCATAGCTTTCGGGGTCAAGGGTCACGATCTCCGACATATCGGCGGCCCGACGTGGTCTTGGGGCAGGCTGCTTTGGCCTGGGAGCCGACTCGGACTTGCCATCTGATGATCCGAAGCCGAAGAACGACATCACGGAATTTACTACGCCCATTGCTACTCCTTATTTCCCCTAAAGACTATGTGTTATTTGGCCTGGGGCCTGTAATGGCACTCCCAACCCGAATGTGTGTCGCGCCCATCTCGATTGCCAATTCGAAGTCCTCGCTCATACCCATTGAGAGCTGATTAGCCTCGGGGGCTATCTTTTTGAGCTCCTGGCTTGCCTGGAGAGTCTTCTCAAAGTCAATTCGTGGATCAACACCTAATCCGGCCACTGCCATCACGCCCAAAAGCTTGATTCGACCGATTTCCAGCACCGAGTGTGCAAGCTGGGGCAGGTTTCCTGGCTCAACTCCGCCCCTAGCGGGGTCTTCAGTGAGATTGAGCTCGATAAAGCCCTCTATCTCAAGCTCTCTGTTGCCAAGCTGCTTCCCTAGCTCCTTGACAAGGCTAGAGCGGTCGATGGAGTGTATGCAGGTTGCGTAGTTGAGTACCGTGCGGACCTTGTTGCTCTGCAATTGGCCGACAAAGTGCCACTTGGCATCGAGCCTGCCTCCAGCCGCAAGCGCCTCAGCCTTGGGACCCGCTTCTTGATCTCGGTTCTCGCCAAAATGCCTATGGCCCAGGTCGTAAAGCTCAGCAACCACTTCAGCGGAGTGATTCTTGGTAACAACAACTAGCTCTACGTCTGAGACAGACCTGCCGGCGGCAATGCAGCTGGCAGCTATTCGTTCGTTTACTGAGCGGTAGCGCTCAGTCAGCTGCATTAGCGGAAGAACTCAGGTAGATCTAGGTCGTCACCGAAGGCACCTGGTGCGGAAACCTTCTCGCGGCGCTCTTCCTGCGAAGTTGAGATTTCCTCTTCCATGCTTGGAACAGGAATCTCTACCATCTCAGCCTCTGCGGCCACAGCCTCAACGGGCTCCTCGCCACCTAGATAGGCAGGCTCTGCAACCTCTTCAGCTTCGGTTTGACCAATCATGGCGCTCTCATAGCGCTTGTACTTGGGTTGTCCTCCATCGAAGCCCGCAGCGATCACGGTGATTCTCACCTCGTCGCCGAGGGTGTCCTCGATTGTGGCACCAAAGATGATGTTGGCCTCTGGGTGCACTGCCTCCTGAACCAACCTTGCCGCGTCGTCGATCTCGTGCAGTCCGAGATCCGATGCTCCCTGAACCAGAAGCAGCACGCCGTGAGCGCCCTCGATGGTTGCCTCAAGAAGTGGCGATGACACCGCAATCTCGGCTGCGCGAATCGCGCGGTCCTCGCCCTTGGCGGTTCCAATGCCCATTAGGGCACTTCCGGCACCCTGCATGACGCTCTTGACGTCGTTGAAGTCGAGGTTGATTAGACCGGGAACCACAATCAGGTCGCTAATGCCCTGAACACCCGCACGCAGCACATCATCTGCTGTCATGAAGGCCTCAAGAGCAGAGATCTTCTTGTTTGACATCTCCAGAAGACGCTGGTTTGGCACAACGATCAGGGTGTCAACCTCTTCACGAAGGGCCTTGATGCCCTCATCGGCCTGGACCGCCCTGCGCTTACCCTCAAAGTTGAACGGCCGGGTTACAACACCGACCGTTAGGGCTCCGAGGCGCTTTGCGATGCGTGCGACTACCGGTGCACCACCGGTGCCGGTGCCGCCGCCCTCGCCAGCTGTGACGAAGACCATGTCCGCGCCCTTGATGGCAGCCTCAATTTCGCCCTCGTGCTCCTCAGCAGCACGCCTGCCGACCTCAGGGTCGGCTCCGGCTCCCAGTCCCCTGGTGATGTCACGACCGATGTCAAGCTTGACGTCGGCATCGCTCATCAAAAGCGCCTGAGCGTCGGTGTTAACCGCAACAAACTCGACGCCGCGTAGGCCGGAATTAATCATTCGGTTCAGCGCATTGACACCGCCGCCGCCGACTCCGACGACCTTGATGACAGCCTGATAGTTAGGTGACTGGGTCACAATTTGCCTCCTGCTATGAACTCTCAAGTTAAGGCTGAGGCTTAACTTTTCCGAGAGTATTCAATTAGCGCCACGAAGTTAGAGGGCGATAGGCCAAGTATTCGCTAGGCACTCGGGCGTGTCGTAAACAACAGATTAACTTGGAAAACGCCTAGTAGTCGCTGTATCTGACCACCGGAGAGTTAGGCGATGAGACATCTATCGTCACCGAGTCCTCGACCCCGTTTGCAATCAATGCATCAAGGACCTCGGCCTTCAAAAGCGCCTCGTCATTGGCGCCCCAGATCACCGTGATATCCCGCTCTTTCAAGGTGAGCTTGCTGGTGAGCTGCTCACTAACCTCCACCGAGAAAACGTCCCTGTAGGTCTCAAGCGGAAGCGAGAGCAGCAGCTCGACTGCGTACTTATAACGGGAGTCTTCGGCGGGATCCCCCTGGAACACCAAGAACGGGTGCTCTCCGAGCACCTCGGTGGGTTCGATCTTGACCCCAGCTGCGTCATAAAGCCAGTTCTGGCCATCACGGAAGAGCACCAAAAGCGGCTGCCGCTCGCGAATCTTGACCCGCAAGGTATTTGGCGGTTCGGCAGTGAATGTGAAGGTCTCGATTAGCGAAATGTCACCCAGCAGCGTTGCCAGCTCAGCCGCGGAGACGGTCGTCAGAGGCCTGCCCTCTAGCTCGCTTAGCGCTTTGGTTACCTGGGCGGTTTCAATACGTTCATTGCCGCTCACGCTGATGCGCTCAATAGCAAATAGCGGAGTAAGAAAGCTCGCCGCGACCAGAGAACCGAGGGTCAGCGGAGTCACAACCAGAAGAATCCGGGCCCAGATGGTGAAGGGGCCAGCGCCTGTGCGCTTGGGCTTTTGCTTCTTGAGTCTTTTCTTCTCAGTCTTGAGAAGCTCCCTGTCACTGCGCCCCAACTAGCGCTCCAGGGCGTTTAGCAGATCTGGAACCATGCGGTTGATATCTCCGCAGCCCATGGTGATTATGAAGTCTCCCGGCTGCGCCAGTGCCGCAGCGGCAGCTGGCACATCGTCCCAGTTAGGCACCAAATGAGTGTTCTTTTTGCGCTCGCACTTACTAGTGATGAGCTCCGCGGTCACACCAGGTTCGGGGTCTTCGCGGGCGGCATAAATCTCCGTTACAACGGCCTCATCAGAGAGCATGAGGACCTCGGCAAACTCCTTCGAAAAAAGCCTGGTGCGGCTAAATAGGTGGGGTTGGAACACAGTGATGAGCCTGCCCTCACCAACCACAGCCCTCGCAGCCTTCAGCGCCGCAGCCACCTCGGTTGGGTGGTGGGCAAAATCGTCATAGACCTTCACCCCACGACGCTCGCCGTGAAGCTCAAACCTGCGCACAGTGCCGCCAAAGTGCGCTACCGCAGTAGCCGCTTCGGCAAAGTCGAAACCTAGACCTGTGAGCGTCGCCACGGCTCCACCTGCATTTAGCGCGTTGTGGTGACCGGGAATCCTAAGTCGCATCGAGACTTGCTTGCCGCCATGATGCAACTCAAAGCTCACCTCGGGGCCAGAGGCGTCAATACCTGAGACCCTGAAATCCGCATCCTCAGCCTCACCAAAGCTAAGAATTCTTGAGTGCTTCAAGAGTTTTCTGACTGCAACCGCTCCGGCATCATCGCTGGAAATCACAACAAGCTTTGAAGCTAAGTCTGCGAACTTGGCAAACTCGGCCTGAAAGGCCTCGAGCGAGCCGTAATGATCGAGGTGGTCTGGGTCCACGTTCGTGATTACCGCAACATCGGTGTCGTAGTGCAAAAAGGAGCTGTCGGATTCGTCGGCTTCAATCACAAAGTGCTCTCCCGAGCCAAAACCGGCAGAGGAGCCGTACTCCTGAATCACGCCGCCATTGACGAAGCTGGGGTCGGCACCCAGTCGATTTAGGCCTGTGACGACCATCCCGGTGGAAGTGGTCTTACCGTGAGCACCTGCGACCGCAATCAAAGAGCCCTTTGACGCAAGATGAGCCAATAGTGCTGAGCGGTGCAGCACAGGAATCCCAAGCTCTTGGGCCAGCAAGTATTCGGGATTGGTGGGCCAAAGCGCACTTGTTACCACGACAGTGTCGGGGTTTTCTAAGTTCTTGGCATCGTGGCCGATGGTGATCTTTGCGCCGAGTTCTCTGAGAGCTGCGATGTTGGCGCTCTCCCTGACATCGGAACCTGTAACTGTGTGGCCCATGCCGATTAGCAGCCTTGCAATTCCCGACATCCCTGACCCGCCAATGCCCACGAAATGGACCTTTCCGAGGTCGCTGGGCACTTCTTGGCTGTAGTCGGGCTTAATCATCGCTACCAGTATCCACTGCCGCATACAGCATGTCGCGCAGCCGCTCTGTGGCATCGCGGATTCCGGTTGACCTGGCCGCATCCGACATCTTCTTGAGGGTCGCCTTGTGGCTGAGGATTGGAATGACCCGCTCGGCGATGTATTCGGCGTTGAAGGCACTGTCTTCGCACAACTCTGCACCACCGGCAGCAATGACGGAGGCAGCATTGTGACGCTGCTCACCGTTACCTACCGGGTATGGCACGAGAACTGCGGGCAAGCCGGCCGCTGCAAATTCGCTCACGGTCGAAGCCCCCGCCCTCGAGATCGCCAGGTCGCTGGCCGCAATTGCCGCATCCATGCGGTCGCAGTATGTAAGCCTCAGGTAACCGGGGGTGTTGAGCTCGTCAAGACCTGCTTTTTCGCCAACAATGTGAAGCACCTGAATACCTGCGTTATTGAGATCTGGAAGAGCTGCAATCACGGCCTCATTGATGCTCCTTGCGCCCTGGGAGCCCCCAGTAACTAAAAGGGTTGGGCGCAGCGGGTCAAGACCGAGTTCCACTCTTGCCTGCCCGCTGTCATAGTTCAGCGCTCCCTCGACAAGCTCCTTGCGAATGGGCATCCCGGTCAGGGTGCCGCCTGAGAGATTGGAGTTTGCAAAAGCGATGGCACGGTGTTTGGTAAATCTGGCCCCCAGACGATTTGCAAAGCCAGCAATCGCATTTGCCTCATGAATTACAAGAGGCACCTTCGCAAACCAGGCACCAAAGTAGGCAGGTGCGGAGGCGTAGCCACCAAAACCCACCACAGCATCTATGCTTCGGCTTCTAATCATTGACCGCACTGTGAGTGAGGATGCTAGAAGCCTGAAAGGAAAGCTGAGTATCTTGGGTGAAAGCCGCCTGGGAAGGGGCAACCTGGGGATAGTCACAAGCTCAAAGCCGCGCTCAGGGACGAGCCTTTTCTCCAGTCCCTCCTCGGTTCCAAGGGCCACTACCTCGTGCCCCTCACTTCGAAGTAACTCCGCGAGAGCCAGCAGCGGGTTTACGTGGCCTCCAGTCCCGCCGCCTGCGAGCAGAAACCTCACCTAGCTCCTCCTGCGACCGAGGTGGCTCATGCGGTCGCGCTCTGCCGCGAGCACGACACCGATGGCCAACATGGTCGCAATAAGCGATGATCCACCTGCCGAGATCAGCGGCAGCGGCACTCCAAGCACTGGGAACAGCCCCAACACAACTCCAATGTTGATAAAGGCCTGCATCACGATCCAGAACATCACTCCAACAACTACGTTCCGGTTGAAGGTGTCGGTCTGCAACCTAACTATCGCAAAGAGCACCAGCCCAATGGCAAAGAACAAGAGGATTACCGCACCTGCGCCAACCAGACCCAGCTCCTCGCCAATGACAGCAAAAATAAAGTCGTTCTCAACCTCGGGGATCCAGCTCCACTTGAGCTTCGAGCGCCCAAGACCGGTGCCGAAGATGCCTCCCGAGGCCAGTGCCCAGGTGCCGTGCTCAAACTGCCAGCGCACACCCATCGGATCTGCGCCCTCAGGATTCAACCAGGCCTCGAAGCGAATTCTCCGAGATGGCGAGGACATGATCAGGGCCGCAGCAGAGGCCGCACCCGCGACCGCAATCAGCAGCCAGGTGTGCCAGCGCATCCCGGCAAAGAGGAACATGCCCATTAGTAAGACCGCCATGACCACGCCTGTGCCGAGGTCTCGACCCATGATTGCGACCAGAACCAGTGAAGCCGCCGAGAGCAAAAAGGCCCAGGTCCAAAGTTGCCTATTGCGCTCCTCGTTTGCGCCCAGCTGGGCAAATAACTGGGCAAGAGCAATAATCAGCGCAAGCTTGAGAAACTCCGAGGGTTGAATAGACACGAAGCCAAGATCAAGCCAGTTTCGGTTTCCATTGATGTCTGCGCCAAAGAGCACGGTCGCGACCTGAAGCCCCAGAGCGCCAAAGAGAATCGGCATGCTAAGTCTCCGATAGAAGCCCATCGGCAGATTGCTGGCAATCACAAGCACGACCAGCCCGACAATTGCAAAGGCACCTTGTCTTAGAAACATTGTTGCCGCGCTATCGGTCTGCTTGAAGCTATCGATCGCAGATGCAGAGGCAACCATTGCAAGGCCCAGGCCTGCGGTGAGGAGACTTAGGCCAAGCAGAAGTAGCCCCTGCCGGGACTGCGCCCGGAACTTAGGCCTCAGGGACTCCACTACCTGGCTCATGCGCCTAGCTCCCCAACAGCCCTTACGAAGCTCTCACCCCGGTCGGCATAGTCCCTAAATTGGTCCATCGATGCAGCCGCTGGCGCCAACAGCACGGTATCCCCTGGCTCAGCCAGAGTTTGTGCAGCCAAAACGGCATCTCTCATCACAGAATCACCTGAAACGACACTAATTGCAGTGTCTGGCAATAGCTCGGAGAACAGCTTCGCGAGTTGCTCTGTCTCGCTACCTATCAAAACAGCGGCTCTGAGCCTTGTGCCGTGCTTTTTGATGAGCTCTGCGGGGTTAACGCCTTTGAACAGTCCCCCAACGATCCAGACCACCGAATCGTAGGCAGAAAGCGAGCTGTTGGCCGCATGAGCATTGGTTGCCTTGGAGTCATTCACAAAGAGCACTCCATCAATTTCGGCCACGAGTTGGTTGCGATGCGGCGAAAGCTTGAAGGTTGTGATTGCCCGCCTGATGGCCTGTGGAGGCACAGCCGCAGCTCGGGCAAGCGCTGCAGCGGCTGCAACGTTAGCCCTGAGTTGGTCGCTAACCGGTCCAATATGGGAAAGCTCGGACTCCGTAGCTATCTCCAGCGCCTCTTCAGCACGGTTTGTCAAGAAAGCCCTGTCCACCAAAATGTCCTCAACAAAGCCAACCGCAGACTTCTGGGGTGTGAAAAGAGAAAACGCGATTGCCCTGCAGCCCTCTAGAACATCGGCCTGCTGGGCAGCTTCCAACGTCTTGGGGTCTTGCTCGTTGAAGACAATGGCGACCTCGGTGCCGAGGTAGATCTTGCTCTTTGCCTCGAAGTAGCTCTGCATATCCCCATGCCAGTCGAGGTGATCTTCTGCCAGGTTCAAAAAGGCGCTGGCAAGGGGGTGAATCTCTCCAAGGTAGTGAAGCTGGAAGCTAGATAGCTCCACCACCAAGAAATCAAAGCCTTCGGGGTCTCTAATCGCATCCAGAATTGGGTTTCCAATGTTGCCGCAGGCAACGGCTCTGTGTCCTTCGGCTGCCAACATCGCTGCTGTGAGCTCGCATGTCGTGGTCTTGCCGTTGGTCCCGGTCACCACGATCCACTTTGCGACCCTCGGGGTCTTGTCCCGAAGCCTGTAGGCAAGGTCAATGTCCGTAATTAGCTGAACTTTTCGACTTTCGAGCTCTAGAACCAGCGGATGCGAGGGCGCAAAACCAGGTGACACCACAGCAAAATCGGGGGTGAAGCCAAGTTCATCTAGGACCTTTGGAGAGTCATCGACAATGAACTTTGAGCCGATCACCTCGGCAAGGTCAACAAGCCGCTCGTCGGCCGCCTCACCCACTGCCAAAGCCTCAACACCAAGTTCGACGAGGGTGTCAAGAGCGCTAAAACCTGACTTACCCAGGCCTAGAACTACAGCCCTAAGCTGCGACCAGTCCCCGTGCCAAGAGGTTGGAAGGCTCATAGTCCGTAAATCCACTCCACATAGAACAGTCCGACTCCGGCTGCAACGCAGAGTGCGGCGATGATCCAGAACCTCACGACGATGGTGATCTCAGCCCAGCCCTTGAGCTCGAAGTGGTGGTGCAGCGGTGACATCCGAAAGACCCTGCGACCCTTGCCATAGATCTTCTTAGTGAGCTTGAAGTAGGCCCGCTGGATTACCACTGACCCGGTCACAATCACGAAGATTCCGCCGATAAGAATCAGCAGCAGCTCGGTCCTACTCACCACGGCTAGAGCAGCAAGCGCGCCACCTAGGCCAAGCGAGCCGGTGTCGCCCATAAAGAGCTGAGCGGGAGAGGTGTTCCACCACAAAAAGCCCACGCAGGCTCCCACTATTGCTGCGGCAACAACCGCAACATCCAGTGGATCTCTCACCTCATAGCAGGCTGCAATGTTTTCAACAGCCGTCCGACACGACTGGTTGAACTGCCAAAAGCCGATGATTACATAGGCACCGATGGCAAAGATTGCCGACCCCGATGCCAGGCCATCCAGCCCGTCAGCAATGTTGACTCCGTTCGAACTGGATGCAACAAGCAGGAACACCCACAGCACAAAAAGCCCCATACCAACGATCGGACCCCAGAAAAACAGGTCAAAAGGCAGGTCCCTAAACAAAGAAATGTTGGTGCTGGCAGGAGTCAGCCCGCGGTCATCGGGGAATTGCAGCGCTAAAACGGCAAAGGCTATGGCTACCGTGCCCTGACCTGCGATCTTGGCCCAGCCGCTCAGGCCAAGCGATCGCTGGTTGCGGACTTTCAACAGGTCATCCACAAACCCAACCAGACCCAACCCAGTCATCATGAACAGCACGAGCAACGCTGAGGCCGAAGGAGTCTCGCCGTTTACCAACTTGGCAACGAAGTAGCCAACGATTGCGGCGGCGAGAATAACCAAACCACCCATGGTCGGAGTTCCACGCTTGGTGTGGTGGGTCTGCGGTCCATCGTCTCTGATGAACTGCCCCCACTGAAGCTTCTTGAAAAGTTGAATGAATGCGGGAGTCGCAAAAAGCGAGATAAATAGTGAAATGCCGCCGGCGGCTAGTAGCGCTCTCACTTCACACCCGCCAAATCATCACCGAGGAACCTAAGCCCAGAGACGTTACTCGATTTCACCAACACCACGTCGCCAGGCAATAGCTTTTCACGGATAGCCTCAAAAGCTGTGCTAATCGACTCGATGAATTGACTCTCGCCATCCCAGCTGCCCTCCTGCATGGCCCCCATGTGAATCAGTTTCGCCTCTTCCCCAATGACGAACAGCTGGTCGATATTGAGTCTGACCACAAGCCTTCCGATGGCATCGTGCTCCATGGCGGAGTACTCCCCCAGCTCAGCCATGTAGCCAAGAACTGCGACCGTGCGGTTTCCCTGCCTGCCCAAAACAGCTAGCGATTGAAGTGCAGAGCGCATTGAGTCTGGCGAGGCGTTGTAGGCATCATTAATCACGGAGTAGCCATCGGGACTCTGAATAAGCTGCATTCTCCAACGCTCTGGAGCATCCAGCCTCGAAACAGCCTCAGCGGCCTCTTTAGGCGAGACTCCAAGCTCCATTGCGGTCGCAAGTGCGGCAGCAAAATTCATTGCGTGGTGCTCACCAAGAATCTTGAGCTGGACCGCTATCGGGTCGGCTCCCTCGATGCTGATCACAACCTTGGTGCCCTCTAGCGTCAGCTGAGTGCTCAAGATCCTTACCTGCGCATCCTCGCTAAAACCAAAGCCAACCCGCTTACCCGCAAACTCAAAGCCTCTTACTCGGGCGTCGTCAAAGTTCAAAATGGCAGTGGATTGGATAAAGGGCATCATCTCCGCCTTTATCTTCTCGGTGACCTCGATACCGCCAAACTCACCCGCATGCGCCATTCCCACTTTCAGCTGGACACCGATGTCGGGCTTTGTCCAGCTTGCTAGCTTTGCAATAGACCCCAAACCTGCTGCCCCAAGTTCTAGCACCAAGAACTTGGTGTCCTGTTCAATCCGCAGCACAGTTAGTGGTAATCCGACCTCGTTGTTGTAGGACGCAACTGGAACAACTGTTTTTCCCTTGGGACCGAGAATCGCTCCCAGCATGTTCTTTGTCGAGGTTTTGCCGTTACTGCCGGTAATTCCTACAACCTTCAGCTGACCGCTTGCTCGAACCCTATTCAGCACTGCCTCGGCGAGCCTGCTAAGGGCTGCGACGGTGTCAGCAACAACAATCTGATCGGTCTCGAGATCTTCCTTCGGAGTGGAGACTATTGCTAGCGCAGCACCCGATAGCGCTGCGTCTACGAGGTACTTGTGTCCATCCTCGCTCTCACCGAGCTTGGCGAAGAAGATGCCTCCTGGCTCGATCTTCCTAGAATCTGTGTCGCAAACACCCGATACCAAGGTCTCCGGCTTGCCTTTGTAGATCTCTCCAGATACGGCAACTGCAATCTCTTCAAGGGACATCGAGATCATGAGCCTGCGACCTCTCTGGCAATCTTGCGAGCATCAAATGGGACCTTTTTGCCAGCAATTTCCCTGTAACCAAGTGCTCCCGGACCACACCACAGCACCGCTCTGCCAGCGGCATACTCAACGGCCTGCGAGATAGCCTCGGCCGGGTCTGCAACTTCAACGGCGTCAATACCCGCCTCTTGTGCGGCGGCCATCAGCGCGGCTCTAATTGCGGCAGGGTCTTCGTCCCGCGGATGTTGATCGGTCACATAAAGCCTCGAAACCCCTGAGCAAGCTTTCGCCATCTCGGCACGTTTACCCTTGTCGCGATTACCCGATGCTCCGAGCACCACAACCAACTCTCCTCGGGTGCTCAATAAATACTCAACGCTCGCGGCGACTCCTGCTGGGGTGTGGGCATAGTCAACGAATACATTGCCGGCGGCATCCACAGCTTCAAGCCGTCCAGGAACACTCAGCTCAATACTCTCAAGCGCTCTCTCGACCTTCTTTGGGTCAAACCCCGCCTCAATCGCAAGAATGGCTGCAAGCGCGAGGTTTTTTGCCATCGGGCCGGCAACATCTAACTCAGCGGCTACCTCAGCGGACCCAGAGATCTTGAATCCCTTTGGTGGTAGCTCAAGCTGATAATCGAGGTGCTCGCCGATACCCACCTTGGGAATCTCAATCCGGTCGAATAGTTTCCTGCCCCACTCATCCTCACAAACCACGACAGCCCGGTCCGAGTAGTGAGCGGTAAATAGCGACTGCTTGGCTTCAAGGTAGCGATCCATGTCGCCATAGTCATCGAGGTGGTCTCTTGAGAGGTTGGTAAATCCAGCAACCTGGAACCTTAGGCCCTCAACACGTGCTCGTGTTAGCGCCTGAGCTGAGACCTCAACTACGGCTCTGTGCTGTCCGGCCAACTGCATTTTGTGAAGCAGCTGGTGGAGTCTGGGGGCCTCGGGAGTCGTGAGCTCACTGTCCAAAACCTGCTCCCCAACTAGCTGCTGGTGACTGGTGATTAGCCCCACGCTCTCGCCAAGAGCGGTCAGTAGTCGCTGGAGGTAGATCGCGGTCGAGGTCTTGCCATTGGTTCCGGTGATTCCAATCAGGTTCACCTTGCCAGAGTCAAAGACCTCCGAGGAGACCAGGCCGGCTATTGACCTTGGATCGGGGTGGACAATCGTTGGTAGCGGGTATTCACCGGGCCTGTCAGTGAGTAGCGCGGCTGCGCCTTTTGAAATGGCATCATCTAAAAAATCTAGGCCGTGAGCCTTAGCGCCTTGGACGGCAACAAAAAGGTAGCCGGGTTCGACGTAGGCCGAGCCAATTGCGACACCGGAGGGGACTAGGTCGCCTCCGGAGGAAAGCTGGCCGCCAAACTTAGCGGCAATGCTCGCAAGACTAGGCACCTGGTTTACCAGACCGGTTTGACGGGATGTCATCACGAGAGGTAGTGGTCGATGGCGGCACGCGATAGTGCTTTAGCGCCTGCTGCATGATCGCCTTGAAAGGTGGGGTTGCCTTGGCCGAGTTGCTAACCCCCTCTGGTCTATAGATTGTGACTCCGACTACAAACCTGGGGTTTTCAACGGGGGCCACTCCGTAGAAGGAGATGGCGTAGCGCTCGCCATAGCCGTCACCTTCGCGGATCTGGGCGGTGCCGGTCTTTCCCGCCACCCGGTAGTCCTCAATTGCGGCCGTCTTACCAACTCCACCAAACTCGACCACCTTCTCCATTAGCTGGAGATTTAGGTCCGCATTTGCCTCGGAGATGACCCGGTAGCCCTTTTGATTTGGTTCGTAGAGGACCTCGCCGGCTGGGCCGGTGCAGCTGTCAACCAGGATTGGATCAAGCCGCACTCCCCCATTGGCGATGGTCTGATAGGCAAAACCCATCTGCAGCGCGGTAACGGAGACTCCTTGGCCAAACAGGTGGGTGTACTTATCGGCGTACTGCCACTCCTCATAGGGCCTGAGGATTCCCGAGCTCTCACCCTCAAAGTTCAGGCCACTGCTAGTTCCAAAGCCAAAGTCTTGGAGGTAGTTGAAACGCTCTTTTTCGTCGACCTCCATGCCAAAGGCATAGATGCCGGTGTTGGAGCTGTAACGGAGAACACCAGCCAGGCTCAGATCGAACTCATCGTGATCAAAGCTGTCCTTGATTGACTCCCCGTATTCAAGCTGTAGCCGGTCGGGAGCCTTCTTGGTCTCAAATTCGTTCGCTGCTCCCGAGTCCAAAACCATTGCGGAAGAAATCGACTTCATAATCGAGCCCGGCTCAAAAGCAAACTGCATGATCTTGCTACCGCGGTTGCCCGCATCGGTGGCAGCGGGATCATTTGGATCCACTGTTGGCGCCTCAGCAGCTGCCAGAATGCGACCTGTTTCAACCTCAATAACGATTGCACTGGCCCAGTCAGCATTTAGCTCAGCGACGGTGTCGGCAAGCACCTGCTGCGCAAAAAACTGGAGGTTCGAATCGATTGTCAGATTTAGGTTGCCGCCATCCTGGGTGGGCTGCGTGACAACATTCGAGGTCGGAATCCTCACACCCTCGGCAGAGCGCTCGTATTTCTCTTGGCCATCGACTCCTGCGAGGCAGCTGTTGAACTGTCTCTCGAGTCCTGCAAGGGGTGTCCCATCACTACCCACAAAGCCGATTAGGTTCCCCGCGACCGCTCCGTTGGGGTAGAGCCGATCAGAGAACTGGTCAAAGTAGATCCATGGCACCCTAAGGTCCCTGATGGCGTTATAGGTTGCGGCACCCACGGCCTTTGCAAGGTTTGCGTATTCGCTATCGCCCTCAAGTCTCGGCAGAAGCTCCTCAAGGCTTAGTCCCAACAGAGGGGCAAGCTCCATGGCTATTGCCTCAACAGAGTGCTCGGTGACCACTCCGTCCTCTGCCCTAAACACCGGGCCAACGTTCTTTGGCGCGGCGTTTACGTCGTACCTAAAAACGGTTCTGGCAAGTACCTGCCCACTGCTGTCGAGAATGTCGCCACGCAGTGCTGTCAGGGTCTGAGTTACGCTTCGGCGCTCGAGAGATTTTTCCTGAATTTCCTCGGCACGCACGACCTGAAAGTCGACCAGACGCCAACCAAGAGCACCCACCAGAACAAAGAGAAGAAGCACAAAAGCTGTTAGACGGGAGGTCAATTTAGCGTGAGTGCCCATATTGCCTACCTGGTCGGGGATGCCGGAATAAGTCCTGAATCCAAAGCTAGAGCAGAATCTGCGTCCGAGACGATTGCAACACTGATATCGAAGCCACTTGCCGCGATGGTGCTGGGGCTGAACTCGGAAACCGTGCCGAGGGCCGCGTTGGCAACCATGTTGGCACTCGCAACTGCCGTCTCATCGGGATCTGCCGGAACTGGGTCGCCGAACACCTTGCCGGAGCGAATGTCTAAGAGCACCGAGGCTGGGTTTGCGACCATTCCAAGGCGGTTGGCGGCATCTGCAAGGTTCTGAGGCGAAGCCAGGGAATCGACTTCCTCCTGGATGATCTGGACCTCGGTGGCGAGTTGGCGCTTTTCAGCCATGAGCTTAGAGAGCTTGTAGGCGTCCTGGGTGAGAACCATGTTCAGCGAGAGCTGAACGACGTAAACCAAGACAATGCCCAAAACGAATATGAGACCGGCAATGACGCTGGGCCTTAGCTTCCTGGCGTCCTGCTCGCTGAGCATCATTACTCTCATGCGCTCTTCTCCAGCTTCTTTGCTGCCCGAAGCCTCGCTGAGGCGGCTCGTGGGTTATTCGAAAGTTCGGTCTCTCCGGCCCGCTCCACGCCCTTGGTGATCATGCTCAGTGTTGGGCCCATTCCTGGCAGCTCAACTGGAAGCTCAATGGGGCTCTGGCTTGTGGCGGCCTTGCGCAGTGCGTCTTTGGTGATCTGATCCTCTAGAGAGTGATAGGACATCACCACGATTGCGGCCCCTGGCCTAAGTGCCTCAATTGCCTGCGGAAGTGCTCGCTCGAGAACCTCCAGCTCCTCATTCACGGCAATTCGCAGTGCCTGATAAATGCGCTTTGCAGGATGTCCGGACTGCTTTCCAGGGGCCTTAGGGACTACCGACTCGACAATTTCGTTTAGCTGGGCACTGGAAGTTATCGGGCTTAGCTGTCTTTGGGCCACTATTTTCTTGGCAATCGGGAAGGCAAATCGCTCCTCACCAAAATCGCGGAAGATCTTGGTTAGCTCCTCAACATCCAGTGTTGCGAGGAGGTCGGCAGCAGTCCTACCCGAGTTCTGGTCCATTCGCATGTCAAGCGGTGCCTCCTGCGCATAGGCAAAGCCCCGGTCGCGCTGATCAAGCTGCATTGAGCTAACGCCAAGGTCAAAAAGCGCGCCATCAATTTGCTCGATTGCCAATTCCTCAAGGACCTCTGAGAACTCGTCGTAGACGGCAAGCACCGGAGTGAACCTGGACCCAAAGCTTGCCAGCCTCTCGGTAGCGAGCTCTAGGGCGACCGGATCCCTATCGAGACCTACGACGCGCAGGTTTGCAAAGGAGTTCAGAAGGGCCTCGGTGTGTCCGCCAAGACCGAGGGTGGCGTCCACGACAACGGGACTGTTGCCTTGAATTCCGGGTTTGAGTAGCTCCAGGCAACGCTCAAGCATTACCGGGCGGTGAAGTTCGGAGGATAGATTGCTCATAGTTTCTTGGGGAGCTATCCCTACCCTTTGGTCCCTGTCCGAATCCGTGAGCTTGGTTTTCACGGGGTCCGACTTAGGGGAAGAAAGCCGGGCTCGGCCAGAGACCAAAGTGCAGGGCTAGAACAGCCCCGGAATCACCTCCTCCGCCTGGGTAGCAAACTTTTCTTCGTTGCTCGAGAGGTATTCCTGCCAGCTAGCGGCATCCCAGATCTCAGCCCTGGAACCGACACCGATGATGACGAGCTCCTTGGTGAGGCCTGCGTAGTCCCTCAGTAGCTGGGGAACCAATACCCTGCCCTGCTTGTCGGGGGTGTCATCGGCCGCACCTGAGAGAAACAGACGCAGATACTTCCTGGCCTCCTCCGAGGTGACAGGTGCTTGGCGAATCTTTTCGTGAACGGACTCGAACTCACTCTTTGAGAAGACGTATAGGCAACGCTCCTGTCCGCGGGTTACCACCACACCGGCAGAGAGCTCATCGCGAAACTTCGCGGGAAGGATGATGCGGCCTTTGTCGTCAAGCTTTGGAGTATGAGTACCCAGCAACATCGCCGCACCCCTTTCTTAGCTATTCCCCACTTTACTCCACTTTGCTCCACATTGCTGCAAAACGCAACCATTTTTATCACAATTTGGGCAAGAAAAAACCCCCGCCGTTTAGCGGGGGTTATTCGAATCTTCAGGCGTTTAGTCGTTATTGAACCTGTTGTTCCAACGATCTTCAAAGAACGAGGCGCCGCCAGAGGAGGAATTAGTCTTTGGTAGCTCAGGCAGCCGGAAGTTACTGGAAGCTACAACCAGCCCTATCACCATGACGATGAAGGCAACAACACCCATGAAGGTCACCTGGGTTGCGACGGCAAAAATAAGCAGGCCAATGCCCGCGATCATTGTCAGGACGCCGGCAACCAGCTTGCCCGCGCTGCGGTTCACCGAACCCACGCGCTTTAGCTTCTGGTCGAGGGACGCGTCCTCTTGCAAGAGGTTGCGCTCCATCTCCTCCAGCAGTCGCTGTTCGTTTTCGGATAGTGCCATTTAGCTCTCCATTCCCTCTAAATTGTAAACAGCGAAGTGCCGCTAGGCTATCCCGCGTGCCTCAAAATTTCCTGCTAGAGCTCGTCCAGCAGAGGCTAGATGACTTCTGCGAGGACAAAAGACACCAGCTTTTAGAAATCTCTAGTGATCTAGAACCAATCATTGACTACACACAATCCCTACTTTCCGGGGGAAAAAGATTTCGTGCTCTTTTCTGCTTCTGGTCCTGGGCTGGGTATCAACCCCAAGAGGTCACCAAGGACTCCATAAACATCGACTCCCCCATTGTTGGCGTAGCTGCAGCTCTGGAGATGTTCCATGCAGCAGCCCTTGTTCACGATGACCTTCTCGATCAGTCCGATACTCGCAGGGGCCAGCCCGCAATCCACAAGCGTTTTGAAACTCTTCACCAGACGAAGTCGTTTAGTGGCAGCCCGTCAAAGTTCGGCATGGCAGGTTCGGTCCTCACTGGAGATCTGATGTTGGCGTGGAGCTCGGAGCTATTCGGGCAAGCACTCCAAGAGGTCAGTGCCGAGGACGAGGCCAACTGTCGCACGCAGTTCTCACAGATGCGCTTTGAGGTTATGGCAGGACAATACCTCGACGTCCTCGAGGAGAACGCTGCCCCCATCCGCAAGCAGTCTGAGGCCGTTGCCATTGCCAACCGCGTAATGCTCTATAAGACCGCCAAATACTCCCTTGAGGCGCCACTGTTGATCGGCGCCGCTCTGTCCGGAGCTGCTGGGGGAAACCTCAAGATGTTGAGCGAGTTTGGTATTCCGCTGGGGCTTGCATTCCAGCTTCGGGACGATGTGCTTGGAGTCTTTGGTGACCCGGAGGTGACGGGCAAGCCGGCAGGTGATGACCTGAGAGAAGGTAAGCGCACGGTATTGGTTGCGCTCACCCTAGAGACTTTGCCGGCCTCGGTTGCCCGAATCTTCAACGAGCTACTCATGGGCGGTGAAATCGACGCTGAACAACTGGAGTTCATGCGGCAGACAATCACAGACTCTGGTGCCCTTGAAAAAACAGAGCGGCTGATAGAGGAGCACTCGAATCGCGCCATTGAGGGGCTTGCAAATCTGGAGATCAGCGATCAGGGCCGCAAGATGCTTGCGGCACTAGCTCAACAGGTTATAAACCGAGCTCACTAGCCAAGTGCCTGAGCGGCTCTGCGCACCGGAGCCTTATGCCCCTTCACGAGAGCTGCGATTGGCTTCTCACCAAGAACATCGTTTTCCTCGTAGAGCCAATCAATTGCCTCTGCTTCGGTGAGACCTAAGTCCAAAAGCTGCAGCATGGTGCCGCGAATGCTGCTGAGTGGTTCATTTCCGACGATGATGTCAGACGGAAGCATCGGTTGCTTGTCAATCTTGACGGCAAAGAGAATGTGCTCCTCGATTAGCCTTCTGACCTTCGAGGTTGAGATGCCAAGCTGCTCGGCAGCCTGGTCAAGCGTGATCCAGTTCTCTACTTGGTCAGCTATCACTCTTTCTCCTGGCGGTTTCGACCAACTGTTCCGCAACTAAGAATGCCAGCTCCAAAGACTGCATGTGGTTAAGCCTTGGGTCACAGACCGACTCGTAGCGCTGCTCCAAGGTAGCCTCGTCAATTTTCTCGGAGCCGCCAAGGCACTCTGCGACATCGTCACCGGTGAGCTCGACGTGAAGACCACCGGGGTGAGTTCCGAGATCTCGGTGAACCTCGAAGAATCCCTGCACCTCGTCCATGACATCGTCAAATCGCCTGGACTTGTAACCATTTGCCGTGGTGATGCCGTTGCCGTGCATAGGGTCGGTGATCCAGAGCGGGCTTGCCCCTGAGTCACGAACTGCCTCAACGAGCTTTGGAAGTTCATCGCGAATCTTGCCGGCACCCATTCGGCTAATAAGGGTTAGCCTTCCCGGCTCGCGCTCTGGGTCCAGCTTGTCGATGAGCTTTAGCACATCGTCAACACTCGAGGTTGGCCCAAGCTTCACGCCCAGTGGGTTTCTGACTCTCGAGAAGAAGTCAACGTGAGCGCCATCGAGTTGCCTGGTGCGCTCTCCGATCCAGATGAAGTGTGAGCTTGTGACGTAAGGAAGCTGCGTCCTCGAGTCGATCCTCGTCAGCGGACGCTCGTAGTCAAACAGCAGACCCTCGTGAGAGACGAAGAACTCTGTCGCCCTCAGCTCTGCCGAGTCCACCCCACAGGCCTCCATGAACCTCATGGCCCTGTCGATGTCCCCTGCAATAGATTCATACTTCTTGTTTGCTGGGTTATCGGTGAAACCGCGGTTCCACGCGTGAACCTCTCGCAAATCAGCAAAGCCACCGGTGGTGAAGGCCCTGATTAGGTTGAGCGTGCTTGAGGAGGTGTTGTAGGCCTGGAGTAGGCGCATGGCATCGTTCTTGCGAGCCTCCTCGGTGAACTCGTAGCTGTTCACAGCATCGCCGCGGTAGGCGGGAAGGGTGACTCCTTCTCGAGTTTCAAAGTCTGAGGAGCGGGGCTTGGCGAACTGACCCGCCATGCGGCCCATCTTGATGACCGGAAGCGACGAGCCATACATCAAAACCACGGCCATCTGCAGCACAGTCTTGATGCGGTTGCGAATCCGGTCGGCAGTTGCGTCGACAAAGGTCTCGGCGCAGTCGCCGCCCTGGAGAAGGAATGCCTCTCCCCTTGCCGCCTGTGCGAGCCTGGTGCGGAGGGTATCGACCTCGCCAGCGAAGACAAGTGGCGGCAGTGCGCCCAGCTGGTTCCGCACGCTCTCCAGCACACCAGCATCTGCCCAGGTGGGCTGCTGTGCCGCGGTTAGCTCGCGGTAGTTATCTAGTCCAAAATCCTGCAATGTGCTTCCTTAGTTTGTGCTGCGTGCGAGGCGGTTACGAATGGTCGAGGCGTAGACATCA
>ERZ887849.889-NODE-889-length-30322-cov-22.575610_pt1 | contig 30322 bp, 29 predicted proteins | sample MGYA00521267_ERZ887849 | MGnify/ENA primary metagenome ERZ887849 (study PRJEB32303, sample SAMEA104408601) | aquatic metagenome | biome: Brackish water; feature: Pelagic; material: water | place: Baltic Sea | collected 2014-06-06T16:11:00 | depth 2,863 m ... | reverse complement strand
GACGAACTCCTTGATGCGCTGTGGGAGGACTGCATAAATCACGAGCTATTAGATATTTAACTTGGGCATAACTAATTGTGTGCTCGTGTGTGCATAGTAAAGATAAATCGTGAGTGTCTGGGCAAGGTTAAAGCGTTTCATTCTCCGCTTTTAGCCTATTCATAGTTGCCGTCTGCCAGCTAGCTAACCACGAAGCAGACACCTATTTTATGAAAACTGAAAAATACGATATACTAAAAGAAGCACTAGACATCACCCAAGGAGATCGTTTAGAAGATTACGGAGACAGCACAGTAGAGCTTAACAGAATTGCTACCCTGTGGTCTGTAATCTTTGAAACTGACATAACGCCCAACCAAGTTGCTCTTGCAATGATTGCCTTAAAAATTACAAGACAAATGCATAAAAATAAGAGAGATAATTGGGTTGACATTGCTGGATATTCCAGAATAGGTTACTTGGCTACTAAAGAACCAAAGAACCTAAAACCTAAAACCACAACTAAGATAAAACTAACAAAGAAAGAAATAAACAAATTATGAACGAAGATACATTACTGACTGAAGCTGATGAAGCATTCGAAGTTGCTGATCTGCTTCTAGAAGAACCAGATTCTCAACGACCAGTTGACATGGCGTCTGTTATTGAACTAAGTGAAGCTCTAGTTAATATAGAGGATCAGATAGCTGAAACAGAAGAAAAGCTGTCAACTCTTAAAGCCGCCAAAAGAAAAGTATCAGAAGAGCACTTGCCTTCTATGCTTGAAACTATGGGACTTAATTCCCTAGGTCTTACTAATGGCAAGAAGATCGTTATCAATGAGTTTGTAGATGCACGAATCAAAGATGAAGATGCTGCATACACATGGCTCCAAGAAACAAATAACGACTCTATTATCAAGAACGAGCTAAAGGCAAACCTTGAAAGAGGCGACAACCATTTAGTAGCTCAAGCTCTTCAAGTGTTAAGGGAGATGGGAGTAGAGGCTTCTTGCAAGCCCAGTATCCACCACGCAACACTGAAATCTTTCTGTCGTGACGCTCTGGACAACCCAGAACTGGCAGAATCTCTACCTCGTGAAGCCTTTGGTATCTACCAAGGTAAGCGAGCAAAAGTAACATAAGAAATAAAGAAATAGTAATCATGGCATATGATATAACAAAAGTAGCAGGAATGGGAACAGAGAACTTGGATGCAGGTTCAGCTCTACCATTTATCCGCATCCTACAGGACTTGAGCCCTCAGCTCAAACCAAACAAAGATGAATACGTCGAAGGCTCAAAAGCTGGAGACCTATTCTTCAACAAGACAAAGACTACACTGGACAATCCAGTGAGCATTGTTCCAGTATATACTAGGGCAATGTATACCGAGTGGGTTCCTCGCAAAAACGGCGGTGGCTTCGTAGGAAGTCATCCACTGTCTGTTGTCAGTAATCCGCTCTACGAAAAGGGTCGTGAACGCCAATATGACGAATGGCTCGGAGACAACGAACTGCGCTACACCAGTTACTGGTTTGTGCTAATCAAAATAAATGATGTGTGGGAAGAAGCAATCATCCCGTTTACATCTTCTCAGTTGAAAGTTTCTCGTAAACTTACTTCCGACATCAATCGTTTTAGGTATGAAACTGACCCTAAAATCGCTCCCCCTCTTTTTGCACAAAAGTGGGAGCTCACCACAGTCATGGAAACAAGCAAGAATAACGACGACTATTGGAACTTCGAAATCAAGAACCCATCGGCTCTTGACTTTGAATCCGACGAAGATGTTCTTGAATTGGCTGCTTCTTCTTCACAAAAGGCCGCAGGAACACCCCTACTGCAGTCCGATAAAACTGAAGACGCGCCAACCTTGACTCTTGTAGAAGAACCCTATTAATAACTGTAGCCCAGCTCTCAATTCGGAGAGCTGGGCTCCTTTATCTTTAAATGAGCACACAAACAACACTAACAGAACTAGCTACCAAATTTTTAGACCTTTATAGGTGCAATCCAAACGTATACGGAGAGACTCAACTAACAGGAAAATTTAGAGACAGAGACGGTAAATGTGACTCAAAATCTTTCTTAGTAAAAAGCAGTGTTACTGTAGGTTTGTGGGAACAACATATCAGAGGAGAAAAGCGCATAGGCTGCACTCCTCTGCAAGAAGACAGCTCCGTATTCTGGGGAGCACTCGACGTAGATGTATACCAGAAAGAAGATACGCTTGAGAAACTAAACAAAAAGGTATCCGAAAACAATCTGCCTTTTGTAGTTTGCCGTTCTAAGTCTGGCGGAGCTCATATCTATATGTTCTTGTCAGAACCAGTAGCTGCTAAAGACATGATCGACAAGCTTAAGTCTTTTAGCGCATTTTTCGGACAAGGTGTTTCTGAGATATATCCAAAACAACCTAAAATTGGAACACGTAAAGACGATTCTAAGTATGGCAACTGGATAAACATGCCTTACAGTGGAAACCCTACATTACAGTATGCCTTTAACGAAACTGGGGATGCTCTCGACCCAGAAGAATTCATCGAAGCTGCGTATAAAAAGCGTGGAACAGCAGAACAGTTTCACAACCTTACTGTCCCAAGTAACTCTACAGAGATTTTCCCAGAAGGACCACCCTGCTTAAATTACATATTCAGCGAACGCGCTCAAGAAAGTGAAAGCCGAAACACTACTCTGTCAAATGTTGCTGTGTATCTTAAAAAGTCCAATCCAAGCGAATGGAAACAACTTATACACAGCTACAACAGGATGTTCTCAGAACCTCTTAATGACCGAGAAGTAGAAGCCATCATATCTTCCTACGGCAAAAAAGATTACAAGTATCAGTGTGCTCAAGAACCACTGTGCAGATACTGCGATGCAAAACAATGTGGACAAACTAAGTATGGTATCGGCGGAGAAGACTTCATGCCCAACAACCGATCGCTTGTTCAGCTAAAGAGTGACCCACCGCTGTGGTATCTTACTTTAGATGACACGGAGATCCAACTAAGCACAGCAGAGTTCGACAACTTCAACCTGTTTAATCAAAAAGTTATGGAACGGCTTCTATACAAGTTCCCGCCCATAAAGCAAGAAGACTGGTTAAAGCAACAAAACCTACTTCTTAAGAACTGCACTCAAATTGACATACCGTTTGAAATGACACCAGTCGGTCAACTTGTAGAGCTGGTTTCAAACTTCTGTGATTCAGCAGTCGAAGAAGCAAACCACATCAAACACGGTCCAGTCAAACGATCAGACGGTAACTACTTGTTCCGAATGGCGCATCTAAAAGATTACTTAGATCAGCAAAGGTTCAAGGATATGCCGTCCAATAAAGTTCTGTCTGTCTTAAAGAAAGTGTTAAAAGCAGAACCAGACCGTGTCCAGCTAGATAACATTAACACCAGATGCTGGCGAATCCATCAAAGCAAACTAGACGTAAACAACATAACCCTATATCCTGAAATCATGGAACACGACAACTACTAATGACACCCTCACATCTAATACTCGCAATTATGCTCGTAGAGAGCAACGCAGATGTCAACGCAATCGGAGACAATGGAACCGCACACGGATGCCTCCAGTTAACCGAAGCGTATATAAAAGATGCTGCCGAACACGCTAATGAAGATTGGACTGTAGAAGACGCATACAGCTACGAAAAGTCTCGTATGATCTTCAACGCATATATGCACCGCTACGCCACTCCAGAAAGACTTGGACGGTGGGTAACTCCCGAAGACATTGCACGGATTCATAACGGAGGACCTGACGGCTGGAAAAAAGAAAGCACTAAGGAATACTGGAAAAAAGTAAAAGAGGTGCTGATGTATGAAGAAAAAAACTAAAATATTCGTAGCAAGTGCTGGCACTGGTAAGACCACTACACTTATGTCTTTACTTGGTGACTGCCTTGAAGAAACTTCTCCTCGTAAGATTGGTTTTACTACATTTACAAAAGTAGGTGCTCAAGAAGCAATTGACAGAGCTTTAGCTAAATACCCAAAGCACGACCCTAAAGAGTTTGAAGCTTTTAGCACACTACACGCTCTTTGTTACAGAAGAATACCCAGCAAGCGAATTATGAATTGGAAGGACTACCAAGCTTTTAGTAAGCTAAGTTCCTTTAAGTTTTCAGGAGCATTAGCTGTATCTAAAAAAGATGGAAGTGATTTCAACACTGGAATTGGAGACAGGATTCTATACTACAACGGTTTGATGCGTAACATGCTTGTATCCGCAGAACAAATTCTAATGGACACCCCAAGCAATATAATATCTGTAACAGAACTTGAAGAATTTTCTAAATTCTACAAAAAGTTTAAAGACCATAACGATGTCTACGACTTTACCGATCAGCTAGAAGAGTTTATCAACTTAGATATTAAAGTAGATCTTGATTACTTATTTGTAGATGAAGCTCAAGATTTGTCTCCATTGCAGTGGAAAGTTGTAGATCAACTAAGCAAACCAGTAAAGCAAGTGTATATTGCAGGAGATGACAAACAGAGTATTTTTAAGTTTTCAGGTGGTGATCCCGTATCTTTGATTAACAGAGAAGGTGAGCGGATTATCCTTGATACCAGCTATCGGCTACCTTCCCAAATTCTTGAATATTCCGAAAAGATTGCAAATCGCATTACACAGAAACAAGACTACACTGTTACATCCGTAGCTGATGAAGGAACTGTTTCTAGAATAAAAAGCTTAAGTAACCTAGACTTTTCAAAGGGGTCTTGGCTCCTGCTCTGTAGAAACAGAGCGTTTCTATCTTACTTTGAAAACCTGTTAATCAAACAACGACAGATTTTTGTATCAGGAGGTGACTGCTCTTTATTCAACTCTAACACAATTAGAATGATCAAGCTATGGGAAGAGCTAAGACAGGGGTACAAGTTGTATGTAAAAGACCTTAAGGTCTTGTACAGAGAATACCTGCCCTGTGGAGTAGCAGTAGCACGAGGATCTAAGAAGCTTATGGACTCTATGCACGATTTAGACATGTTTGATAAACACGAGCTTTCAACGAACTACGGCCTTAGAACCACAGTTTCTTGGGACAAGGTGTTCAAGTTGTCTGAAACAGCCCGTGAAATTCTAAAAAAAGCTGAAACCCAGAAAACCCTTGAAAATGCAGGGAATGTCGAAATCAACACAATTCACGCTGTAAAAGGTCGAGAAGCTGACAATGTGGTTATACTGCCAGATATGGTTGAGATGACCAGCAAAGCTTTTGCTAAAGATCCAGACAACGAACATCGTGTTTTTTATGTTGCAGCCACTAGAGCAAAGAGTAATCTTTACCTACATCACCCAGTAACCTCAAGATTTTACGAAATGCCATGACACTCGAAGAACTGTTAAACGAATTGTTAGACCTTGCCAATGAACACGGCGGATCTGCAAACACTAATATACAAAATGTAGTGTGTAATTCCGAAGAAGCCAACGGACACACAGAAGTTGAGGTAATCATAAAAACCAAACAATAACAATAATGCATGAATCATATGAAACATCTGCACAAAGTATCAGTAACTTTATGCGGTGGGCGGAGCAACGACTTGCTCAAGAAGTAGACCTAAATGAAGGTCTTGCAAAAAACTTCGAAGAGTCTAAAAAAGAGCTTTTGGGTATTAAAACAAAAAACAGGGATTTAAGTGACACTGAGAAAATCCTTTTAATACAAGCAGTACACAAACATAGAGACAGAGGTCTAAATGTACCAAGAGCATGTGAATTAGTAGGAATCCACAGGCATACCTACAGCAGATGGCGTCATGAACTAAAAATCTCCAGATACAAGAAAAACAATGATCTATAAAACAAAACCTTTTTTACATCAGAAAAACGCTGTAGAGCGTTTTGTTGACAAAGAATACGGAGCCTTGTTCTGTGAAATGGGAACAGGTAAGACTAAGATTATTCTAGATGTAATTCAAAACGCAGGGCTTATAAACGACGTTGTTGTTATAGCTCCTAATGGACTTCACCACAACTGGGCAACAAACGAGATACCAAGACACTTTTCAAAAGACGTAGACGTCTTTTGCTGGAGTGGACCGATCAAGTCTAAAAAGAAGAAACTAGAGTTTAACGGGTTTTTAAACAAAAATACAAAAACTCGTATGCTGCTTATTAACATAGAAGCTCTACGAACTTCTGCAGGGTATGATACTACCGATAAATTTCTTAATTCGTCAATTCGAACAAAGCATGTAATTATTGACGAGTCCACCTGTATCAAGAATCCAAAAGCAATTCAAACAAAGAAAGTGCTGAAGTTGGCAGAAAAAGCTAACTGTAGGTGGATACTAAACGGAACTCCAATAACCCAAGGACCTTTGGATCTGTTTAGCCAGTGCAGGTTTTTATCTAAAGACGCTCTTCCATTTACAACATACACAGCCTTTAAACACAAGTTTGCCATTGAGACTACAATGAGCATGGGACAGCGTTCCTTTAAAAAGATCATTGGCTACCAGAATGTTGAAGAGCTTACAAAGCTTTTAGAACCCTTTAGTCTTCGACTAGAAAAGAAAGACTGTTTGGATCTTCCAGATAAAGTGTTTTCAACGATTTCTGTTGAGCTAGAACCAGAGCAAGAACAGATGTATCAAAGAATGAAGAACGATTGCATCATTGAACTAGAATCAGGGAACATAGTTACAGCGACAATGGCTCTCACCCAGTTGATAAAGTTGCATCAGATCCTTACAGGGTTTGTTGTTACCGACGACGGTGAGACCATTTCGCTAAAAAATAATAGAGTAAAGATGTTGCTACAGATTGCCGAAACCAGTGGACCATTGGTCATCTTTTGTGCATACAAGCAGAATGTTAAGCAACTAGAAGAAGCCTTGTCTCTAAAATACGGACAAGACAGCGTTGTTGTCTACAGTGGAGACACACCGTCCAATAAACGCTCAGAAGCAGTCGAAAGGTTTCAAAGCGGAAATGCTCAATTCTTTATCGGCACGTCCGCAGCAGCCAAGGGTCTTACGCTCCACCGAGCATCGACAATGGTATATTACTCCAACAATTACAGCCTAGAAACAAGACTCCAAAGCCAAGACCGTATCCACCGCATCGGACAGAGCAACAAATGCACGTATATTGATCTTGTTGTTAACAATTCTCTTGATGAAATCATTCTAAAACGTCTTATGCAAAAGAAAGAGTTATCAAGTATGGTGCTTGACGATCTAATAGAAATCATTAAAAAGTAACCTATGAAAAGAAAAACCAAAGCAGACATAGTTCGTGATTACGCTGATAAATTCCCTGATCACGGAAACCGAACACTAGCCTCGCTTGTTTGTTCAGAAAACCCAAACCTATTTCCTACCTTAGAAGCAGCACGAAGCATGGTGCGCGGTATTAGAGGTAACAAGGGAGCCAGCAATTTTAAAGTTACACACCCTCGTCCCAACGGTAAAGCTGGTGAGTATAAGATACCGAAGTCCCTTGTTCCCAAGAAACGAATTGTGCAGATTCCTGACGGAAAAACGCTCCTTCTTTCCGACATCCACCTTCCATTTCACGATGTAGAGGCAGTTGAGTGTGCCTTAAGCCACTGCTCGGACGCTGACAACATTATCCTTAACGGCGACACTGTAGACTTCTACGCTACCAGCCGCTGGGAGTCAGACCCCAACCACCGTGACTTGGCTGGTGAGCTACAGGCCAGCCGCCAGTTCCTAATGCACCTACGGGAACGCTTCCCTGATGCTAACATCTTCTTCAAGATTGGGAATCACGAAGAACGCTGGGAGAAATACCTGTGGCGTAAGGCTCCAGAGATCTGCGGAGTGCCTGACTTTAAGCTGGAGAAACTCCTACGCTTTGAGGATCTGGACATCCAAGAGATTGGTGGTCGTCAACTAACCAAGGCTGGCGGTCTCTGGATTCTTCACGGACACGAGTTCTTCAACACTTTTGACCCCGTAAACTTCGCACGAACCCTGCAAGTTAAGACTGGCGTCTGCACAATCGCTGGGCATAAGCACAAAACCAGTCAGCACTCCGTTAAGTCTATGGACGGTGATACTGTTGCTTGTTGGTCAGTCGGCTGTCTCTGTGACCTTGAGCCTGACTACATGCCCGTCAATCAGTGGAACTTAGGCTTTGCTGAGATCACCCACAAGGGCAAGAAGTTTGAAGTTAACAACTACCGTATTATCAACGGCGAGGCTTATCGTTAAGCTAGTTTAATGAAATTCAAACTTACGTTTCTGTAGCGAAGGCTCGTGGCCGAAGTTTGATTGAGATATATATCCACTGTTTGCGAAGAATCGCTAGATACAAAAATTGTATATGATATAGGAATATAGGTGCTTGTACTTCCCGTTTCATTTATTTTGTCGCTGGTTTTTGCTGCTCCGTTATATCGTAATTGGACTGTATAAAAATCCGCGCCATCACCATCATCTTCTGAAAATTCCCCAGAAAACGCTACTAAATACGTTCCAGCAGCTAAAGTCACTGTTCCAGAATTTACGGAACCTATATTATTAGGATCAGAAACTTCAGTAACAGGCAATACAATACTAGGAGCTGGCCAAGAAGTGCTCCCAGAAGCTGATTCATAACTAGCAGTTTTAACAATAACTGCTAAATTGCTAGCATCCACATAATCCTTCACAGCCGCACTAGTCGGAATAGACGTGTCGTTGTCTGTGTTTTCAATTCCAATAGCTTCTGTGGTTACGGTCTTACCTGCAAAATCTCCTACAGCTCCATCCACATATGTCTTAACACCTCCGCTAGTAATTAAGTTGTCATTAAGTTGAGGCACAGTGTCAGGAGTAATTACTTTTTGCAAAGCATCGTTAATGTCGGAAGCTGTGTTGCTTAAAATGTAGTTTGCCATAATTTAAATGAGTATTGTTGTTAACTTATTAGGGGTTAATGCTCATTTTTATTAGCGACCAATGACCATCCAATAAAATGAAGTACTTTGACCGGTGCTATTTACAACAGAAAGCACACTAGAACTCAAAGAACGCGTTCTTAAAGCGTGAAAATCGTAAGTGGCTGCACTGTTTAAAATTGTTAATTGTGCACTAATTGCAGAGGTAAAAGCTGTTCCAAATGTTATATTTTTTGTAGTATTGCTCCCAACGGTTGAAGTTCCAAACTTCATAATTAATCCATTTGGAAGTGTAACACTTTCTCCACCAGTGTAAGAGCTTGGCGAAAACCCATTAGCGGACGAAGCATCCACATGAGCCTTCACAGCCGCACTAGTTGGAATAGACGTGTCGTTGTCTGTGTTTTCAATCCCAGTAGCTTCTGTGGTTATAGTCTTACCTGCAAAACCTCCTACAGCTCCGTCCACATACGTTTTAACACCGCCACTAGTAATTAAGTTGTCATTAAGTTGAGGCTCAGTGTCAGGGTTGCTTGCTCTTTGTAAAGCAGCATCAATCTCAGAAGCTGTAAGTGAAAGTGGATAATCAGGCATATATTAACATTTCCATTTGCGAAGAGCCAACGCTTTGCGTGTTGGTCTTCCTTTTTCGTCCTTCATTGGACCCTTGACACCGCTCATACGAGCACAAAACGAACGACGACGTTTAGCCGCCTTAGAACCCTTTTTAACTTTTCCAGTAACTGGAGGTTTTAGATTAGAACCATCCTTACGTTTAAAGTAAGCACGTCCTTTTGCAGTTAAACCTCCTGTCTTACTTTTGTGTTCTTTTCTCATAGTTCATTTTCCAGTTCGTTTACGTAATAAAGAATCTCTCCTATAGTTGCCTTTTCGTCAACACTAAACTCGTGGCTGTTCAGTTTTTGAAGGAACTCTGGAATTCTGCTTTGCCTCAGAGTCACGCACCCACTCGTTGATAAGATTACGGTGCTCATTGTCGCGGCGAGTAACAAGCTCTTTAACATACTCTCGTTTCAGTTTAAGAAGTAATGCACCAATCTTTGGGAAAGCTATAAGAAGTTGAACGATCAGTGAGATCATTTATCCTTAGCTTTACCGATGTTAAGAGCAAGCCAGTCCACAACCTTGTAAGCTTTCGATGCAAGGCTGTCATCTTTAGGCGTAGGGGTAAGGGCTGCAATGGCAGAAGCCGCAGTTACGACAGCGGTAAGGGCAGCTATAATACTGTCCACGTTGGATACTAGGTATGCGATGATTTCTTTCATAATGTTATTTTGTAAGTCCTTTCGTAATCTTGATGATCGAGACAACCATGTAAACAAGGGTGGCAACACCAACTAGCAGGCTGACTACTTCACTGATTGGAGTAAGGCTCAAGGTGGCAAAAAAACCTCCTGTTCCTACGAGTGATTTAGTTATGACTTCGTCCATAATGTCAAATTATTATTAGTCGTCATCGGTTATATATGATCCAGAGCCGAAGAAAGAAAAAGCTCCCCCGCTGGACTCTACAAAATTAAAAGGATTTACGCTAAAGTCTGAAGGCGTTAAATTGCTTAAATTCCATCCTACCCCTGCTCCACCGCTTTGTGCTTTGTTCTTATAAAAATACATATAGTTGTTATATATAACGCCACTATAAGATTTATCTCCTAGATTCTGCCAACCCCGCCTTGGTCGAATACTAATATCTGGAGATATTCCAGAGGTAAGTGCGGGATATGGCATATTAGTAATCGCAAAACTAGTGGTCTGCGGAGCATTTATTACAGTATTATCGGGATCAGTTATCTTAATTCTAAAATTAACAATAACTACTTTTCCGATCTTAACATAGTAGCCTAGTCGTGTAGCATATGTGCTTTGATTATATGTTGTTGAGCCACTTACTAAGGCTAGGGTGGGATTAAAAGTGCCGAATTGATAATCCTGAATATTGCTAGTGTTCGTTGCAATGTTAGCTGCGTTCGTTGCAATGTTAGCTGCGTTCGTTGCAATGTTTGTCTGGTTCTGTACCACCGACCCAGTAAGTATTCCGATGTCCGTGTCGTTGGACGCAATGTCTGCCGTATTCGTAGCGATGTTTGCTGCATTTGTTGCAATATCTGCTGCATTAGCAGCAATAGCGGCATCAGCATCCGCCTCATTCTGATCTACATCCGCTTGAACGGCAGCAATAGCTGCGTCAGCATCCGCCTCATTCTGATCTACATCCGCTTGAACGGCAGCAATAGCTGCGTCAGCGTCCGCCTCATTCTGATTTACATCCGCTTGAACGGCAGCAATAGCGGCATCAGCATCCGCTTCATTCTGATCTACATCTGCTTGGACAGCAGCAATAGCAGCATCGGCGTCTGCTTCATTCTGGTCTACATCCGCTTGAACGGCAGCAATAGCTGCGTCAGCGTCTGCTTCATTCTGATCTACATCCGCTTGAACGGCAGCAATTAAAGCATCAGATTCTGTCTTTGAGTAACTGTCGTCGTCCTCATTTAACGCAGCAACTAGGCTAGTATAAGAGATTTTCTTAGTCTCTTGATTCGCAGTATCCACAATGGGAATATAATCCGCATTAGAGGGATCTATAAGTTCAACAAGCTCTGAAATCTTAGAATTTTTGGAATCAGCCATTATATAGAAGAATTAGTGTTTTTTAAGGAATATGTCAAGGTTAGAGTTTCTGAATATAGTCAAATTCGGACTTTACAAGTTCACCTGCGCTTTCTAGGAAAGCCATGCCGAGCATTGCTTTAATCGGGGAGCCGACTACTGGCAAATTGCCCCCAACAAAGGGAGAAACAGCCTTTGCTACTTGCTTCCTGTCTGCGGTAACTGTCCCAACAGCTAGGTCAATCGGAGCCTTGGCAATAGGCGATATGGGCAGCGATCCAGACAGCAGCTCCAACGGCATCTCACCGATACCCACAAGACCAGACTGCGAAATAATGCGCTTCATGTCAAAAGAGGACATTTCTAGTGGATTAATCGGAGCACGTCCCTTAGCTAGATCCTTTAAAGCTGTCACAAACCATGCAGTAGCCAAAGAGGTCCCAATAAAGGCAACTAAATGAGACATTGCGCGTACGTGATTCAACTGAGAGCCAGTGTACCCATTAGAAAAGCGGTTAAAAATAACCCGACTTAATCCCAACATAAACGAAGAGTATTGGAACGCTGTGCGCATGACTTCGCCACCAAGCGTACCCGCTTTAAGATTACCACGAGATATGGCCTGAGCACCAGCATCAGGTTCAAGAATTGCCTGCTTCATGTAATGAAGGTAATACTCACGTAGTTTCTTAGATACAGCTTGATCCTCGACTGTCTGGGGCATCAGACGGGCAATACCATCTGGAGCATCTTTACTTGCAGACTTAAGCAACACGTCCAACTCTGCATCTGTAAATCCAAAATTTCGAAGACTTTCTTCGCGCAGATCATTAAACTTGCCCGACATGGCGTCTTTACCAAGGCTACGACTTGTCCAATCCGCAAAGGCTTCCTGACCTGCTGCAGTGATTCTAAGCATACCATTAGCTTCAAACATAAAAGACATTGCTATGTCTAAAAGACCTTTCTCGCCAGAAACGTCTCCAGTAATCTGCCTAACACTCGCATTGTTAACAACGTCATATGCCGCGCCTACATCTCGGAAATAAGCTGACATTCCTGTAGCGTCTCCCTTAAACTGACGAGACATTGCATCAATAAACTGAGGCATAAACTCATTAACACTAACCTCCGCCCCAGTATACTTAAGAGTAGACACACTGAGCGGAATGTCCATAAGTGCAGAGAAACCAGACAACGGCAAGAATGCAAGGTTGCCCACTTTACGCACAGTCTTAAATATGGAAGCAAATGAAGCATCAACTGGATTATCAAGTTCATTTGTCAGGAGCTTTGTCGTGCCAAGAACTGTGTCATACTTAAATTTACCAACATTGTCCCCACGTCTAAGCTCTGCTTGATCCAGTGTAGCTTGAATCGTATCTAAAGGTTTGCTTCCTAGCACTTCCAAAGACGCAATCATTTCAGACCGATAACGAATTTGGTCCATAAGCAACTTACCTAGATTACCTTCTCCGCTATACTTAGCTAACAACTTAGCTTCAGCATCTGGCTTCATAATAAGCATACGAGACTGCTCAAAAGACTTTGCTACATCAGAGCCTTCTACCTGCTCTTTAAGTTCGACTACTCGGTAGTACCACTCCTGCAGATAGAGTTCTCGGTCAAATGGCACATCCTCTCCATCTTTACGAATTAAACGACCCCCGTGAGCTTTTGCAGTAGCATCCCAGTCAATACCTTCAAGCATGTCAGATCGAAACTTGTTAAAGCCGATGCTTTTAATAGTGTCGCTAGACCATCGTTGGCTCCATCCAGAGAAATCAGATCTAACGCGAACATTTGATCCTAGACGATTCAAAGCCACAAGCTGGGAGTTACGGACACCTTTAATTGCTTCTACAAGCTCATCAAATGCTTCAACACCTTTCCACTTTTTTGGAGTCTCTCCAGTCCTAAACGCAACCATCAAGTCAGCAGCAAATGCGTTAACATTTGCGCGTAGATCTTTTCCATATATCTTAATTGCATCAGCATTGCCACCTGTTTGACGTCTAAGCACTTCAAGGTAGGGACCACTGCCTGATCCTATAAAAAGATCCCACAACCCGTGCTTATCCAAAACATCGTTAATTGGTTTTGCATCAACAATAATTTGAGCCTTACTCTTAATATTAAAAGAGGATTCTGGATTAAACCCTGAACGCTGTTGCCCGTCTAACTGACTCTGAATCCACTCAATTCGTTGCTTTGGACTCTTAGCCTTAGTAGCACCCAAAACAAGGTCATTTAGAATCTTTGTATCTCGGACAGTCCGTAGTATTTCTGCATTTGCAGACTCATTTAATGAGTTAAGAACTGCAGTCCTAGCTTTCATCAAATCGTCTGAGTTCTCACCGATTAAGATATACACACTTCTCTTTAAATCATCTGGTATACCCTTTTGGTCGAAATCTATGGAAGACTTGTTCTTTGGATTATACTGGTCAAAGAACTTGTTTACTGAAGATTCGTAGAAGTCCCTTCTGCCTACAATATCAACAATGTTCTCCGACACGTCTATGTATTCTGAAAGACCTTTCTCCTCAAGAACAGTGCGAACATGATCCTTACGAACTACGTTTCCTGTATCTCTGATTGCGTTATAACCTTCTGGAGTGCTAAGAATCAAGCCAAGCACTTCGGGGTTACCTAGCACTTGATTGGTCTGATCAGTAAAGTAACCTACTCGGTTACTTTCTAATGTACTAACTTCCTTAAGGTTGTTGTCTAAACGACGCTTTGCCTCTGATGCTAGTTCCGCTTGTTGAGGCTCTTTAGGTGTGTTAATGTCTTGGTTATTAAACGTATCATTTAACTTGCTCTTTACGTCTGCAAAGTTTTCAGCAGTTATTGGCGGAGCTAGTGGGCTTGGAGACGTTGTATCAAAAACTAACCCTCCACTTATTTCAGGCCTTTTAACTAAAGAAGCCCAGTCAATCCCAAGCAGCTCTGCTGCATACTCGTTAGCAGCTTTTTCTTTATTTACAGCTTCATCGCTTAACCACTCAGACCGTTTACTTCCTTTATGCTTAAGAACTACATGCGCCGCTTCATGCGCTAAAATAAACCGCAAATAACCTTGCTCCGAACCAAGAGCTTCCCGCAACTTAGCTATATCTATGTTCTCAAAAACTAACTTTTTCTGAGCAGATGAAGGGCTGTCACTTTCTCCAATTAGATGTGGCAATCCTGCATCCCAGTCGGCTTTAACTCTCTCAGGATTAATACGAATGTTACCTGATTTTGAGTCAGCACTTCCAATGGTATCAAGGTCGTAGTCGATGTTTACAACGATCTCAGGCCCATCATAGTCATTGATCATGCGAGCCGCTGTCTCTTTGTTATCAGGAGACAAGAGAGGTGAGAATTCCATCTTTGAGTAATCTATAGACTCAAGATACCTTTTTCTAAACTCTAATTGTTCTGGAGACGGGTCCCATCCCGATGTAACTAAAACTTCCCAGTCTGCTTCAGGTAGAATAAGAACAGTGTTGTCATCAATAGCTTTAAAAATGCGCCCTGTTTGCGCTTTGACATCACGAGCAACGTCTTCTTGAGAGCGTTTATCTTCTGATCCAAACTCAGACGCTAACTTATTAACTACAGCTTTCTTCAGTTCCTCAGTAGTAACCAACTGTTGAAATCTATTTGCAGCATCAAGTTGCTCTGGAGTGAGTTCAGAAATGTCTACTTTATCCTGTAACAAGAAAGCAAATTCTTCGTTCTCTCTGGCAATCTTTTTTGCAGGTTCATAGAAGTCTGCCAGCTTAAACGCAGCCTGAGTTGTTTCTCCATTTTCAATGAACTTAACAACTGAATCAAGATCTTGATTGTATTTAACAATTCGTCCTTGCTCCTTCCACGCAGATCTAACACTAAATGGAAGAAAAGCTGAACTCGCTGCAAGACTAAAGCCTTGATTTATTGCAAGATCTGTTAAGGTCACATCCTGACTCACATACTGCTCTGAAAATCCCCACATGGTTGTCTCGGCTGTTGACGCTACTAAAGATTCTGTAAAGTAATCTTTGGCTACCAACTTAGCTGCTTGAAACTTAGAACCAGAAGACAAAGCAGACTCATACAATGCAGCTCGCTTTGCTTGCTGTGTAGCAGCTTGCTGAGAAGCTTGTTTCCAACCAACTCTTAAAGCTTGACCTGCAGTAGATACACGGCCTGCAACACTAGCATAAGGAACTACTACTAAAGGTAACTCTCCAGTGACACCTCCAAGAAACTCAGCTCCAAAATTAGAGATTTTCTGCAGAGTGCCACCTCCGCTAGTAGTTTGCTGAGAAAGAGATATATCTACATAACGATCAAACCGTAGTTGAGTTTGTGAAGGTGTTTCGGTTGCATCATACTCAAACGCATCACCGTATACACCATAACCTTGCTCCTCAAACTGTTTCTGAGTAAGAGGCTTAAGACCTTGTTTTCTGTCTTCTGAGCCCGCCTTATTGCGAGCAATTACATCAGGCAATAAACCAGCTAAAGATAAATCTACACCTCGTTTAAATGACTCACCTACTTGTTCAAGAGCACCAGCCTGCGCTACCTCTGTAGGTAGAGACGTAGTTAGTGATCCAGTTGATGCCAGATCACGTAAGATTCTACGTTCATCTGAGCTTGTGTATGTAATGGGCTCCATTATATATTAAATGTACGTGTATTAAGTGTAAGAAATCGAAACGGACTAAAGAAGTTCTCGCTACGTTCAGATCTTTGTTCTAAATTTTTGTAAACACTACGATGCAAAGTATTAAGTGGAATACGCAATACATTATTATTATCTACATCCACAAATGCTCTGTATTTGTTACTACCGTATTCTTTAAATCTTGGAATAATATAATCTATCCCATCTATAGTCTCTACTTGAGAATAGTCAACATAGGATGCTCCGAGAGCATTGGTTTTCTCAGTTAAGCCCCTAGCTAATTCAATAGCCTCTTTTTTACGATCAACCGATTTTCCTGACAAAGCTGTTCTAAGTGCTGGATTATTTTCAGATTGAGCCACCATCTCTAAGAACGGAGTTGAATCAATGTTTCTCGACACAAGGGCGTCAACCAGCAAGCTAGATGTAGCTTCCGCGTATCTATCAGTTAGTCCTCCTGTAAAAAACGAAGGACGTTGAAAATACTTTTTTAATGACTTATGAATTGGATCTTTAGTGTCAAAAGCAGGAAGTGAAAGAACTGTGCTATTTGATGAAAGAAGTTTATTCCCCAATGAATTAATGTAAACCGTCTGAACTTCAAGAAGATTAGCATAAATTTGATCTGGTGTTGCTCTTGGGTTAAGGCCCAATGCGCTTGCTATCTGACTTGCTTCAATCTTCTCATACATTTCAGCTAAATCATTATTACCCAAACGCCTTGCTGCTAAGATGTGCACACCTAGTTGAGTGGTAGCCTCTTTAGCTCTAATGACGTCATACATCGCAGTTACTGAAGAACTCTGCAGTGTTGTTTTACCATCTTTTCCAAGACCTATTAAAACAGAGCCAGAATAAACTGAAGTACCTCGGTCAATGTCTTCTAGGGCTTGAGTAGAGAGACCATCTGGATGTAAGGTTAGTAGAACTCCCAAAATATTGTCTGAAGTCTTACCAGAGTTTATAAGGCTTATAGCAACACTGCTTGTATGTGAGCCGTTAAGATCGGCAATCTGCTGCAAATACTCTGCTTTGCGTGCAGTTCCCATTTCACTAAAAGGAACGCCGTTGTCTTCTGGCATAATACCAAAAGCCCTAACTCCTGTGAATAGACTTTTATATGCAGGATTAGCTCTATACTCCTCTACTTTAGCATTTAATGCTTCCCAAGATTGCTCTCTAACTGCTGGCGGATTATTCGGGTTAGTTGCATATCTCCATTGTTTAGCAAATCCTGAATCAATTCTACTAAGAACTGAAAAATCGCCGTCTGATATACCGTCTTGAACAATTTTTAGCTCCTCTTGGATGGCATCGTTAACGTGCTCTTTTACTACTCCATTCTCCAAGAGATTTGAGCGATCTAAAGCTACTTGACCGTTTACACCTACTACAGTCAAAGCATCTGGTGAAATGTCTGCTGTTAAGCTACCCGACTCAATCGCATTTTTTGCTGCCTCAGCAACATAAGAAATCCCATCAGAATTAGATCGGCGCATCAGCACATCTGCTGTAGACATACCTTGATTATTTTTCTGAGACTCAGTAGCACCCTTGGGTAAGTCCTGAATAGAAGCTGCTTGCTTTCCACCTCCGTCAGGAGTCGCAACGCCAGTAAGAGGGTCTAGATTATTATTAGTGTTCTGAGCAAACACATTTGCGTTGTTTACTTGGGTTGCAGTATACTCATCTTCACGCTCTGCTCGTTTAGCACTTTGAGCTGTTCCAACTTTACCTAATTCTGATACTACTTGATTTAAGTAGGTATCCGCATATTTTTTTGCAGTAGCACTGTCTAATGCTGAAAGACTTTTTACACTCTCTCTAAGATTGGTCAACTCAATCTCCTGCTGTTCGACTGGCAATTCTTTTATTCTATTTATAGAAGTAGTCACTGTTTGCTGAAGATTCTGAAACAACGTCTGATCGGCCTTTTGCCTATTAACCAAAGCTCCAATGTTTGATTGAGAATTGGGATCATAAGTAGCAAGAATACTGTCTATTTCAGTGGCAGCCCATGCGGTAGATGGTGTTCCAGATAGCGCATTGCCATACTGACTAATTCCACTCATTTCCTGAGTAACAGCCTTAAGCTGACGTTGACTGTTTAACGTAGTTTGATAATCACTCTCGTATGATTGTCTAGTAGCAACTAACCGTGGAATATAGTTTGCGTAGTATGATGGATCTGCGTCATTATTTCGATCTATGGTAGCTGGGCTGATATCCTTATACGCCTCAACTGCAGCCTGTGCCGCTGATACTTGATCCTGAGATGCGTTAGGATCTTTTGCTAAGGTGTTTAGTGTTTTATAAGCTGACTCCATACCAGTTTCATAGGTAGAGTAATTGGTCGCAGCTAACTGTTTTGCAGCAATCTCGTTTTTACGCTCTAGCTCTTTTACAGCAGAGTGCTTTGAACGAGCAGCAGTGTCCATTCCTTTGCCAAACTGACTAATTCCACTGGCAAACTCCTGCAGTCCAGACTGGAACCCAATATTAGGATCAAATACCTCACGAGATACTGGTCCCGTTGTTTGTGTACGTGCTGATAAATTAATAGCCATAATTACGGAATGATTCCTTCATTTTTATAATAAGATGCAGAGCCAGCCATAGACCCAGCAGATCCAATAAGACTTCCAATTGCTCCAAAACGAGTTGCGCTTGCTTGGTTTCTATAGGATGTTGCTGTGTTTGCTCCTGCTGCCAAAACATTCGAAGCTTCATACTGTCCTAAAGAAATGCTCCGCTTTGCACTTTCCGTGGAAAGACCAGCTTGCTCGCCAAACTGGAAAGTCTTCTCTGAATAACCAGAAGAAAGCTTGGCTGCTGCTAAATTAAAAGATCCTTCTTGCGAGTTAAATATATCTTCAAAACTACCCTTGGTCGAGAAAGCATTGTTAATAAAAGAAGCCTGCAGCTCCTCTACTTCATTGGTAAATGCTAACTCTTCTCGTCCAAACTCGGCTAATGCTGCCTGTTTGTTATACTCTGCAACATTTGCTTGATAAGCTGCGTCTTGAGATTCTGCTTGACGTCTTTGAAATGCAATTTTGGAGTTTACCTCTGCTTGTGCCAAAGCAGCGTCTGCTGCGTACTCTTGAGCCTTTGCTTGTCTCTGAGCACCCACATACTGAACCCCAGCAGATAACGCTGAGCTCGCCATAGCTATATATGCTAGAGTTGCTACTTCAAGACCCATAGTATTTAAGTATTTAAGGATTAAAGTCTGTCTTAACCACAAGAGAGACTAGTGTTAGTGGATAAGGACGATCATGCTTTATAGTAGGGACTTTGTCCACTCCAAAAAGTGATCCGCGAACAGGTAGTTCTTTGCCAAAACCTGTATAAAATCTGTCTACTCTGTCCAAACCCTCTAAGATAAGACCACCATCTTCCTTAAGCAAGTAAGTGGACTCTTCTTCAAGTAAAGCTTCTGGGGTTTCTTTGTTAAAGCTCACATACTCATATTTATCGTCAATTCCAATTGAGTAACCTACTGAGTTGTAAACATAAGGTCTGACTGAAACGACTCTGGAATCTGAACCATAACTAGAGCCTAGTTGAGTTGCCCAAGTGTTGACTGTAAGACCAATAAGACCTGTGTAGCTAAGACCTACAAGAACATGATCTTCTTTAGGCAATCCTGTAATGCTAAGCACACCAGAAGCACCTACAGTAAAGTCTCCCCGATCTACCCCATCAGTGACTACTCTAACAACATCTCCCTCACTGTAACGCTCAGATAGATCAAGAGAGTCTGCAATAGCTTCGGTAGCTGAACCTGTAGCTGGAAACCGAATATGGGAATCTAAAAACAATGCGCCGCTTTTAATATCTCTGTCATCCGTGACGTCTCTATAATACGGAGCCATTACTTCGTAGTCGTAGCGACCATCTCTCTTGACGGATACCCATAACTGGTCTTCTCCAGCTTCCAAGTAACCTTTTCGAAGCACACAGATGTCTTTAATCTCCCCAGAAACCTCTATTTTAGACCAAGCATAAAAATCCTCTTTCTTGTGGTGAGTTAAGCAGTAAAGATCTCCGCTTACAGTCAAACACCAGATTCTAGGCTGAGGTGTGTGGGCATACTCAATACGAATAATAGGGTCGTTTAAGAATATGGGGTAAACCAGCTTAGTAATGTCGTTTGTATTTGTAGCTTGGACATTTATGTCATAAACAAACTCCAACAACCTAGCACCAGAAATGTCAGCAAAGAACACTGCAGAGCCCACAAAAGTTGGAGGAGTTTTAGCTCCTTCTGGGTCTTCTAATTCAATCCGAATGTTTTTAGGGCTAATAGCAGCAGTATACTCATTGGCAGATAACTTGTATATTCCGTTGTCAGTGCCAATTGTCATAGCCTTTGCAGGAGCTAGCCATCTAATCGTTGCATTAACATTACTCAGGGGATACGAAATACCAGTAGTATCTAAAACATCGCCATCATCCTCAGCAGTTCTAAAGTCTGTATCATCCTCATTCTTACTCATCCACACATAATTAGGAGAGTCGTAAGTGCCTGCGTAGATACGTCGTTGTTCGTAAAAGGCTACAGTCTGTGGGTAGTTGTCTTCATACCAAGCCCCAAGTCTAAAAGATCTAAACACCCCGTTATTTTCTATCTTACCAGTAAGCTTATTTTTAGGCACTGATGACAAGATATCAACCTCCGCTTGATAAGCAGAAATGTAGCTGCTAAGTTTAAGTGTTACATAAGACGTACCCAACTTAGCAAAAACAAAACGTCCAAGATCACCTGCAGTAAATAAAGATTTACTAGAAGAAAGCGTTCCTCTGTGTGATGCTATGCCCTCTGGATCTGTAACTACATCAAAAACCGAAATCACACCTCTTGCTGCCAGCAAATTCCCATCAGGAGTTGCGCCTGCTGTGTATAATACAGTGTTTTCTACAATCTCAGGAAGATTATTTGGGGCATCATCCGTAGAATGGTAGCAGTCTACTACGTCAAATTGTTTTTGAGTAGAAAGATTTCCGATTGTGGTATCGACGTCTGCTGTATAATTATGAAATGTATAATCAAATCCAAATACTCTATTCCCAGTATCGGTAACTTTAGCAGTTGTAACTTGACTTATACCATGCCCATCTACTGACCTAACTTCTATTTCATCATCGGCATAAGATCTATACACAGAACCACTATTATATTTGTTCTCTTCGTCTGCGTCTACACCCCGTATAAATTCCACAGGGTAGTCGCTAGTCCCCAAATGCTCTTTAATTTTGTACCAACGAGTGCGTGAATCTAGAGGAGTAACTACATCTAAAGAAACTCTTTCTCCGCCTACACGCAAGTAACTATTAATTTGATTAGGAGAAAATACCAAGGATGTTGCTCTTACGTTAATTGAATCATCATCAACTGACTCAAACTTATAGTATTCATTTTCTGGGTTAGCCGCTACAGCAACATTAGATCTATCGGCTACTACAAGCCTACAAGACTCGTCTTCAATGTTTACTACAGAGTCAACTGGGTCTACATATACAACATCTCCAGTTGGATCTGGGATATCTGGGTCAACTGAGCTGTTAACAACTTTACCAAGAGACCATTGATTATTTACATAGTATTCAACATACCAGTCGGTTTGTGAAGTGGTTCCATCTCCTGAAGGAGTACCATTTACAATCCAATTAAACTCTGTTGATAAATCAGATTCAAGTCTAATAAACTCTTGTCGGTTGCTAAGAGACAGAACAGTTCCCGACAAATCAGTAGATAGATAAGGATGCGACGTAAATTCTACTTCATTAAGACTCCAAGAATCATCGCCAAGCTCATATTCTGCATCAGCCAGAAGCGTTAAATGTTCACCACCTTCCTCAGTAGACGATAAACCAGTGTAGCCCTCCTCAAGGTAGTCACTAGGAAGCAGATTGCTTGCTACAAACTGAACATCGACTGTCAAAGTACGCGGAGCGTGCTTTCCATGACATATATAAAGTATGTCTGTTTCTGAACTCCAACGGACATCAGCCAACTCTGACTCTCTATAAGGTGCGTCAATTTGAGTTAATAACACTCCACTTGAGTTGTATACTGTAAGCTTTAGGTGAGAAAGAACTATTCGATAAGATCTTCCATCTGAAAGAGACATGCCAATAGCAAATGTTTTAGGAGCATCGGCAGGGCTTGAATAACGAAATCCATCTCTAAAAAGAGCTGGTCCTTGAAGCGTCGGAAAGAAATTAGTAAATGGCTTTGCTGATTTCTGCAGACGCTCGATATCAACACGACCAAGAATATGGTCAGTTACGAGTCCTCCGCTAAAATCAGTAATTACATTCTTATACTTTGCCATACATTCTACGAGCTGTTGCGAATTTAGAAGTAGTGTCGTCTATGTATTCTTGAGCAGGTCCTTGTCTTGCAGACAGAACTCGTGCTCTGGATAAAGCTCGCAGGTATTGTTTTTGAAGATCTACAGATCTGGTTTCAGACCCAGAAAGTTCAACAGCGATGCTCTGTGCGATGTGTAAACAAACAAGCTTATTTAAGTAAGCAGGCAGTGTTGCCAACTCAGTTGGCAAAAACGAATAATAAAGAGTAAGCGTCGGGTAGTTACAAAGAAGCGTAGTGCCTTCTACATAATAGTCCGTAATAACACAGCTTTCGCTGTTTACTGCTTTGATGAAGATATTTAAATCATCGGGAAGAGTAAAGGAGTATTCATAGTCGTCATCGTCTGAAATCTCGTTACCCTGAAGTTTAACCCGTTTTTTATTATAGCCAAAGATGTTATCCCCGAATACCTCAAGAAACGCTTGGTCAAACGCGCGTGAAGTTATCTCATAAGTAGATGAACCGTCATCCAACCTTTCGAGATGGTAGCTTCCGACCATTCGGAGAGCTGAGTTTATAATATCAATCTTAAGTGCCATAAAAAGGAAAAGTAGCCTCCCCCGTATTTACAGGGGAGGCTACAAAACGTACTAAGACTCTACGCAGCGAATTTCGCCAGCGACCTCACCCCACATACGAGATGCATCAGCACAAAGCTTGAAGTACAAGTATGGGATGTTTTTCTTAGAGGTGTCACGCCAGATATCACCCTTGAGGGCAGTACCAACAGACATCTTAAGAGCTTTAGGAATCGAGACGATAACACGACGCTCGTCACCAGCAGAACCAGTAGTGAGCGGAAGACGCTCAGTAAGGATGAAGCGGTAACCCATAAACGTGGTTACGTTACCTTCTGCAAGAGACTTACGAACAGCGTAGTCCGAATTGATGATCTCATCAATACCAAGAAGATCCTCAAGCTGCTTATGAGTTAGGAAGCAGTTAAGAGTAGAATCTTGGTCGATAGCCTCAAGACGAAGCATTGTGCTACGAAGAGCCTTCAGCTTTGCAAGAGTCAATCCAGAACCAACAGTTCCGAAGTCACCACCAACAGAAACACCTTCAGTGTTTGCACCAGCAAGCACATAAGCACCGCCAGTTGCACTGATTGGGTTAGACGAGCCATTGCTGATCGAGCCAACAGTGATCTTGTCACTACCTTCAGCCGCACTACCTACTGCGTAAGAAACAGCGTTGCTGCCACTCTTACCTGTGTAAGCTGTACCAAAGTAGTTTTCGATGATGATATCGTCAACCTTACGCTTACCCGACGAAAGAAGTGCTTGAGTATAAGCATTCATTGGATCTGTAAGTACGCGCTTGAGATCTTTCTCATCAACGTATTTACCCAATTCATAGTCTTTAAGACCAAGACGACGACGATCGTGAGCAATTTCAGATTGAGGATTGGCTGCATAGCGACCAGTGTCCTCAGTCATTGCATCAGCTTCACCGATACGATCGAAGAACTGGAACTCAGAACTCTGAGATTCAGTTTCGAAGTAAGGCTGGAGCTTCGACTCTGTTTGTTGAAAAGCTTGCTCAAAACCCGCGCGAAACGAATCATAATAAGCAGCTTCGATATAGTTTTTACCGTCAGTTGCGGGGGAAGCACTATAACCCTGTGAACCTACATCTAGTCCCATAATATATAAGTATTGAAATGAATATTGTTAAGTTAAGTTTTTTCAACGAGCTACCCTTTCGGACCCATCTAGTTTTACGAAACCAACGGCTTTCTAAAGCTGCTCACTGGACCTAAATAAATAGGCTACCCAATACATAACTGAGTAGCCTATATAATCTAGATTGTCAAGTCTTTATGACTAAGAATCTCCGTAAAGTTGAGAGTATAGCTTAATACGCTTCTGCAACACATCCTCACGCTTCTGTCGATCTGAAAGAGATAAAGACGCTGGGTCAGTCATAATCAATTGCTGATTATCTGTGTCTAATTGCTGGATTTGCGTTTTTATTCCCTGAACACTATTTCCCTGTCCAAACGGAGATGACGGGTTAGTACCCGACACAGGTAGCGCATCACCTGAGATTTCAGATATCTTGTGAAACAGTTTAAGAACAGCAGGGTGGTTTGCAACAATCGGACTCCACTCAACAAGCTCAGCAAGTTCAGGGATATCCTGAGAGAGAGCATTAAATGTCTCATTTGCTGCTTTCATGTTGACCTCAAACTGGTTACCCCAGTGCTCTGCCATGTCAGCCCCAAACTTATTAATCGTTTCTTTATTGTAGTTTTCAACCTGACTCTGGCCTTGTAGCTGCATCTCAGTGTAGCGTGAAAACAAAGCATCGAACTGCTTCTGAGTAAGACCCATCTCATTAGCAAAAGATGTCAGCTCTTCAATGGCCTCATCGCTATGATTAGGTAGCTCTAGGTTATCGAACTCCTCTGAGACCGAGACTTCCTCTGGAACCTTATAACCATCTTTTGGTCGAAGCTCAGCACTAAATGCTTCCCACTCAGCATCACCCCAATCTTCTTGTGGTGCTTGAAGCCTCTTACTGCCTAATGCACTCTGAGCATTAACTAGCTGACTAACCAGCCCGTCAAATGACTTAGTGTTCTGAATTGTAGGATTGTTCTGAAGCTCTTCTGGCAGAGACTGCAATAACTGTGAATAGGGATCAGTTACCTGAGAAGTTTCAACTGGAGCTGCCTCCTGAGTTGCAAATCCGCCACCAAGACCGCCACCGCTATCTGAGCCTTCTGCTACTGCTTCTTCTTTTATAATACTATGTAGTTTTATCATGATTTTCTTGCTCTATTAGGTTTATTAGTTGATGTGGATCGTCTTGACCCAGCAAAGAAAGAAAACTCATTGCCAACCTCCTGCGCCCTTCGCACTCTCGGAGTTTATTGTTGTCTACATGAAATACTGGCTTAGTGACATGACATTCCTTAAGAAAAACCTTAAAGAATCTCTGCCCTTCTGGTGTTTCTAAGATCTTATTAAGATCATCCCTAAGCTCTCCTTGTTTACGCAAACGAGCATAGGTGTCTACTACTTTAGCTAACATTAAATATTAAGTAATTGTCCTACGCCTTCTGGATCTGATTGTCTTGCCTGAGCAACATCTTTCATGGCTCCTGCTACATTTGGTAAAGCTTGACTAATATCAGTTAACTGCTGCTGCTCGCCCTGAGCTTCCTGTTGTTGCTGCATCTCGGAGGTGGACTTGATAACTGACGGACTGATATTGCGGTACTTCGCATAGCTGTCTAAGAGCTCACGTTCGTTTACAGCCTGTAGGATTTCAGGTTTAACATTAGCCAGCGGGGTTATGTCCTGCATAAACGCGCTTATATCAGTGAGTCGGCTAGCAAACTGTGCCTGAGAACTTGGACTTGCATAAGCAACTTCCAGCTTAGCTCCATTTAGGCTAGATGGGATATCTGGCAGCTCACCGCGACGGTCTAAGAACATAAACGTAGTCTCAACTGCAGGAGCAATATATTCAGACTCCATACGATTAAGGAGTGGAGACAACTGTTGCAGCATCTGACCGCGAGTATCTTGGATCTCAAGAATACTTTGACGCTCTCGTTTCTGCTCACGAATAATCTGATCAACAAAGAATGCTCGTTGCACGGATGCCTTGTATGACTCAATCATTTGCATGACATACTGAGGCTGCGATCCGTTCATAATCGGCTGAGGCTTTTCACTTCCAGCTTCATGGAACATGATCTGACGCGCACCATACTTGATCGGCAGTAGTATACTGTCTTCTTCTGCGGTAAGTGTAGGCGCGTTTAGATACTCAGCCGAGATCAAAACCTCCTTCACCATCTTATTAAGCACGCGGATGTGCGACAGACAGGTCATAGCTGGGCTGCGTCCATATACTTCATCAGACTGCTTAGCCCAGCGAGGCACGAGAAAAGTAAAGTAGCTGGAGCCGTCTTGACGAATAGGAGATTTAAGATCAGGACTCCAGTAGGTTACTACGAAAGGACGCTCTTTACCAATACGACCACCCTTCTTAGCTCTTACGTCCCGATTAGGTTCGATGGAGTAGATTAGCTCCCACTTCCTATTTTCATCTTTATCAGAGAACCCTTCGACGTTAACTACTTCAGGCAATAGACCCACTAGTTGTCGTGTGGTCTTAAAGCACCTATAGTAAACTGTATTAACTTCACCATATTCATCAACGTCGAAAAAGACGTCGGCGAGAGGTCTCGCGCGAAAATTTATAACCCCTTTTATATCAGAGATTTGTACAGGTGATGTTCCGTAAGCACCGATATCTAGGAAGCATTCGTGACTTGCTCCGTAGAACTGACACTGTGAAAGAGCAAACTCGTGAAAAATACGATCTGTGACCGTGTTTAAATAAGTCAGTTGCTCCTTGTTAAGCTCCGAGTTCTCCGTGTCCTGTACTCGCAGGTACATCCACTTCTCGGCTTTAGGGATAAGATTGGATGACAGACCATTGGCAAACATCTGATTCGACCACACTGCTGTGTCATCGTAGATGTCTCTAGAGCCGTCATCCTTAAAGTTGGCTCCGTGATCAAACTCAGGCGCGTTCGGACGAACATAGCGTTGAGCATCCTTTAGCATACCATCTAGGCTGCTTCTAAGGAGCTTCAACTCTTCGTACCGTTTACGTAACCTGATTATCTCAGCCATGCGTTTACTTAAACTTCATGCCTCCGCCCAAAGATGCACCGCTATCCTTCTGTTTTTGAGCATAAGCTGGCGCACTCGACGAACGTCGCTGCATTGCAGTAGGTGCAACAATCTTTGATCGTTGTGTAGCTGCAGCAATTGGTCGCCTAGCTATTGGAGTCGGGGGAGGAGGAGGGGGTGGAGGGGGAGGAGGAGGTGGAGGTGCTTTTGGTTTTGAGCCCATATCTACATATACGTTCTAGTTTGTTCCATGAATGGAATTTAAATTCTGATAAGAATCCCTGTTTATTACGCATGAAGCATACTTTGTCAAGCTTATATGGCGCAATTTCAAACAAGGTCTTGGCAAAGCCATCCAAACATTGCTGCCAAGCAACATGCCAGTAAGGTTCAACCTTCTCTGAAGAAGGATCACACGGATCTGCATAATCAATCTCCTCGACCAAAATAAAATACCTCGGTCCTGAAAAAACATATCTCTTAGCATCTGGTGGGCAGTTTAGGTAATAATCCAAAAGCTGAATGAAATCCAAGCCGTGCGCGTTGTACATTACCGTCGCTTGGTCAATCAAAGAGAGAACCGTGTAACGCGGCTCACCAACTGACTGGCTGGGTGCTGTAGCTGTATTCTTGTTTTTTTTCTTTTCCATAGCCTTGCTTCTCCTCCTTTAGGCCCATTGCCAATGTTCGGAACGCGTCAGCTCCGTGCGAGCTGGAGTCGTGTACTGGAGTTTTGCGGTAAACCTGTCTAGAAGAATCCCACTCCTTGTGATAACCTTTCAGGTGCTCAAGTCCCAAGGTACAGCCAGAACGACCAAACCAGCAACGGGGAAGTAAATTACGCACTGCTTCGATGCCATCCTGCACGGGTAACTTTCGTACGGGAGTAAACTTCAGGCCAAGGGAACGCGCGACTTCTAAACGAGACTTACCCGTACCAAGCTCTCGGACTTTAATATCATGCGGAGCGTAATGTTTTGCATAGGTAATTCCTTTCTGTACAGCCCATCGCTGCAACTCTCTGGCGTAAAACGGGAATCCCTCTCCACTGTTCTCGTAGTAGTATACCAAGCGTATCTCGCTCTTAAACTGCTGAAAGAACCAGATACTTGTGGAGTCATCCATACCCAAGTCCCACGCCGTATAGACTGGCAGCGAAGGATCAGGAGCAAGATCCTGCAGAACCTGCTTGTTCTTGTGCAACTTCGATATAATCGGTCCGTAATACGAACCTTCGACTGGCGTCTTAAAGGAGCACATGTACTCCGACTGGAACCGCGCCTCGTTGTTCAGCTCATCTCTAGCCTTTCGAAGCTCGTCTGGTGCTATAGCCTTCGTGTCTTTTACCGATAGGTGGCTGGAAAACCAACCCTTGTTCGTCTGAGCCTTTAGCAGTAACTTGTAGAAGTGGTTCTCGCCACGAGGTGTTCCGTTGAACAAAGCCCAACCACCGTTCTCCGCCAGAATCGGATTGATCAACTGCCAAGCAGACGGGTCAGAAATACTAAATTCAGAGAACACTACGCCAATAGGGTTCGCGCCAACCATCTTATCGGGGTCGTCAGAGCCCATTAGCTGGATAATAGATCCGTTGGTCAGGTGTAGTCGCATCTCCTGCTCACTCTTCTTCTCTACCAGCTCCCTTGGGAAGTAGTCAATGAACTTCTTACCCTCGCCAGTCATGCCGTTCCAGACAATCCGACGTGCCTGATTGCCGTACGGTAAGACGTACCAGTAGGTTCCTACTCGCTGCATGGCCTTAATTGCCATGATGTTCACGCAAGTTAAGTCCTTGCCTGCCCGTCTGTGCCAAGCAACACATGCCCTAAGACCGCGATCGGTCTTAGTCATATACTTAACAAGTGGGAGCTGATACGGACGAGGTATCCACCCCTGTGCAGGTACAGTTACCATCTACAGGAGTCCTTCCGCGTCGTTCTTATCTTCTTCAGAAACAAATTCATCGTAGTCTTCTATGTCTAGTATGTCCTCACTTGCCTGCTTCATGAGCTGGCTTTGGGTCATTTTAGAGAAATCCATAGTCACAACCTTCATCTCGCCAGTCACGTTTGCCGAGATGTCCACACTCTTGAGCTTTGGCTGTGTATAACTAGCCAGCTCCTTCCATATAGAGATCCTCTCTTTTAGGGGAACTTCATCATCCGCAGTAAAATTCATCAGTTCTTCAATGGGGTTTATCCCCTTCTCTGCAAATAGAGCCAATAGTGCCTTTCGCTGCTGAGCAGGCGTAGGCGCATTGTTCATGGCGTTCAAGAATTGCTGCTTAATATCAAGCTGCTTCTCCACCGAAACGAGTTTCTTCTTAGCCTCTTCCATATCTTTCTCTGCCTTCATCTTCTTACGAGTGCAGGTGGTACGCTTGACCTCACGCTTCTTCTTTGCCTGAGTGGGTGATACGCCATTGGATGTCTTTCGCTTATCTGCGAACGGGTCTCTGCTAATTGCCATGTGATAAGACTATTAGACGGGTATCCCTGTATGTCAAGCTCTTTGTAAGACGTGTAGCGCGTATCAAATTTACGGGTTGCTTGGATCAAAAGTACATCAAAGTACATGTAAAACCAGCTATTTTACCACTAGTGGCGTATACTAAGTATACTGATTATAAAGGAGTTATAGATCAAAAGTACATAAAGTACACTTTTGTAGCCCTATTAAAATATATTTTTTATTTCTAGGAAAAAAGTGTATAATGTGTACTAAATTACGTAAGTCGTTGATAACCCTTATACTTTATAAAAGACACTTTCAAAAAAAAACTGTACTAGAGGTGTACTGAGGTGTACTGAAACCTCCAAAATTGAAAATTGGATGTGCTGGTTGTTACCCCCCTTTGTTTTCTACGAGCCTTCCCCCTATGCCCCCCCCCTCGCTCGCTTCGCTCGCTCGGCCAGACCGCCGGTCGCATTGCCCAGTCATCACGGCTGCGCACGTGAGTGACTGACCAATGCTCCCGCTCCGAAGTTTGATCGCACATGCTACGTCAGTCTTCGACCGACTTGCATGGCTCACAAACTTCTCCGCTTCGACGCTCCAAGCACCATCGACCTGCTGGCACATGCACCACGATCCTACCAACCTACGCTCCATGCTCCATGCTCCATG
>ERZ887849.888-NODE-888-length-30348-cov-9.420559_pt1 | contig 30348 bp, 34 predicted proteins | sample MGYA00521267_ERZ887849 | MGnify/ENA primary metagenome ERZ887849 (study PRJEB32303, sample SAMEA104408601) | aquatic metagenome | biome: Brackish water; feature: Pelagic; material: water | place: Baltic Sea | collected 2014-06-06T16:11:00 | depth 2,863 m ... | reverse complement strand
ACCAGTTGAGATAAACACGCCGATGGACCCGCATTACCAGCCCAAGATCCTTGAACAAGCCGCCCAGACCCACTGGCAGGCGCAGCAGAGCTTTGTCGTCAAGAAAGAGGCCGGTCGGGAAAAGTTCTATTGCCTGGCGATGTTTCCTTATCCCAGCGGCAAGCTGCATATGGGCCATGTGCGCAACTACACCATTACCGATGTCATCTCGCGCTACCAGCGCATGCTGGGCAAAAATGTGCTGCACCCCATGGGCTGGGACGCCTTTGGCCTGCCGGCGGAGAACGCTGCGGTTCAGAACAACACGGCGCCGGCGGCCTGGACCTACAAGAATATCGCGTACATGAAAGGCCAGCTGCAAAGCCTGGGCTTCGGTTTTGACTGGTCGCGTGAACTCGCCACCTGCCAACCGTCCTATTACCGCTGGGAGCAATGGTTTTTCACCCGGCTGTTTGAGAAAGGGCTGGTTTACAAGAAGATGGCAACCGTCAATTGGGACCCGGTCGACCACACCGTGCTGGCCAACGAGCAGGTGATTGACGGGCGCGGCTGGCGCTCAGGGGCGCTGGTTGAACGCCGCGAAATTCCCCAGTGGTTTATTCGCATCACCGCCTATGCCGAAGAACTGCTGACCGACCTTGACCAACTGCCGAACTGGCCGGAACAGGTGCGCACCATGCAGCGCAACTGGATTGGTAAAAGCCGCGGCGTCGACCTGAGTTTCGACCTTGCCACGCCGGTAGCAGATATCCAGCAGATTGAGGTTTACACCACCCGCCCTGACACGCTGTTTGGCGTCACTTACATGTGCCTTGCGTCAGAGCACCCAATCACTCGCGCACTGGCGCAGAACAACCCGGAGCTACAGGCTTTCGTTGAGGCCTGTAAAACACAGTCTTCCGCAGAAGCGGATATGGCGACAATGGAAAAACTCGGGCTGGATACGGGCCTGCGCGCAATCAACCCGCTCAATGGCGAAGAAGTGCCGGTGTGGGTAGCCAACTACGTTCTCATGGACTACGGTTCCGGCGCCATCATGGCGGTACCCGCTCACGACCAGCGGGACTGGGAATTTGCGCAAAAATATCAGTTACCGGTGCGTCAGGTCATCGCCGCAGTAGATGCCGCCGACCTTGACCTCACTCAGGGCGCAGCGGCCATTAAAGGCACCTTGGTCAACTCTGGCGAATTTAACGGGCTGGATTCTGACAGTGCGTTTGCGGCGGTTGCCGGTACGTTGGAGAAGGCCGGGCGCGGCAAGGTGACCACCAACTATCGCCTGCGTGACTGGGGCGTGTCACGGCAGCGCTACTGGGGCGCACCTATCCCTATGCTGAACCTGCCTGAGGGCGGCGAAATTCCAGTTCCTGCGCACAAGCTACCCGTGCTGCTGCCCGAAGACGTGCAGATGGACGGCGTTATTTCACCGCTGAAAGCCGACCCGGAGTGGCGCAAGGATGAACTTGACGGGCAGGCCGTTGAACGCGAAACCGATACCTTCGACACCTTTATGGAGTCCAGTTGGTACTACGCACGCTACACCTGCCCCAACTTTGAAGACGGCATGCTCGACCCAGAGCTGGCCAATTACTGGCTGCCAGTCGACCAGTATGTCGGCGGCATTGAACACGCCATTCTGCACCTGCTGTACGCGCGCTTCTTTCACAAGCTGATGCGCGATGAGGGCCTGGTCAACTCCAACGAGCCCTTCGCAAGCCTGCTTTGTCAGGGGATGGTATTGGCCGAATCCTTCTACCGGGAAGGCCCCAACGGCAGCCGCATCTGGATTGCGCCGGCCGATGTGGATGTCGAGCGCGATGAACGCGGGCGTGTGACACGCGCCGTTGAGCGCAGCAACGGGAATGAGGTGATCTCCGGCGGCGTCACCAAGATGTCGAAATCCAAGAACAATGGCATCGACCCCCATTCGGCCGTTGAGGCCTTCGGTGCCGACACGGTGCGCCTGTTCACCATGTTTGCCGCCCCCCCGGAACAGACGCTGGAATGGCATGACGCCGGTGTTGAGGGCGCCAGCCGCTTCCTGCGCAAGCTGTGGAAATTGGTGCATACGCACCTTGAAACCGTCGCTGACGCAGGCGAGGCCACACCGGAACAGGCCAGCAGCGAACGCCAGCTCCGCCGCAAAACACACGAAACTATCGCCAAGGTCAGCGATGATTTTGGCCGCAGGCACACCTTCAACACCGCCATCGCTGCCATCATGGAACTGTGCAACGACATCGCCAGAATTGACCAAGGCTCACCCAGCGCCCACGCCGTAGTGCGCGAGTCGCTGCAAGCTGTGGTACTAATGCTGAGCCCAATAGTGCCGCACATTTGCCACCACTTGTGGCCGCTGTTGGGCGGAGCCGGCGCGCTGCTGGATACCGCCTGGCCGGCAGTGGACGAAACAGCACTGGTGCGCGACAGTATCGACATGGCGGTGCAGGTGAATGGCAAAGTGCGGGGGCAGATCTCCGTGGCAGCTCAGGCGGATAAGGCCAGTATTGAAGCAGCCGCCATGGAACAGGAAAACGTGCAGCGCTTTTTGGCTGATGTCACCGTACGCAAAGTGATTGTGGTGCCCGGGAAACTGGTTAACATAGTCGCCAACTGATGATCCGGAGAGCTCCCATGGTGCGCATCGCCCTTACCCTGCTGCTAGCCGCCATGCTCAGCGCCTGTGGCTTTCAGCTGCGCGGTGCAGTCAGTGCCACTGGCCTGCCCGCCGATTGGCGGCAACTCTACCTCGAAACGAACAGCCCAAACAGCGAGTTTACCCGTGAACTGCGCTCGCGCTTCGCTGCCAACGGCATTGAATGGGTGGATCGCAAAGAGGCCGCTTATATTTTGCAGGTGCAGCCAGAACGCTTCAGCCAGCGCAACGTGTCACTCACCAGTGAGGCCCGCGCAGCAGAGTTTGAGTTAACGCTACAGACTCAGTTTACGGTACGCGCACTCGACGGGGCAGTTGCCATGGAGACCTCCGAGGCCATGGTGACCAAGCAAATGGAGAACGACCCCAGCAACGTGGTCGGCAAGGCGGAAGAAGTCCGCATCCTGCAGGCAGAAATGCGTAGCGAGTTGGCGCAACAGATCCTCCGGCGCATCGGATTCCACGCCGCGGCGCAATAATGCAGCTCAAAGCCGAGCAACTCGCCAAACATCTGCAGAAGCAGTGCCTACCGGTTTACCTGCTGACCGGAGATGAGCCGCTACTGTTGCAAGAGTGTGCCGATCTGGTGCGCAGTGCCGCCCGCGCCGCAGGCTGTACCGAGCGCGAAATACTGGATACCGGGCCCAAGGATTTCAGCTGGGACGCGTTGCTACACAGCGCAGCCGAAATGTCCCTGTTTGGGGAACGCAAAGTCATCGAGCTGAGACTGCCCGATGGGAAGCCAGGCGCAGAAGGCAGCAAGGCGCTCTGCACTTACCTCGAACAGGCCAGCGGCGATGACGTGTTGCTGGTGCTCAGTGGAAAAGTCGACCGTCAATCCCAAAACAGCAAATGGTACAAGGCGCTGGACAAGGCCGGTGGCGTCATTCAGGTTTGGCCTGTTGACGCGCGCGAGATGCCGCGCTGGCTGCGCCAACGTTTGCAGCAGGCCGGCCTTGGTATTGACGAGGATGCACTGGAGCTGCTCGCTGAACGCCTTGAAGGCAACCTGTACGCCGCAGTACAGGAAGTCGAAAAGCTGAAATTACTGGCCACCGATCAAAACGTCTCCTTAACGACCGTCACCACTGCCGTGCTCGACAATGCCCGCTATGGCTTGTTCGCCATGGTCGATACTGCGCTGGCGGGAAACCCTGCCGCAACCCTGCGCATGGTGCATGGCTTGCGCGGCGAAGGCACTGATGCGGTACCGCTACTGTGGGCGGTGGCGCGTGAAATACGCAACCTGTATGCCATGCAACTCGTCGCCGAATCCGGGCAACCCATGTCTGCTGTATTTAACAGCCATCGGGTGTGGAAAAGCCGCGAAGACGCCGTACGCTCGGCGCTAAAGCGGCATAACAGCCGCGCGCTGGGCAAAATGTTGCACAGTGCACTGGAGGTCGATGGCAGCATTAAGGGTTTTGCCAGCGGCGACCCCTGGGATCGGCTGGATCAGCTTTTGTTGTCACTGGCGCGCTAAACGGCTGGCGCTTTAGTTTCGAGGCATTTTCCCGGCAGGCCCCTTGCGCCAGATCAAGATACCGTGTTGACACCTGTGCTTTCATAGGTTTAAACAGCTTTTTCACTGCCAGCTGCGAGATCACCATGACAGAACGGTTTGCGACTGCCGAGGCCTGCGTTGACTACACCATTGCCACGCTCGGCAAGACCATCCGCGTCGGCGCCCCGCTGGGCCTGGGCAAGCCCGTACAGCTCATGAACGCGTTTTTTCAACGCGCCATGCAGGACCCGGAGATCGACCTGCACATTTACACGGCCCTGTCGCTGGAAGTCCCCAAACCCGCCAGCCACATTGAGGCTAGCCTTGCCGGCCCTATACTGGAACGTGTATTCGGTAATTATGAAGCCCTCGCCTATATGGAGGCACAGCGCGCGGGCGAGCTACCGGCCAACATTCAGGTCAGCGAGCTGTATTTCAAAGCGGGTTCCATGAAGGACATACCCGCCGCACAGCAAAACTACATCTCCAGCAATTACACACATATTGCGCGCGACATGATGGCAGCAGGCGTGAATGTGTTGCTACAGCTGGTTGCTGCTCGCGACACGCCAGAGGGGCTGTCGCTAAGCCTGTCCTGCAATCCGGATGTAGCTCTGGATATAATCCGCAGCAAACGTGCAGAGCAAGCAGAAAACTTCCTCTGTTTCGCGCAGATTCACCGCGACCTCCCGTTCATGCATCACGACGCCGAGGTGCCCGCCACGGTGTTCGACGGCGTTGTCGAAAACCCGGATTACCACCGCACACTGTTTGCAGTACCCAATGCCGCCATACCCACCGCCGACTATGCCACGGCTTTGCATGCAAGCACCTTGGTCGTCGATGGTGGCACACTGCAAATTGGTATTGGTGCACTGGGCGATGCGGTCGCCCACGCACTGATTCTGCGTCATCAGCAACCTGCGGCCTGGAGCGACGCAGTCAGCCGGCTGACCCGCATCGACAGCGGCTGTGCCACACAGGCTGGCACCTTTGAGCAAGGTTTGTACGTATCCACCGAAATGTTTGTGAACGGTATGCTGCGCCTGATGGAAACGGGCGTGGTCAAGCGCCGCGTTTTCGACCAGCTCGCATTGCAACAAGGGCTGAACCAGAGTTTGATTTCACCCGCCATTGATGCCGCGCTGTTCGACTATGCACGCAGCTGCGGCCTAATGCCGTCAAAACTGACCGGCGAAAGCCTGAAGACACTGCAATACTGGGGGATTCTGCCGGCGGCCTTGGCACTTGCAAAGGAGACACTTGAAAAAGACACGCCTGAACAGCAGGCACTGGCAACCGAGGCTCAAAGCAACCCATCGCTGCTGCTAAACGGCGCGACTCTGGCTAACGACATGGACAACACCGCAACCCGCGCGGCACTGTTAGCGGCCACTGCAGGGCAGGAATTACGTCACGGCCGGGTGCTGCACGGCGGCTTCTTTCTAGGCCCCCGCGACTTCTACCAAAAGCTGCGGGATCTGGATGAAACCCAGCACGAAGGTATCTGCATGACCAGCGTGCTACGCACCAACCAGCTGTTGCTCGACTACCCGCTGTACAGCGCACAGCGCAGCCACGCGCGATTTATCAACACCGGCATGATGGTCAGCCTCAGCGGTGCCGTCACTTCGGATGCCCTGGAAGATGGTACCGTGATCAGCGGCGTTGGCGGGCAATACAATTTTGTTGCGATGGCCCACGACCTGCCCGGCGCCCGCTCAATACTGTGTATTCGCAGTACGCGCGGCAAGGGCAAGCAGCTGCGCTCAAATATCGTTACGCACTATGGCCACACCACCATACCGCGCCATCTGCGCGACATCATCGTCACTGAATATGGCGTAGCGGACCTGCGGGGGCAGAGTGATGCTGAAGTTATCCGGCGCCTGCTCAACATCAGCGACAGCCGTTTCCAGCAAGAGCTGGCAGATTGGGCGATCAAGCAGGGCAAGCTGCCGGGCGACTATGTGATACCGGAAGCGGCGCGCAAAAATACGCCCTACCGTATTGCCAAATCACTGAGTTCGCACATAGCGGACGGCCTGTTGCCCGCTTATCCGTTTGGTACCGACCTGACGGACAAGGAGCTGACCCTCAGCGCAAGCCTGCGCCGGATCAAAGCCCTGAGTGATGAACCCGCAACGTTTTTACGCGAAATTCTGCGAGCCCTGCTGCATAGCGGCGACAAGGAGGCGGCACGGCCATGGCTTGAACGCATTCACCTGCTCCACCCGGAAAGCAGCCGCGATTTTATCGTGCAGCAGTTGCTGCTGCTGGAGCTGGAGGAACACGGGCTGTTAAAAGTACGGTAGTATCCGAGCAAAATCATCGGGTAAAACGCTACCAGGGCAATCAATGTGTTTGAAGTGATCAGTATTTCCTTCGCCTTCTTTTTTGGCTTGGCAGTGCGTCAGGTGGGGCTCCCGCCGCTGGTGGGCTTTCTGGCGGCGGGCTTTGCCATCAACATGCTGGGCCCCCAGCTGGGTATGCCTTCCGAGAGCGGCAAAATTCTCGGCCACATCGCCCACCTTGGTGTGCTAATCCTGCTGTTCACCGTAGGCTTGAAGGTCAAGCTGCGCCAGATCACCCAGCCTCAGGTGTTGGGCGGCGCGCTGTTGCATTTCACGATCAGTGTGGCGGTGTTCACACCCGGCCTGAACTATCTGTTAGCTATCGACATGCAAACCGCGCTGCTGCTGGGCATTGCATTATCCTTCTCCTCTACCGTACTGGCGGCCAAGCTGCTGGAATCACGGCGTGAACTGGCGGTGTTCCACGGCCGCACGGCTATTGGCATTCTCATTGTGCAGGACATCATTGCACTGGTGGTGCTGGCCGTATTCAGTGGGCAAAGCCCGAATATCTGGGCCTTGGGGCTGTTCCTGCTGCCACTGCTACGCCCATTCATCTACTGGCTGCTGGACTTCGCCGGCCACGATGAATTGCTGGTACTGATGGGGATGCTGCTGGCGCTGGTCATCGGCGGCATGGGGTTTACCGCCATGGGGCTGAGTTCAGAGATCGGTGCTTTGGTCATGGGAGTGCTGCTATCCAATCATCGTCGCGCTCAAGAGCTGTGTGAATCACTCTGGGGCCTGCGGGAAGTGTTTTTGGTGGGCTTCTTTTTGCAAATCGGCATGTCCGGCTTGCCGGACCTGCACGCGCTATTGTTTGCCCTCGGCGTCGGCCTGATGCTTCCGCTGAAAGGGGTTCTGTTTTTTCTGCTGCTTACTGCATTCCGCCTGCGCGCTCGTACCTCCTTCCTCGCGGCGGTCAGCCTCACTGCCTATAGCGAATTTGGCTTGATCGTAGCCGGGATACTACTGCCCGAATGGATAGTGCCATTAGCCATTGCGGTATCGGTTTCCTTTGTTGTTGCAGCGCCCTTGAATCGTATGGCGCACACCTTGTTCGCGCGGCTGGAACCACGCTTGCAACGTTTCGAGCGGGTCACCATTCACCCGGATGAACAGCCCACCAGCCTGGGGCCTGCCGACGTGCTGATCTTCGGTATGGGGCGCACCGGCACGGCAGCCTATGATCACCTCAAAGAGCAGGGCTTTCAGCCTGCCGGGCTTGATGGGGACACTTACAAGGCGGCTGCACATGCCGCCGCTGGCCGCAATGTGGTCTTCGCTGATGCTGAGGACAGCAACTTCTGGCGCGGTGTGGATATCACACACCTTAAAGCGGCCATACTGGCGATGGATGACATCGGCTCCAAGGTGGTGGCGGCACGCAGCCTGCGCAGTAAAGGATTTAGCGGGCCAATCATCTCCCATGCCATGCACGAGGATCATCTAAAGCGGATAACCGAAGCCGGCGCAACACACACCTACCTCACCATGTTTCAGGCCGGGGTAGGCCTCGCAGACCGTACCGCCAGCGTACTCGAGGAGGCCAACGAGGCCGCAGCACCCGCCAGCGGCTCAATTCCCGTGGAATAAGGGGCCTGCATAGCGAACCTCGATGGCAGGCCGCTGGGCGGGGTCAATATTCACCTTGCTCAGATCTCCGCGGATATGCGGCAAAGCGAAGGCGCGAGTTACCGCGATGTACTGGAAAACCTGTGGGAACATTCCGCGGCAAAGCTACTGCGCGATGCACGCTTTACTCTAGCTGATGTCATGGAGATTCTCGGTTATCGGGGGCAGGCCAATTTTGGCCGCGCTTTTCGTCGCTGGTTTGGCCTTTCACCCTCAGCCTGGCGGCGGCAATAACCGGCAGCCCAACCTGTCGCTCAGGCAGGCAGATCCGCAATATCACCTTCAGGCCACCCGACAGATTCGCTTGCATTCGCCGCACAGCCCAACTACTGTACATTCATACAGTATTAAAAATCTTCGGAGGCACACCATTATGAACGAAGCACTCGAACAGGTTATTCTGCGCCGCGACACCTGGCGCGGCCGCAGCCCCCACTTCGGTGGCCTGGGGCTTTCCGCCAACAGCGACTCTCATCGCGGCGGCCTGAAAAGCGGCTATGGGGCGCTCGATGCGGCACTGCAGCAGGGCGGCTGGCCTGAAGCCACCGCAGTCGAAGTGCTCAGCGACAGCTCCGGAATGGGCGCTATGGGCCTGTTCCTGCCCGCCATGGAACAGCTTAGCACACAGGGCCGCTGGCAGGCCTTTATTGCGCCCCCCTGGACACCCTATGCCCCCCTGCTAGCCGCGCGTGGCATTGATACGCAACAAGTATTACTGGTTCACCCTCGCAGCCGTGAAGACTTGCTCTGGAGTATTGAACAAGCGTTGCGCAGCAGCACATGCAGCGCCGTTTTCAGCTGGCTGGGAGACGCCCAATATCGCTATAGCGAGATACGCAAGCTGCAACTGGCCGCTGCCAGCAGCGACTCACTGTGCGTACTGTTTCGGTCACAGCGAGCCGCAATAGAAAGCTCGCCGGTAGGGCTGCGCCTGCAAATGCGCGAGTATCGCAAAGTTCACATCCTCAAGCAGCGAGGCGGTCAGCAACAGCTGGATGTTCATTTATCGCCGAACGACGAGCTGTCGCACCAACCACAGCTATGGGAATTGCCTGTCTGGCCCTCCACCATGGCCGGCAACAGCGCACTGGAGGCAGGTTAATTGCTTTACTGCAGGCCGGCCACTAGCATAATGAGGTTGCGCGCTATAATGGTGTTGTTAACGCTTAGCTTTGTTACGGAGAACAGACATGCAGGAATTCCCCCATCATTATCAAGTTGCCACAAAAGCCACGGCTGAAGGGCCAGTCACACTGTCCGGTGAAGACCTCCCACCGCTGGAAACAGCACCACCGAAGGAATTTGGCGGCCCCGGTGGCAGCTGGTCACCAGAGGCGTTGCTGGTCGGGGCTGTGACTGATTGTTTTATTCTGACTTTCCGCGCCATCGCCAGAGCATCAAAGCTGGAATGGGTCGACTTGCAATGCAGCACCGAAGGCACGCTAGACCGCGTCGATCGCGTCACACGTTTTACCGAATTTAACATCACAGCGCAGCTCACCGTGCCTGCAGGCACCAATACTGAGAAGGCCAAACAGCTGCTGGAAAAAGCGGAGGCCAACTGCCTGGTCAGCAGCTCTCTGAATAGCAGCATACATTTACATGCCAGCGTCGAAACTGCTTCTTGAGTAGCGTGCCGCGTATCTATTGCCATACAGCGCACAGCCGGTAGCTTGCTGTGGATCAATGGTTAACTGACTACGGCGTCACACTCGGCGTAGGCGCACTCATCGCCTTCATGATCTTTATTGTCTGGGACTTGGCGAAAAGCAGTAATGCCGGCAAGTTCGGCACCATCATGCTGTATGTGGGCTTGGCGATGGGTATTTTTGGGTTCTTGATCAAGGTCATAATCACTTTGGTATTGGAAAACGCCGGCGTTTAAACGACGCCGGCGTAGCCAACTACCCCATCACTAGCTTCTAGCCTTTTACAGCCAGCGAATTGGCAACCAACCGGTCGATGTTCTGCTCTAGCAGAGACAACGATACCGGGCCGTGCTTAAGCACTTCATCATGAAAGGCGCGAATGTCAAACTGCTCGCCCAGCGCCGCACGAGCTTCTTCACGTAGCTCCAGAATTTGCAGCTTGCCAATCATGTAGGCAGTGGCCTGCCCCGGCATGGCGATATAACGCTCAATCGCCTTGGTTGAGTCGTAACGTGAGTTCGGCGTATTTTCCACAAGGTACTCAATCGCCTCTTCTCGGGTCCAACGCTTGCTGTGCAAGCCGGTATCGACTACCAAACGGCAGGCACGCCAAAGCTCCATCGCCAAGTGGCCAAATTCGGCATAAGCGTCGGAGTACATATTCATGTCACTGGCCAGCTCCTCTGTGTACAGCGCCCAGCCCTCGGTAAACGCCGTGAAACTGGCATAGCGCTGAAACTCGGGCAGGCCATCCAACTCCACTGACAAAGCGCGCTGCATATGGTGGCCAGGCACACCCTCGTGATACGCCAAGGCCTCCAGTTGATAGGTTGGCATGCTGTTCATATCGTATAGGTTCGCGTAATAAATGCCGGGGCGCGAGCCATCGGATGGGGGCGCATTATAAAAAGCCTTACCCGCCGAGCGCTCACGAAATGCCTCTACCCGTTTAACGATGAGGTCCGCTTGGGGCAATAAGCCGAACTGCTCGGGCAAGCGCTTATACATAGCGTCAATCGCCGCCTCCGCGCGGGCCAAATACTCAGCACGCCCTTCATCTGCATTGGGATAATAGAACTGTGAATCGTTACGCATGAACTCAAAGAACTCGTCCAGAGTGCCGTCGAAACCCACCTCCTGCATCACCTCATGCATGGCAGCGTGAATGCGAGCCACTTCCTCCAGCCCAATGTTGTGCACCTGCTCTGCGCTGAGATCCGTTGTGGTAAACCAGCGCAGACGCTCTGCATAAAAAGCCTCACCGTTGTCGAACTTCCACACACCATCGTCGCCATTGGCCAGCGCAGATTGTGCTTCAACGGCAGCAATCAGCCGCTCATAAGCCGGCTCAACCACCTGTAACAACGCCTCGCGAGCGTCTGCCAACAGGCGCGCGCGCACCTCAGGTGCAACATCCAGCGCCGCCACCTTGGCGTTAAAATCGGCCCACAGGGTTGAGTCCTCACCCTTCTCAGTAAACGGCACCCCGCGAATCACATTGCGTGCCGCCTCAACAATCAGCGGATACTGCCAATCGGCGAGTAGTAGATTTTTTTCGCTGCGCGTCGCTATCTGTGTAATCGCCTCATCAAACCAACCGCCGATGTTGCGTAGGCGGCCGACATAAGACTCAGCGTCAGCCAAGTCAGCCACCCGGTGAATATTGACCAGATTACTGGCAGCCTGGGTATGCGGGCCGCGGAATTGATCGATCACAAACTGGTGGTGCCGGAAGGCATCTGCAGCCAGTAGCCGATCCAATTCCAGTTTGTAAAGATCGTAGGATAACTGCGCCTCAAGGGGCAGTGCAGCGCGATCAAAGTGCGCCAATTGCTGCAGACGGGCCTCATTAATCGCTCGTGTTTCATCAAGGAACGTATCTGATATGGGGTTCCACTGGTCGTGATTGGTTTTAATCCCACGGAAACTGGCGGTATAAGGCAGCCGGGCCATATCCACAGCGTAGTTTTCATCCAGATAAGTGCGAAACGCCGCAACCTCGGCCGCGTCTGCTGCCGTTTCCCGGGGGACATTCTGCGCCGCACCCACAACTGCAGCCGCCTCTGGCATTGCCACCTCGGACGGAGCTTCGTCACGGGAACAGGCAGCCAATACGGCAGAAAGCGCCATGGGCAACACTGCAAGTTTGTATTTGTGCAATATCATTTCAACCTCGTTAACTGTGAACGGGATTGTTCTGGCCGCTTACTGAAGCGCAGAAATCGCACACGATAATGACGTAATTAACTGTAAAGACCAAATGGGGAATAGGCTGGACAGTCGCCAGCGCACTGCGCAATACTGTATATATGTACAGCATTATATTGCAGCACCGGCTTCCACAGCGCTTACTCTTGAAGCGCTTGCCTCTATGGCCGCAGGCACGCAGGGGGGCAGGGTGAGCCTCTGGCTGTGCCTACGTTTCCCACAGCTCCCGCTGCAATGCCAAACACTTGATGAAACGCAGCCTATCGTGGTGCTGGAGCAGCAACGGGTGTTACGCGCCAACGACTGCGCCAGCGCCATGGGCGTGCACATCGGCATGGCTGCTGCGGGCGTTCGCGCGCTAGCGGCAGAACTTCCGTTACAGCTACGAGCTCGCGACACAGCAGCTGAGCAACACTGCCTGCAGCAGCTGTGCTGCTGGGCCTACGGTATCAGTCCGCGCCTGTATATCTGGCAGGAGGACTGCCTGCAACTGGAAATTGGCAGCTGCCTTACCCTGCATCGCGGCCTTAACACTCTGCTCAGAACAGTTCGGCACGGTATAGAGATGCGAGGCTACCGCGTTGATACGGGGCTGGCGCCAACCCCCAAAGCGGCTTGGTTGCTCTCATTCCACGCAGAAGGCAGTGATACTGACAACCCCGAGGCCTGGCAGGAGCACATCGCCGGGCTACCCCTTGCGCTGCTACAGGAGTTTCCCAAAGCAGTGACAGCTTTGGAGCGGGCCGGGCTGCGATACTTCTCTGACATTCTGACACTCCCGGAGGCCGCACTGGCCAAGCGTTGTGGCCAAGGCCTGGTGCATTACCTGCGTCAGATGTTGGGCCGTGCAACTGACCTGGAACCCGATTATCAGCCGCCACAGCAGTTCAGTGACCAGTACTGGTTTGGCTATGAAGCCAAAACCACAGCGGAGCTGTTACCTGCGGTGGAACAGCTGCTGCAGTCGCTGTGCGGCTTCCTGCGCCAAACACAGCTACAGAGCGGGCAGATTGATTGGCAACTGCTGAGCGCTGACCGCCAGAAACAGCACCTGCAAGTGCGCAGCAGCAGCCGACACAGTGACTGGGCCACGTGGTACCAGCTTACTCGTCTGCAGCTGGACCGCCTCACTCTGCGCAGCGGTGTTGAAGGGCTGGTGCTGGAATGCAAGGAATTGCTCGCCGGGCACAGTGCGGCCATTGACTTGTTCAGCCCACGTAACCAGCGCGAACCGCTGCATGCACTGTTGGATCGATTACGCAGCCGGCTGGGCTTGCAGGCTATACACACCATTAGCTGCCGCGACGAGCATTTACCAGAACTCGCGGTCTATCTGAGCACAGAGCCCAGCGCCCAACCCACAGCGGTGCCACCCGGTGCCCAGCGTCCATTCTGGCTGCTACCAGAACCACAGCCGTTAGCGCGGAAAGAAAATGGCGCATTGTACTGGTATGGCCAGTTGCAACTGGTGAGAGGCCCCGAGCGGATTGAAGACCGTTGGTGGCAGGAGCCCGTCAGCCGCGACTACTACATAGCCCGAGGCCACGGCGGCCAGTATTACTGGCTTTTTCACGACCGGCGCCAGCGCTGCTGGTATCTGCATGGCCTGTTTGCCTGAAGTGGTGGCCTATACGGCAAAAGACTACCGGGCTGTGGCCGTAACCATGCCAGCACAGGGCTCACTGCAGCCAAGCCAGCGCTACACCATGAATGTGAATTTATTATGACAGCGGCATGACAGCGATAGATTAATAGCCATTATCCGCTCTATGCTGGCAACAAGATCAGGCAAAGTGCTTTAGGACACGCTGCCCTTATAACAACGGCGTTAGGAAACGCCAGGAGAAAATCATGAAACTCATCACCAAGACACTGATCCTCGCTACCCTGCCCCTGTTTTCTGCCCTCACCTTGGCGGAAGTCACTCAGGACTGCATTCTGGAAGGAACCGTAGACAAGAAAAAGGCCGAGCAAATGGGCCAAGATGTGTACGTGGCATTCCACTCGACCAAGCGCGCTGAAGCGGGCAGTGAATGCCAACTGGAGCGGCGCAGCCGCATCCAGTTCAAAGAACCCAAAAATGCCATGATCGAAAATGCCCCGGATGGCTCCCAGGTGAAATATCGCTACACCGAGCGGGACGACAACCAGGTCGGTGAATGGCAGCTCATGGGCATCTCAATGCCCTGAGCAACACTGCCACGCAACGGGTTATTGGTGAGCGATAACCTTGTCCGTAAACAGGTAATCTTTAAGCTCTTTATCCATCACCGGATCACGCCGCCGGATCCACTCCAGCACCATGGCTGCGTGCTCCTTTTCCTCATCGCGATTATGGCGCAAAATTGCCTTCAGCTCAGGATCCTTACACGCATCCATACGCTGGTTATACCAATCCACCGCTTCAAGCTCTTCCATTAGCGATACAATAGCGCGATGCATATCGCGAGTTTCGTCACTCAGTTCATTGATAGGCTCGTGATAACCTTCGTTAGACATAGTCACTTCCCTGCGTTGTTGCGAATAACAGAATTCACACGCCAACTGGCAATGCACTACCAGTGTAGCGCGAGTTTCCACCGGTGCCAAAACACCGCCTGCGTAAGCGGCTCACCTCGCACCAAGAACTAAACCGAGCCCGGCAAAGCCTGCCACCAACAACAGAATAGGTGGACGCCAGCGCACCAGCAGCGCCCAACCCAACAGCACCCAAAATATGTCCCACGCACTGTGCAGGGCGCTGCTGGCAATCGGATTCACCCACGCCGCGGCCAGCAGGCCGACCACCGCCGCGTTAACACCCGCCACCAAACCCAACACACGAGGCTTGGCCGCGAGCGCCTCCCACCCAGGCTGTAGCGCCAACACCAGCAGAAACCCGGGCAAAAATATGGCAAGCGTTGCGACCAGAGCGCCCCAAAAGGGCCGGGCCGGTGCCAATTCAGCGCCCAAGAAGGCGGCCAGAGAAAACAACGGCCCGGGCACCGCCTGAGCCGCTGCATAACCCAGCAAAAACCGGTCTTCACTCAGCGTATCACCCACCTGCTGCTGCAGCAGAGGCAAAACCACATGCCCGCCACCAAACACCAAGCTGCCGCTGCTGAAGAACTGGCTGAACAGGCGCCCCTCTGCACCCAGGCCCGCCAACCAAGGCAACGAGGCAAACAACATCAGAAACGCCACAAGAGGCAACCAGCGCAGGCCCGAAGCCAGCGGCAGCGAGCGCTGCGAGTCCATCGCAGTCGCAGTCGCAGTCGCGGGCAAAAATGCCACACCGAACAGCGCAGCGCCAAGCAATGCCAGATACTGTGCCCAGACCGATGCACTCACCAGCAAGAGCGCAGCCGTAGTTACTGCCAGAGCCACGCAGGCCCTATGGCGACAGAAGGACAGCGCCATACTGCGCACCGCTTCCGCCACCACAACTGCCGCCAACAGTTTGAGGCCGCGCACCAGGCCCTCGAGCCAGCCGGCCTCTGCCACCTGTGCAGCGAACACAGCGAGGCCCAACATGAGCAGGAAGGAAGGTAGCGTAAAGCCCACAAACGCGGCCAGTGCACCGGGTAAACCCGCGCGCCGGTAACCGAGTGCAAAACCCACCTGGCTGGAACCCGGTCCTGGCAGAAACTGGCTCAAAGCCACCAGCTTGGCGTAGTCTGCCGCATCCAGCCAGCGCAAGCGCTGCACAAACGCCTGCTGAAAGTAACCGATGTGTGCGGCGGGGCCGCCAAAGCTTACGCAGCCCAACAATAAGAAGCGCCAGAACACCTCAAACGTTATCGCCACGGGCAACTCACCTCTGATCCCTCGAATTCGCCGCGCGATGCCAACAGCGCAGCCACAATCGCCCCGCTAAACGCGGCGTTGTATCAACCACCACAATCAGCCCTGTAAGGTGGGGAAGTCGATATAGCCTGCATCACCACCACCGTACACCGCTGCATCATCGCCGGGTGGGTTTAGCGGCGCCCCGCTGGCAAAACGCTCGGCCAAATCCGGGGTAAACATATAGGGCCGCGCAATCGATATAGCCGCAGCGCCTCCCGCCGCCAATACGGACTCAGTACGCTCACGGTCATAGCCGCCGTTCAACACCAGTGCGCCATGGTAAACAGACCTGACGTCCTCGGTACCAAAGCCCTCCTGCACCTGTGCCGCACTGCCGCTGATGGGTGATTCATTAATGCGCTCAACAATCTCCAGAAACGCCAAACCCCGTTGGTCAAGCTGAGCAATTGCGTGCTGAAACAGCGGCGCAGGCTGGCTGTCGTGGCAGTCCCAGGTGGTGGAGAATGGCGACAACCGCACCGCCGTGCGCTCTGCGCCAACCGCGTCAATCACCGCATCCGTCACCTCCAGCAACAGCCGGCAGCGGTTCTCGATGCGGCCACCATAAGCATCGCTGCGCTGGTTGACCCCATCCCGCAAAAACTGGTCTATCAGGTAGCCGTTGGCGCCGTGGATCTCAACACCGTCAAAGCCGGCAGCCAGCGCGTTGTGCGCTGCTTGGCGAAAATCCGCGACCACGCCTTTGATCTCCTCCAGTGTTAGCGCGCGCGGCTGCGAAGTCTGTACAAAACCTTCTTTAGTAAAGGTGCGAATGCTGCCCTGCACAGCCGATGGCGCTACCGGTGCTGCACCATCTTGCTGGAACACAGTGTGAGACACTCGCCCACAGTGCCATATCTGGCAAACAATGCGCCCACCTGCAGCATGTACAGCATCTGTCACCGCACGCCAGCCGGCGATCTGCTCGGGCGTATGAATACCCGGCGTAGAGACGGTACCGGTGCCCTGCTGCGAAATCTGCGTGGCCTCGGTAATGATAAGCCCCGCACCGGCCCGCTGGCGGTAATACTCCGCCATGGAAGCCGTGGGTACACGAGACGGCGTACGTGCACGGGTCATAGGCGCCATCACGATAGGATTTTTGAGTTCTATCGCTCCCAGACGAACGGGGCGGAGTAAAGGTGATGCCATGATAGGTTCCTGTTAGATACCAAAAGATGATGATGGTAGCCGCCAGCGGCGCAGATAGCCGCGCTGCGCTGACCATCCAACGCCAGTGGTTCAATAGATTGGCAGGCTGGGAGGCCGAAACAGACAGGTGCCCCGCTGCCCTGTTCATCTTGCCGTTATCACTAGGGTTCGACTTTGCGTCCATGCGCATTCGCGCAGGTTTCAGCTCTCTGTTTGACCCCCTGACCGCAGGGGCCCTGGAGCAGCACTCGCGTCGGCTACAACAGCCGGATCGGCACGGCTCGCCTCCCATGCCCGAAAGCGCTTCAGGTCGACATCGAGCGTACGCAGCGTCCAGCCCAGAATCGCTGCGTCGTCCAGTAAGCCAAAACCCAACAGGATGTCCGGCACCACATCAACCGGCATGACAAAGTACACCACCGCCGCGACCAGAATCAGCATAGACTGCCAGGGAATTTCTCGATATGCGCCGCTCGCATAGGCCTTCACCAGGCGCAGCGCGTCTTGAACCGACTGCCAGATTCCTGCGAGCGCACCGCTACGGGCGGCCGCCTTGCGACCGGCGGACGCTGCCAGCTCGGTCAAACCTCCCGGCTGGTCGATCACAGCCCGCGCGCGCCTGCTAGCACGGGCATAAGCGCGGCTACTTTTCAGCCGGGTTGTTGCGCTTTGGTCGCTCATTGCTCACGCATCCCTCACCTATCCCACGCTCTCGCGCTACGTATCACAAGGGCGTTAACGCGTAGCCCTGCTGGGGGAAGTGCACATGCAGCGTACCCAGCTCGGCATCCTCCCGCGCCAAAATCCAGCTATGCGCCGCCACACCCACCAAGATGCCGTCGGTTGGCTCTTGGCCATAGTCTTGGGGCGCTATCCGCACCGCTTCACCCACGCAGGCAGCCTGTCGCTGCTGTGGCGGAATCGCGCGAGGGTGTGCAGCCGCCGCTACCGCCAGCGCTTCATGTATCGATACAGGCTCACTGGCACCGTCACCAAGGGCCTTCATAGCCGCCATCCAGCTAAGCGTGCGGGGGAAATCAGCCAACAGCGGCGACTCACCCAACTCATGCATAAACCATAATCCGTGATAGGTGGAGAAATCCGCGTGGTTGGGCTGAGAGCCGAATAAAAACACCTGCTGCAACTGCGCCTCTACCGCGGCTAAATGCTCCAACACCAGCGCCTGCGCCTGGCTGCGTCCGGGCATCTTGACCGCTGCCTTACGCCCCATTGCAATGCGATCGACAATGAAACGCCCAATGTCCAACCAGGACATTTGCTGGCGTACTTTGCGCTGTAATGCTCGCGTGCCGCCGGTGAGTACGCAGGGGAAAAACAGCTCGCCGTCTGCTCGCCGGGCCCAGTCCTGAGCGTTTTCGGGCAGATTCTCCAGCACCAACTCGGGGTTTCCGGCCAGCCGGCCAATCTCCGCGGCAATCGTGCGCGAGTCACAAAAGATGTCTGCACCACATTGCGCCACCGGAATCTTGCGGTATCCGCCAGCCAACCTCGAAAGCTCAGGCCGAGGCGGCAGTTCACGGGTTAGCGCAGACTGCCAAGCCAGCCCTGTGTAGCCCAACATGCTGCGTATCTTCTGGCCAAAGGGCGACAGAGCGTAGTGATGCAAAATAATCTGCGACATAAGATGTCCTTTCAGTAGGGTACGCGGTCCGACTTGACAAAATAGGCATCTAACACGCTACACGCTTCTTCACCAAGCAGCTGCGTTTGGCCCACCTGCCGCTGGCCAGCTGGCAACGTCAACTCCTCGTAAAAACGGCGGTCATCAAAACCGACACGCTCCGCATCCGCAATCGAAAACCCGAAGTACACATGCCGCAAGCGCGCCCAGTAAATCGCCCCAAGACACATGGGGCAGGGTTCGCCGCTGGTATAAATGTCACAGCCCTCCAGGTTGACGAGGCCAGCCTGCGCGCAGGCATCACGGATCGCCATAATCTCACCGTGAGCGGTGGGGTCGTTAGAGGCCAGCACACGGTTCCAGCCTTCTCCTACAATATTGCCGTCACGCACGATAACCGCGCCAAAGGGGCCGCCCTCGCCGGTATCGGCTGCATGGCGGCCCAACTCCAAGGCGCGGCGCATAAAATGCTCGGTGCTTTCTGACGCATTCATGCTTTCTTCACAAATTCGGATTTAAGTTTCATGGCACCAATACCCTCAATTTTGCAGTCGATATCGTGGTCGCCCGCCACCAGACGGATGCTCTTAACCCGCGTGCCTACCTTAACCACCAGGGACGAGCCCTTCACTTTCAGATCCTTGATCACGGTGACCGTATCGCCGTCAGCCAGCGGGTTACCGTTCGCGTCGGTAATGACCGGGGCGTCATCCGCTGCACCGCCTGCCAGAGCAGCGCTCCATTCGTGCCCGCACTCGGGGCACACCAAAAACACCCCTTGCTCATAGGCGTAGGGGGACTGGCATTCAGGGCAAGCAGGTAAATCACTCATGGGCACATCATCCAAAGTCAACAGGAAGCCAACGCAGAACAACCTGCGAGCGGCCATCGAAAGCCTTAGAATAACAATCCTGAAGGCAATGGCCCACACACAATGACAACCCAATACTTTAATGCACCCAGTGGCCGAAGGCTGGCTTTCGCTGCCACGGCGCCCGCACGGCAGCCGCTTACCTTTGTTTGGCTATCGGGGTTTCGCTCGGACATGAGTGGCATCAAAGCCTGTGCAGTACAGGCATGGGCGCGTACGCAAGGTTGTGGGTTTCTGTCCTTCGACTACGCGGGGCACGGTTTATCGTCTGAGGCCTTCGAGCACTGCACCCTGTCGACGTGGCGGCAAGACACTCTTGAGGCGATCGATGCGCTCACTGACGGCCCATTGGTGCTGGTGGGGTCCAGCATGGGGGGCTGGTTGGCTCTGCTGGCAGCACTGGTGAGGCCCGAACGCTGCGCAGGGTTGGTGTTAATTGCGCCAGCGCCAGACTTTACCGAGCGCCTGTTTGAGCACTCTTTGAACCCGCAACAGCGTGCCACCCTGCACACACAGGGTCATTGTGAGATGCCTTCTGAATACGGCGATAGCTATATGCTGACACGCGCTTTGATCGATGATGCAAAGCAGTGGAAAATCTTGGGGACAGCCATCGCTTTCGAGGGCCCGGTGCGCATTCTGCAAGGGATGGCGGACGAGGATGTCCCCTGGCTACACGCTCAGCAACTGGTTGGCTGCCTGACCGAGACGAATGTAGTGCTTACACTAGTCCGCGATGGAGATCACCGCCTTTCGAGAACACAAGACCTTCAACGTCTGCTGGATACTTGCCACGAAGTGGCTGCGGAGGTGTCACAACAGATTCCAGGATGAGGCGGCGCGTTAGAGTAGAGGTCTGTCTACGCCACCACACGACAGCCGTGCTCATCCGGGAGCACTCATGGGGAAAAAGAAGACCGATTCATGAATCATCCCTGTCAGCTATGACCCAACCCGATAGACGCCAACATTGTCAGCGCAAATCCAATCACTGCACCTAATGGCGGAGCCCAATGCTTCTTTAGACGCGCTTGCGGCGCGATATCCTGGAACATCAGATAAAGAATACCTCCGGCGGAAGTTAGCATAATAGCGCCGAGTATCGCCGGTGATTCTGAGAGTAACCAATACGCTGTGAGGCCTGCCAGTGGACCCAACAGGCTTAACAGCGACATCATGCCAAGCACCCTGCCGGATGAAGCACTCCCCGCGGCCAGCATCTCGCGGTAGGCGTTAAATCCCTCCGGTACATTCTGCAAGCCAATCACGATAGCCAAGAGCAGCGCCAGGGAAGGGTCGGTGGCAATGAGTCCACCAAGCGCAAGTGACTCCGGGATATAATCCAACAGCATCCCCAAGAGCTGTGGCGATTCCTTCCGTCGTGCCGCCAAAGCACGCTCGAACAGGAACACCACCAAGCCTCCACCGACGAACAACAACACCGCAGCAACGGAATTACCAAAACGGGCCAAGCCCTCAGGCAGCAAAACCTGAAACACGGCGCCCAATAACAAACCACCACCCAAAGCGATGAGAAAGTGCCGCACCTCCCGCTCCAGCCATTGCCGCTGGATATGCTCGAAGCTGGCGATCCAGCCGCCCAGCGGCATACATAATCCTGCAGCCAAGGTGAGCACAACAATATAAGCAATGCCGTCAATGGTCATCGTTAGCTCGCTGTTCGCGCCAGAACTCCATGCACCAGCAGCGCCGGAAACACTTCTAAAAGCCAAGTGAACTGATCCTTGGGGTTTATTCCTGACCAAACCAGAAAGACGACGAACATGGCTACCCACAGATACTTGATCACCTCACCCCCAGCGATAGGTGCACGCGCATCTGTTATGACTTTTTGTTGGCATAAACCTCCAGTGAACGGCTAACAATACCAGCCGTCATATCGTTGAACCCTCTGTTTAACTGCGCGCCCAAAAAAAGCCCCACCACCGGCGAAAACCAGCCCTTCAACCTGAAAACCGACTCATATTTTGTCGAGCCTGAATCGGTCGACGTTAACTTATGCTGGCGTATGCTGGAGAGCGCTCCCAGCGGCGCATTGATGCCGTACTCCAGAAGCTCACCTTCGATGTTTTGGAAAATCGTCTCTGTCTGCGGTCTCACTTTGGAGGGCATTACCCTAACCTGCATGTGAATGGGAGCGCCCACTTCAAATGTAGATTCGCAGGCAACCACAAAGGGATTCCACAAGGAATAGTATTGCGTGTTGGTAATCACATCCCAGACTACATCCTTGGGTGCATTGATCTCTTCTGACAACTGTATTTGAAACATATGGCTCCGTATAAAATCCAGGCTAAATAAACTTGAGTGGCTGACGCTCGAAACGTACCGAACGCAAGGCTATCGAGATACTGTGACTTAAAACGATTCATCCTCGCTGTAAACAGCAACAGACACGTCACCGTCCGTATCCATGGAAACGCTAAAGGTAATGGGCCGACAACACACTTGGCAGTCCTCAATATATTGCTGACCCGCTTCCTCGTGATCAATAAGAACTTCAATAGGCTCGCCGCAATAAGGGCAGTCAACGCTTTGTTGATCGAGTGAATTCATGAGTCCAACCTCGCTTTCCAGGTAACGGCGACAAACGTATCACATTGCTTCATCTCGCCGCCTTCAAAGCCACGACGAAACCATTCAACCCGCTGCGCTGCCCCCGCGTCACACCCCATGAGCCTGTCGCAGAGAACATAGACCGCACGATCTGTGATAGACAAGGAAGAAACGAAACTCATCTCGCGCCACCTCCTTCCGGTGAATTGGCTTTGGCTATTTCCAGCAAAAAGTCACGGGCCAATTCCTGCGCAGCCTTCTGATGATTATCCCCGCAGTCACTCCATTGCCTACAATACCAGCATATCCTCTCCGCGATTGTCCCGGCTGATGATTCACCCAACTTTTCCCTGAGCTGCAGAACCTGCCTGCCAAGCTGAACGAGTGCATCCGTTTCAGCGTTAATCACACACGGCAACTGCGGAGACAGGTTGAAATCCGTTGTGCAGAACACCCATTTGTTGCGCCCATTGGCCGCATTTTCCAGGTGCGGGACAAGACGTTCGCGCAGCTCCTCTTCCCTGAAGTCCAACTGTGCATAGAGCTTTGATTTTGACACCACTTTTCCAGTTACTCCTCCAGCCGCGCGAGCCTCCGCCGGAGCACCTCATTTTCGCGTCGCAGCCCATCAACCTCCTCGAGCAACTGAAGCGCCAAGGCCACTCCAGCCCAATCAATCTGCAAATCACGGCGCAACCTTGCTGCGCGGGCTATCTCTGTCACTACAGCCTCATCAAACTGCCACTCTACCGCACGCTGGTCGCATGGCTGTACGATGCCATGGCTGACCATCTCAGCCAACTCCTGGCTCGAAATCGCCACCCGCTGACAGAGTTCGCTGCTATAAATCGTCACTTCTACTTGAGAGACCATCGCTACCGACTCCATTGTGCGCGCGGATCAAAGCCCGCCTTCTCGGCCAGCTGCTGCCACAGCTGATTAATATCCTCACCCGCAGCATCAGGCATCACTACCTTGAGCACTGCGATAAGATCACCATGGCCGGCCTTGCCAGGCAGCCCCTTACCCGGGACACGCAATTTACTCCCATTCTGGCTACCTGCGGGGATACTCATTTTGATCGGCGTAGTCAACGTAGGCACTTCGATCTTGGTACCCAGTGCCGCCTCCCATGGCGCCACGGGCACCGTGACGATAAGATTATGTCCCTCAACATCAAACAGTGGATGCGGCACAAGACGGATACGCAAGTACACGTCCCCGGCCAGAGCATTTCCCACACCCGCGACCCCCTGGCCCTTCAAGCGAATACGCTCACCGCCCGTAACACCCGCCGGGATTTTAACATTCAGATTCTTGGTGGTTTCACCGATCACCTGCCCATACTCGTTATATTCCGGCAGCCGGTAGGAGACCGGCTTTGCCTCTACACTGACCGTATCTTCGAGGAAAATGGGCAAGTCGATCTCCACATCCCGGCCACGCCGCTCCGGCGATGGCCCGCCCCGGCCAGACTGCCGAGCACCCGCAAACAGAGACTCGAAAAAATCGGAAAAGCCGGCATCGGCAGGGTCAAAGCCGGCACCACCCGAAGGCTCCCACCCTGGCGGCGGCTCGAAAGCGCCGCGTCCGCCCTGCTGGCTGCGCATCAGTCGTAACTGGTCGTAATCCGCGCGCTTGTCCGCGTCTTTCAGCACTTGCCACGCTTCAGCCACATCTTTGAACTTGGCCTCAGCATCGTCTTCCTTGCTGATATCCGGGTGAAATTTGCGAGCCATACGCCGGTAGGCTGTTTTGATGGTGGATTCGTCAGCATCGGGCTCAACGCCGAGCAATGCGTAGTAGTCTTTAAATTCCATTCTTACCTCAACAGGTATAACGGGCAAACGAGCGATTGCACTCAGTATATTCTAGCTTAGGTTAGTTAACGCGGCCGTGCGCAAGATCAAGTCTATCCGCCGCCTGTGGTATCGGAAGGCCAGCTGGCATGAGCTTGGTATGCAAAACTGATGCTTCAAACAGTGTACTGGCTGGCGGCGAAGCGCCAATTCGATGGAGTGCGGTATAAAAGCGGTCATAAGGCCGCAGAGTTTCACAGAGATCCGTTCAAAGATGGCTCATGAGGGTTTCAAGTGATCCACAGGCCGTTGGTCACCTGACAGTCGATCGCATCCAGGCACATGTGTAGCACCAATCCTATCCCGACGAGCCTGCTCTTGGGAAAAAAACAAAGCACTACATACACCGCTATAAACCATGGTTGATGCAATGGATGAAAGCCGATGCTACAGCGGCCAGGATCATAAACAGGGGTAGCCAGCAGGTGATCAATATCGACCAGCATTGTCGCCATCATAACAACGTAGGCATATTTCCAACGCTTCCTGAAAAAGGCCCCAGCCACTATCAACGGGGTGAAAAAGTGTAAGGCTATGTGGATCATGTGAAGAATGGAGACCTATTTCCAACCATGCTGCCAGCACTCTTCGTTCTTCAACACGCGCCAATCCAGCGGCGTTGCCCGCTTTGACATGACCGCCTCAATAACGCACGAAACGACAACACCTTCTTCATCGAAATCGACTTCAGAAACGATAAAGTGCTTTTCCTTATCGACGGGTTTCACCGCAGTCCATTTGCTGTTGAGGAGCTTGCTGGGATTTATCTTGTTCATCGTATCTCAACCAGGCTTGAATGGGTTTCGCGCACAACACACTACCCTGTGTTCATTCACCGCCCAACAGGCAAACACGCGCGAGGGGAGCAACCGCCACGTGGAGTGCTAGCGGGAACGGCTCCAGGGGGATTGCGGATCAAATTTCTCCAGATACAGGCGTTCAACCTTGTCTCTGGCCCATTGCGTCTTGCGCAAGAACTTCAGCGATGACTTGAGAGAGGGGTCATTCTTAAAGCAATTGACATCAATTCTCTGTGCCAAACCCTCCCAGCCGTAATGGTCGACCAAGCGGGTTAAAGCCATCTCAATGGTCACGCCATGCAGAGGATTCTTCGGTTGCTCTGTACTCATGCTCTCATTAATTCCCGGATGCTTTTCGGCCTCGATTCTCTGGACGCGTCACCAAGCCGCCCTAGCGAGGCTTGTACTGTGTAGGGCAATAGCCTCGAGAAACGCCTGGAACCCTCAGTTTCAAATGCTTCGTCGCGCGGCCGCTGACACGGGCTCTCCAAAGTTCGAAACTGCCCCGCTTCAGGCTTCGGCGCATGAGCTTGATGACGTCAGGTTCCTTCAGGCCATACTGCAGCTCAATCGCCTCAAAAGGCGTGCGATCCTCCCATGCCATCTCAATAATTCTCGATTCCTCGCCTTCCGGCAACATCTTTACGTTCCTATTCCATCCAAACACTATGGTTACGCAAAATTACAGAGCAAAGATTGGATTTCGTAGCTGCAAGATGGGCAAACCTTGAAGCCGTTACTAATGCTCAACGTGGCTGCGCGAGCGCCGCAAGCACCAGCTTGGCCACCGCTTCTGATGACCCCGGGTTCTGGCCCGTAATGAGGTTGCCATCTTGTTGAGTGTATGACTGCCAGTCGTCACCTTTGGAGTACCGAGCACCACGCGTAAGCATCGTATCTTCGACCAGCAAAGGAACAATCTCAGTCAGGCCAACAGCGGCCTCCTCAGTGTTGGTGAATCCCGTTACCTGCCTGCCTTGGACAATAGGCGCGCCACTCACATCCTTGGCGTTAACCAACGCAATCGGAGCATGACAAACCGCCGAGACAGGCTTGCGAGCTGCCCAAAAATCCTCGATCAAACGAATGGAGGCGGCGTCGTCAACAAGGTCCCACAACGGCCCATGCCCTCCGGGATAAAATACGGCGTCAAAGTCATCGGCAGACAGCGAGTCCAACCGTACGGTAGCGGCAAGTGCGCGATTCGCCGCACTATCAGCCTTGAACCGTTGAGTCGCTGGAGTCTGCGCATCCGGATCATCACTTTTCGGGTCAAGCGGTGGCCGCCCGCCCTCTGGCGAAGCCAACACCAGATCTGCTCCCGCATCCTTAAAGATGTAGTAAGGCGCCGCAAGCTCTTCGAGCCAAAATCCCGTAGGCTGGCCAGTGTCTCCGAGTGCGCTGTGTGAGGTAAGTACGATTAAAATCTTGCTCATATTCTCCCCTTGGGCTGATTTATTGGCCGCTGTAAGTGTACACAACTGTCGATTAGGCCTGTGAATTGCGAGCAAAAGCTCGCTTGGATATCTCCAGCGCCAAGTCGAAATCTTTCTTTGATATGCCGCCAGCGTCGTGTGTTGTTAAATCGATAGTCACCCTGTTGTAAACATTGAACCACTCGGGGTGATGGTTGGCCCGCTCGGCGAGGATTGCCACTTTGGTCATAAACGCAAACGCTGCAACAAAGTCAGGGAATGTAAATTCCCTGTGCAACTTGCCCCCTGTAATACTCCATGACTCATCGGAATGCTTGTTTAACTCCCCCAATGAGGAGTCCAGAACACTTTGACTGCAAACTTCTGTCATCTAAACCTCCAAAACTTGGTGCTACATGCCGGTACGGCATATCGAAAGCGCCTACCCGGCGCTCCAAAAACGGCTAATGCGTCAGGACCGTTCCGAGAGGCATTCATAGCCACCCATTTCAAACTCGCGGCAGATCAGTGGGCGTTTTTCGTAGATGGAACAAAGCATGGTAGATCGGTCCAAGGCAGCACACCAGCCGTCCTGCAGGCGGGCCATGGTCATACCGCCCCAGCTATCAATCTCAACATATTTTTCAGGTACACCGGTATCGGTGACAAGCATGACCTCCAGGCGGCAGCAATTCGCTCTGCAGGTCGCGCAGGTGATCTCTTTGCCGAGCAAGTTTACCGCTTCAATCATCGTTCCCCATACAAGCCAACGCCTCTAGCCCTCTTGGTATAGCGCCTTTTTCAAGGCGCCCCTGATTCCTTGGGCCAGCCTCAGCCCGCGCGATGAATGCCGCAGATTTTGTGGCCGTCAGGGTCGAGGAAGTAGCACAGATGCATCACGCCCATCGTGCTGTTGCGAGGGCCGGGCGGATCTTCAACGCTAATACCGCCATTCGCCACTGCAACATCGTGGAACTCCTTGACCTGCTCCGGCGAATTACACGCAAAGCCAATCGTTGAGCCATTGGCAGTGGTCACCGGTTTTCCGTTGATCGGCTCGCTAATGCTGAACATCGAGCCGTCATGCATATAAAACAGGCGCGTTTGCCCTGTGTCGTTCTTGTGCTCCATAGGTGCACCAGCACCAAGCACCTTCAGTACAGCAGAATAGAAGCTCTTCGACTTTTCAATATCGTTCGAGCCAATCATTACGTGGCTAATCATTATATCGCTCCTTACAGATTATGAAATTGCAGCGTGAACCCGCGCGCCCCTAAGCTTGCAGACGCATGGCCACACAGCATTGACAGCAAATTTACCGTGTAGTGCCGCGCACCTCTCGGGAAAAGAAGGCGCTTGGCCGAACCACAAACCAGCTACCCAGCACCACACCGCCAAAGCCAGTGTAACCTACAACAAACATCCAGGCGGGCGCTTCATAGTACAGCAGCTGTTGCAAGCAATGTGTGATGAAAGATCCGTCGTAAACGCTATCGCCCGCCTTTTGTCTTAAGGCGTTTCCCAAGTTGTGAGCAGGCACATGGCACCGGGCCAGGATTGAAGAACCACAATACCGATGGCGCGCAAATGCAGGGCGCGGAACCAGCGGTTCCTCACCCAGCGCCAGCAGGGTAAGGAGCCGATGTAGGTGAACGCCAGGGCTTCTTGGCCAAAAAAATTGTATGCCGACTCCCCTTGCCCGGCCTTCCTCTCACGGTACGCTGTGAAACAGCGAAGCCTGCTTTCTTGAGCTGAATGGTAAATAGCGTATCTGCGCCAGCAGACCAGACCGCGAGCATCCCTTCAGGCTGCAACGAATTATATAAGGCGTCCAGCCCTCTGGTGGAATACAGCCAGTTATTATTGCTGTGCGTAATCCCCTCAGGGCCGTTGTCCACATCAAGTAAGATGGCGTCAAAGTGAGGCTGTTGCACTTTGACCAGGTCAATAACATCACCCACGCGCACATGGCAGCGTTTATCCGCCAGCGGGTGCCCGGCACATTCGCCCAACACCCCTTGATTCCACTCCACCACCTCCGGCACAAGCTCTGCGACCGTCACCCGTGACGTCGCCGTTAAACACCCGAGTGCCGATGCGAGGGTGTAACCCATACCCAAACCACCGACCAACACCTCCGCCCCATCCTTATCCCGAATATGGGCGCAACCCAGCTTCGCCAACTCCTGTTCTGAGTTAAAAACCCGGCTGTTCATTAACTCTCCGCGCACACCGGACAGCCGAATAGAAAATTCATTTTCTCGGCGATATAAGGTTAACTCACCGCCGCTGTCTGGAATGATCGCCGTTGCGATTTTTTCTAGTGGTTTCATCTTGTCTCGTTGTTGTGCGTCACGCTTCTAATACCCAGCCCGTCACGAATAGATTCGACGCCCAGGAAGCCGGGTTACTGAGACGCCAATTCCACCATGCGGTCAGCCATCTCACCGTAGCCCTTTCGCCTTTGGTTCATTGACTGCTGAATATCACAGCTTAGTGAGGCGGCGTGGGTGTCAGGGCAATGTGAGGCGTAGGTTACTCAGTACATTCTGCTAGAGAAGGCATCGTTAATATTCTCATGCACTATGGCTGCAGAAAGCTACTCAGGCAACTCATCGAACTTCGGCAACGCATCTTCCCAATAGTGCCAAGGCGCTTTGTAGGCGACATAAACATGAAAATTGGGCTCATTTTCAGTCGCATCGTCAAGCAACCCCAAACGAATGTTAGTGGTATCCCAGTCAATTTTCTCGTTCAACAGGCAGGAACCACATCGGCTGCAAAAGGCGACGTGAGAGCCCGGGTATTTCGTATAATAGGCCATCAGCTCTTTGCCCTGCACGACCGTGAGTTGCTCTTTCTTCAAACCGCCAAAAGCTGAATTGGCGGAACCCGAAAATTTCTGGCATTCGGTGCAGTGGCAATACCCGGCGTATTCGAATTGGCCCTCAATTTCAAATTTAACCCCACCACATAAACAACTTGCCTTCATAACCAAACACCTCACGAAAATACACTACCTGAGCTCGCCAGTGGCAAACCAATGTGCGCCTTCGGAGCCGATCTCCAACTCCGCACGCTGTTCATAATTCATGATCTGTTCAGCAGAAAGCACATCACGCCACCGGCCATTCGTACCTTTGTGAATAAATGTTTCTGCGCCTCCGTCCCAAAATGCCCCGCCTAGAGGAACAGTCTTTTTGGCATTGGCCTTCATATATTCAAAACTGCAGTGATTTAATATCTCATGCCACTTCGACTCATCGATGGGTGTGCCAATGAATTTGGCAATGCGACGAAATTCTCCAGGCAAGTCAGACTTCAAATTTGCAAAATGCACCATGTGTACATTCGGTAAATTACGAATTGCCCACCAAGTGCGAGCATTGTCCCAGAGCGACCAAAATGGAAATCCGTCTTGATTCAGCCAGCCATCAAAATACTGTGAGATCAACGAGCATGGCGGTTCGATAGCCGGACCAACTCTGCCTTGAGTATTGTTAAGGGCGTCGTACCAAGCCGCGTTCGCATTTAGATGGTGGTTGTAAAGACTCCAGACTACATCGCGTCCATCTCGACCGATGTAGATGTACTTTGCCTTTTCTGAAAAGACCAGAGCATCCACTGGTAGGTGCGTTTTTATGAATCGACGATGCGTCTGTGCCTCGACTGCAGCCAACTTGATTTCTTTTGGAGGAACGCGCAAGTCCATCCAGGGCGACATTTCGGCGACTTCCAAGCCCTCCTCAGCTGAAAAAAGAAGCTGAGATACGATTTGCTGCATCCAGGTCGTCCCTGACTTAGCATAGGTGGAAATGACAATGTCATCGTCACGAAAGATAAAATCGTTCCAGATTGTCGAGTCGAAATGGTGGTTGTGAAGCTCTCTTGACTTCACAGGTTGATCAACTTCATCCATTAGGTTGTCTCCTTGGTCTACGTGTTGCGCATAACGCTTCGGACATAGGCGGCGGTTACGCCGCCCTTTGCCCCGACTTGTTGCATGTTGCCTCAGTTGTGGCATATTGCTACAACTTGGGAGATTTTCTGTTGGGAGGAAAGTAACATGGCAACGACTAGTATTCGTTTAAACCAAGAACTTATTGATAAAGCCACGATTATGGCTCGAGCCTTGAACCGAACACCACCCAAACAAATCGAGCACTGGGCGAAAATTGGTGAAATTATGGAAGATAAC
>ERZ887849.887-NODE-887-length-30359-cov-101.227231_pt1 | contig 30359 bp, 28 predicted proteins | sample MGYA00521267_ERZ887849 | MGnify/ENA primary metagenome ERZ887849 (study PRJEB32303, sample SAMEA104408601) | aquatic metagenome | biome: Brackish water; feature: Pelagic; material: water | place: Baltic Sea | collected 2014-06-06T16:11:00 | depth 2,863 m ... | reverse complement strand
TGGTTTGGTAGGCCAATTTTGTGAGCTGATCGGGCATGGCGAGGCAATGGCTTGCTTCCATTCCAGCGAATTTGAACTCACACCGCGATTGCTGAAGACCTGTGAAGCTCTGGCTATTTAGTAGCAACCACTACCAAAACAGCTGCAGACTGGATTCAGGGAGAGGGGAGCACGCCATGACCACGACCCGCCTCCATGGCGCCGAACTGGCCCAGATAACCCAGCACCACGATCCCAACCCTGCCGGCGACGCCCTTCATCAGCTCCAGGCCTGGGCCAGGCGCCAGGCCCGCGCAAAGCAACTGCAGGCAAGCGCGATCGCCCACCTGCGCTATTGCCCACCGGCGCCTGCTCAGGCGTCGTAGTACATCACGAACTCGTGGGGGTGGGGCCGCTGGCGGAGCTGCTGCACCTCCTCGTATTTAAGGGTTATCCAATTGTTGATGAAGTCTTCGGTGAAGACGCCACCAGCTAGCAGGTAATCCTTGTCTGCATCGAGGGCCTCAAGGGCACCATTCAGTGAGGCCGGCACAGTGGAGATGCGGGCCAATTCCTCTGGGGAGAGCTCGAACAGATCAACATCGGTGCCATCGCCCGGGTCGATTTGATTCTTGATGCCATCGATGCCGGCCATCAACATGGCCGCGAAGCCGAGGTAGGGGTTGGACAGGGCATCGCCGGAGCGGAATTCCAGGCGCTTGGCCTTAGGGCTCGGCCCGGTGAGCGGAATGCGGACCGCGGCGGAGCGATTGCCCTGGGAATAAACCAGGTTCACCGGGGCTTCGAAGCCTGGCACCAGCCGCTTGTAGCTGTTGGTGGTGGGATTGGTGAAGGCCAGGAAGCTGGGGGCGTGCTTCAGCAGGCCACCGATGTACCAGCGGGCAGTCTGGGAAAGGTTGGCGTAGGTGCCTTCGCCGAAAAACAGGGGATTGCCGCCTCTCCAGAGGCTTTGGTGCACGTGCATGCCGCTGCCGTTATCGGCGAATACGGGTTTGGGCATGAAGGTGGCCGTTTTGCCGTACTTACGGGCGACGTTGCGCACTACGTATTTGTAGATCATCACGTTGTCGGCTGCGCTGATCAGCTCGGCAAACTTGATTCCGAGCTCATGCTGGGCCGTTGCCACCTCGTGGTGCTGCTTTTCGATCGGCACCCCCAGGCTGCCCATGGTGAGCAACATCTCCGTGCGCATGTCCTGAAGGGTGTCGTTGGGGGCGACCGGGAAGTAGCCCTCCTTCAACTGAATCTTGTAGGCGAGGTTGCCGCCCTCCTCGAGGCGGGCGCTATTCCAAGGGGCTTCAACTGAATCGACGTTGTAGAAGCTGCTGCCGCTGCCTGAGCTGTAGCGGACATCGTCGAAGACAAAGAATTCAGGTTCCGGCCCGAAGTAGGCGGTGTCGGCGATACCGGTAGAACCGAGATAGTTGAGGGCTTTTTGGGCCAAGGCCCTGGGGCAACGGCCATAGGGCTTGCCACTGCGGGGCTCCTGGATCGAGCAGATAAGGCTCAGGGTTTTGTGGCTGTAAAAAGGGTCGATCCAGGCGGTGTTGGGGTCAGGCACCATCGCCATGTCCGATTCGTTGATCGCCTTCCAGCCCCGAATCGAGGAGCCGTCAAAGGCAACGCCATCGCTGAAGGAGGCCTCGTCGATCAGGTCGCGGCAGACCGTCAGGTGCTGCCACTTGCCATGCAAGTCGACAAACTTGAGGTCGATCAGCTCGATTCCCTCCTCATGGATCTGACGGAGGACGTCTTGGGCTGTTTGGGCCATTACGAACAAGAAGGATGGGTGCCGACCGGTTGCGGCGTCGCCGGACCGTACGGATCGGCTGGACGCTAATTGGTATCGCCCGTAACCAAACTGCCGGCGAGGATTGCGTAACCGTTTCTGTCAACTTCCCCAGAACCCACCCCTGGCCTGGGATTTGGCGGAATGTGAGTGCTAGTTTTCGATGCAGGTGCGTCGATTTGATTCCGCCATGCGCGATGCCATCACTGGTCTGATTGGCCGTTATGACCAGCTCGGCCGCTACTTAGACCGCGATGCGATCGACCGCATCAGCACTTACTACTCCGAATCCAGCGTGCGCCTGGCTGCGGTGGAGCTGATCAACCGTGAGGCTGCAGCCATCGTGCGCGAGGCATCCCAGCGTCTCTGGCTTGCCGATCCCGAGCTGATCCTGCCTGGTGGCAACGCCTACACCACAAGGCGCCTTTCGGCTTGCCTGCGGGACATGGATTACTTCCTGCGTTACGCCAGCTATGCCCTGATCGCCGACGACGCATCGATCCTCAACGAGCGGGTGCTGAATGGTCTCGACGACACCTACAAGAGCCTTGGTGTGCCGAGCGGCCCCACCGTGCGCAGCATTGCCTTGATGGCTGATGTGGTCTGCGAGATGCTGCTCGACGCCGGTGTGGCATCCGCGGCAGTGGTTCGGGCCCCCTTTGACCATCTCTGCAAGGGCCTGGGTGCCACCAATCTGCGGGCCCGCTAGGGCCCGGAATTGCTGCTTAAGCTCGATTTCCACGTTTCATCCTGGTCTTGGTTCCCCTGCCCGTGCTGCCACCAGTTAATTCAGCCCATCGCCGCACGCTGGCTCCCATAGCCACGCCGGATCGCCTGTTGCTCGGTCCTGGCCCCTCAAACGCCCATCCCACCGTGCTTCAGGCCCTGGCCCGAATGCCTATTGGGCACCTCGACCCCCTCTACGTCGAGCTGATGGGTGAGGTGCAGGAGCTGCTCCGCTACGCCTGGCAGACCGACAACCGCCTCACCATTCCAATGAGCGGCACCGGCAGTGCAGCCATGGAAGCGAGCCTGGCCAACACGATTGAGCCTGGAGACACCGTTTTGGTGGCCGTCAAGGGCTACTTCGGCCTGCGTCTGGCCGACATGGCCGGTCGCTACCGGGCCAATGTCGTGACGATCGAGAAGCCCTGGGGGGAAGCCTTCAGCCTGGCCGAACTCGAGAACGCAGTAGCCACCCATCGGCCCAAAATTCTGGCCATCGTCCACGCCGAAACATCCACCGGGATCTGCCAGCCCATGGAGGGCATCGGCGATCTATGCCGCAAGCACGACTGCCTGCTCTTGCTTGATACCGTCACCTCCCTTGGTGCGGTACCCATCTACCTCGATGAATGGAAGGTGGATCTTGCCTACAGCTGCAGCCAGAAGGGCCTCAGCTGTCCTCCTGGACTTGGTCCCTTCAGCATGGGCCCGCGAGCCGAGGCAAAAATGATGGCCCGGGCGGGCAAGGTCCCCAACTGGTACCTGGACGTCACCCTGCTGAATCAGTACTGGGGCAGCGATCGGGTTTACCACCACACGGCGCCAGTAAATATGAATTTCGGCATGCGCGAAGCGCTGCGCCTGCTTGCCGAGGAAGGGCTGGAGGCAGCCTGGGCCCGCCACCGCAGCAATGCCGAGCTCCTTTGGGCTGGTCTCGAAGGCCTCGGGCTGGAGCTGCATGCCCCAGCAGCCCTGCGCCTACCCACCCTCACCACAGTGCGCATCCCCGCAGGAGTTGATGGCAAAGCCTTCTCTCAGCACCTGCTCACCAAGCATGGAATTGAGGTGGGTGGAGGCTTGGGTGCCTTGGCGGGCAAGGTTTGGCGGATCGGCCTGATGGGTTACAACAGCCAGCCTAAAAACGTCAACCGCCTGCTCAACCTGTTTGAAACCGAGCTGCCGGCCTTCAGGGCTGAGGTTGCCCCTGGTGCCGTCGCCGCCTAAACCAGCTCGCCAGCAGATCGCTGGCCTGGTCGCCTAAAACCCCGCCGATCACTGTCATGTGGTGATGGGCACTGGCGTTGCTGGCTAAGTCAAGGCAACTGCCGAGCGCACCCCTTTTGGGATCCGTAGCGCCGAAAACCACCGTTCCCATGCGGGCTTGCACCAAGGCACCGGCACACATGGGGCAAGGCTCCAAGGTCACCAGCAAGGTGCAGCCATTAAATCGCCAGTCGCCGCGCAAGCGAGCCGCCTGACCCAGGGCCACCAGTTCGGCGTGGCCAAGCGGATCGTTTTGCTGTTCGCGCCGATTGCTGCCCCAGCCGATGCAGAGTCCCCCTTCATCGAGCACCACAGCGGCGACGGGGATTTCGCCCTGGTTTCCGGCCCGTTCGGCGTGGCGCAGCAGCAGTTGCATCCACTGGCTCTGCAGCTGGGGCCCTGGTGGGCAAATGAGTTGGGAACGATCCACTGCTTAGTGCCCGCAGCACAAACCCACTTGTAGCCCACCTCCACAGGTGAGAATGGCTTGATCCGATCGGTTTTCGTTGGCTAGCGCCACCCCTGCCCCGCGGGCCAGCCAGCCCCTGCCCTTCGCCAGTCCGGAGCAGCTAGATCCCAGGCTGCAGGACTTTTTAGAGCAGGCTTCTCGGCAGCTCTGTGTCTGGCTTGGTAGCGCTGCTGAACGCTCGCCCCTACCCGGCTTGAGTGTTTTGCCCCCGGTGGAGCCGGAGCGTCACGGGTTGGCTCCAGAGATCCTGCTAGCAGATCTGCAGTTGGTGATGGATGGGGCCTTCAACCCCAACCACCCCGGTGCCCTTGCCCATCTCGACCCACCACCTCTGCCGGCCTCGGTGGCTGCAGATTTGATCTGCGCCGGCCTCAACAACAACATGCTGGCGGAGGAATTGTCCCCCAGCTTGAGCCGCCTTGAGCGCAGCCTCACTGCCTGGCTGGCTGAGCAGCTAGGCCTGCCTGCGGGTAGTGGTGGTGTGGCCGCCAGCGGCGGCACCCTTTCCAACTTGATGGCTCTGGTCACGGCGAGACGACAGCGCGGTCTGGCCATAGACGGCCGGGCGGTGGTGGTGGCAAGCATTGATGCCCATGTCTCCCTCGCTAAAGCACTGGCGGTGATGGGCCTACCGCCTGAGGCTCTGCGGCCGGTGGCAGTGGATAGCCAGGGCCGACTAGATCCAAGCGCATTGGAAGTAGAGCTTGATCAACTCGAGCGGGCTGGGCTACCTGTGATCGCTGTAGTCGCTACCGCTGGCACCACTGTTCGGGGGGCAGTCGACCCCCTCAGTGCAATAGCTGGGATTTGCCAGCGGCGTGGCCAGTGGCTGCACGTGGATGGCGCTATCGGTGCCGTCTTTGGCCTGGTGCCTACCCACCGCCATCGGGTTGCTGGCTTGGAGCGAGCCGATTCGATCACGGTCAATCCCCAGAAACTGCTGGGAATCACCAAAACCTCCTCCTTGCTGTTGCTGGCTCGCCCCCATGCCCTGGCGGAGGCCTTCCACACCGGACTGCCCTACATGGAGCCGAGCTGGGGTGGTAGCCACGGTGGTGAAAGTGGTCTGCAGGGCACCCGCCCCGCCGAAATTCTCAAGCTTTGGCTGGGTTTGCGGCAGCTTGGCCTGCTGGGCATAGAGGCGGTGCTCGATGGGGCTATTCAGCGTCGGCGCCAGCTTCAGGCCCTACTGGCACCAAACGAGCGGCTGCAGTTGGTCTGTGGCTCCTTCCATCTGCTGGCCTTCACCCCCCATCAACTTGATGCTGCCGGAAGCCAAGCCTGGAGCGATCGCACTCGCCAGCGACTGCTCCAGGAGCAGCTGATGCTTTCGCGCCCTCACTACGCCGGGCGCCACTATCTCAAGGCCGTGCTTGGCAACCCCCACACCAAGCCAGCCCACCTCGAGAACCTCGCCAGGGTGGTGCATGCCAGCCTCGAAGATCAATCCTGATACCCCTTCCCCCTATGAGTGACCCCCCTAGTGAACCCCCTGCTGTGACAACCTCGGGCCGCGGTCGCTGGGTCGCAATTGTGACTGGCGCCATTTCGGTATTAATCGGCGTTCTTTATTTGGCCATGATCGTGGTGCTTGATAGCCGGGGGCCACTGCAGCCACCGCCACCGGAGGCCTTGGGCGAGCTGCCGGTCAGTCGGGCCCAGGCCTTGGCGGCAAACTCCGCTGCTTTGCCTGTAGCGGTTGCACCACCCGGCTGAAGGCGGCTTTAAGGAAGCGACTCATGGCCCCGTCGCGCCTGCTGAGGTCGTATTGCTGCTGCACAACCTCCTGCACACCGCCGTCTCCCCAGTCTTGGTCGAGCTCGAAGTAGGTGATGAAGCTCAGCCCCGCAACCCGGGTGAGCCAGGCAGCGCTGACCGCCTGAATGGCCCGGCTCACAACCAGAGCAGGTACGTTCAGACTTAGGGCCGCACTAAGCAGGCTGACGCCCCCCTTCACCAGCCCAAGGCCCGCCATGGTGCGTCCAACGGAAAGGGCCAGATCTTGGGCGCTCTGGCGACTCATGCTGATGCCATAGATACGGGCTATCTCCACCACCATCTGGGCGTTTACAGCGGCGGCACCGAGCAGGTCCAAGCCAGGTAGGGGTGTGACGGCCAGCACCCCGGCTCCGATCCACATGTAGCGATCAACGATCGCCTCGCAGTCGCTGCGGCGCTGCCTGGTCAGCAGGGAGCGGCTGGCCTCACTGAGCCGCCGGCACTGCAACAACAGGTTGTCGGCAATCAGTTCTTCCCCGTCGGCGTGGAGCACGGCCGCGATGCGACGTAACAGGGCATCGACTTCGGCAACTGGCTGCAAGGGGCGCCCCCCTGGCATGGGCACGCTCTGGGGTGCCGCGCTGGCGGGGATCACGTCTTCGGCCGCAATGTGGTCACGGCTGCGTTGGCGCAGTAGCTGCAGCAACCTCGCCTCCTCCTGCTCGCCGCGCAGGTCGCACTTGTTGAGCACCAGCATCAGCCGCTTGCCAAGGCCAGCCAGGGCTTCAAAAACCTCAAGCTCGGCGGCGCGCAGGTCGCCGTCCACCACGAGCAGGAGCAGGTCCGCCTTGCTTGCCTGGTCGCGGGCGAGCCGCTCCCGCTCCAGCCCAGCAGCACCTGCTTCGAGGATGCCGGGAGTGTCAACTAAAACCACGGCTCGCTGCAGGCTGCGCAGCCGCAGGCGATAGCGCTGGGTTTCGCTGGTAGATCCCATGGCAGCTCCCACCTTGCCCACCAGCTCTTGCAGCAGGGCCCGGATCAGAGAGGTTTTGCCTGCCGACCCCGTACCAAACAGCACAATCACGAGATCGCCCCGCTCCAGCTCGGCCTGCATGCGCTGCCGCTCTTGACGCAGGGCTTCCCGCTCCACCGCATCGCGCACCCGATCAAGGGTTTGATCGATGGCGGCCAGATTTTGGGCGGCTGCTTCCCGGCGGTTACCCGGCGGCGGCAAGCTGGCAGCCGCTCCTGGCCTGGCCTTGCCGGTAATGGTCCGCAGCCAAGGCCAGGCCAGTTGCACCAGCAGCAGCACAAAGCCAGCGAACACAAGGGCAAAAACCGGCTGAACGATCCAGCTCGGCAGGTACCAGCTCAGTTGCCAGTACAGGTTGTTGACCCCCTGCAGCACTGCGCCAACGGCGATAAGGGCCAGGACAGCCAGGCCAGCGATCATCCACAGGCGGGTGCGGGTGCTCACAACTCAGTCATCAGAATCGGGCTGCTCGGATGATCTCGCTCCACAGTCCTGCAGCCAAGGCGCTGCTGGCGCGGCTGGGGCTGTTGTCGTCATTACCCAACCAGATACCCACCACCCAATGGCGCTGAGGCTCATAGCCGACAAAGAGCAAATCGCGGCTGTCATTGGTTGTGCCGGTTTTGCCACCCTCCTGACCGCCCAGACTGGCCATCTGGCCCGTACCCCGCTGCACCACGGCCCGCAGCAACTGCTGCATGGCGCGGGCCGTCGCCTCGCTGCTTACGCGGCGTCCCGCTTGGGATGTTGTGGGGGCGTTGGCCTGGCGGCACTGGCTTGATGACTGGCCGCTACAGGCCTCTCCATCCGTAAGGCGCCGAATTGTGTTGGGGGAATGCCAAACGCCACCGTTGGCGATCGCCGCGTAGGCAGCTGTGAGCTCCAGCAGGGTTACCTCGCTCTGGCCGAGGGCTAATCCGGGCACGGCCGCCAGGGGGCTAGTGAAGCCAAGATCGCGAGCTTTCTGCACCAAAGCATCAAGCCCTACTCGCTGGGCCAGTCGCAGCGCTGCCGTGTTGCTACTGCTAGCAAAGGCAGATACCAGGCTCAAATTGCCACCACAGCCGCTGCTAAAGCTCTGACCGCGCCAGCGCAATGGCGAGCAGCTGATTGGATCACTGGGCTTACCGCCCCGCTCGAGAGCGACCAAATAGGGAATCAGCTTGAAGGTGCTGCCGGGCTGGCGCAGGGCCATCGTGGCCCGATTGAACTGGCTCTGGCGGTAGTCGCGGCCACCTGCAAGGGCCAGGATGCCGCCGGTGCGCGAATCGAGCACGACCACGGCCCCCTCCCCTACCCCCAGCGCCTTGCTGGAGCTAAGTCGTTGGCGCAGCAACCGTTCCACCTGCTCCTGCAGGTTGCGATCCAAATAGGTATCGATCAGGAAATTGCCCTCGGCCGCCACCTCTGACCCCACCAGTTGATCGAGGTCGCGGCCGACTTGGTCTGAATAAAAGGGGACTCCGCGTTGAGAGCTGCTACTGCGGCAGGCCTGGGGCGATAGCCGGATTGGGCTGCGGCGGCCGCTGCGGGCCTGATCGGCACTGATGCGGCCCGTATCTCCCATCTTGCTGAGCACGGCATTGCGGGAGCTCAGGGCCGCCTGGGGATCGAAGCAGGGGTCGTAGCCATTGGGTGAGGGAAGCAGGCCCACCAGTAGGGCGGCCTCCTCAAGCTTCAGGTCGCTGGCGGGCTTACCGAAATAGTGGCGGGAGGCATCCTCGAAACCCCAGCCAACACCCAAATAAACCCGGTTGAGGTAGCTCAGCAGTAGATCCCGCTTGCTGAAACGGGCCTCGAGCTGGAGTGCCACCAGCAGCTCACGCCACTTGCGGCCAAGGGTTTCACCTTGACCCACCTGATCGGGGTACAAGCTGCGGGCCAGTTGCTGGGTGAGGGTGCTGCCCCCCTCCAGCACCCTTCCTCCGAGCACGTTGGTAACAAGGGCACGGCCCGTGCCAACCGGGTCGACGCCGGGATGCCACCAGAAGCGGCTGTCCTCACTGGCAAGCAGGGCATCGATCAACACCCGGGGATAGCCCTGCAAGGCTTTGAGCTCCCGATGCTCCTTGGCCTGGGCTGTTGCGATTGCTTTGCCCTGCCGGTCGTAGAGCACCAGGGGGCCTCGCACCGTGGCGAGGCTGCCGCGTATCGGCACCTGGAGGCCGGAGATGGCCTGCAAGCCAAGGCCGCCAAGGGCCGCCGCCGCAAGCATCAAGCTCGCTGCCCGCAGCAACCTTTGCAACTGGGGCAGGGGACGGATCTGAAAATCGAGCTCGGGCAGTCCCGCCTCCTGGCTGGGGCCGAAGCGCAGGCTGTCGCCGTCGCGAAGCAGCAACTGCTGCACCCGCCGGCCCTGCCACCACAGCCCATTGGTTGAGCTGTCGTCGCTGAGCAACCAGTGGGATCCGCGCCGCTCCAGCAGGGCGTGCTGGCGGCTGACCGCCGGATGGTCAACGCAAATTTGGCAGTCGTTGTCGCGCCCGATGCGGTAGGTGCCCGGGTGCAGGGGCAGCAGGCGCGAGGCTTGGCCTGGTAGGTGCAGCTGGAGTTGGGCTTGGCCTGGCTGGCTGAACCGCTGCCAGCGCCGGCCTAGGGCCTCAAACGCCTTTTTGGCCATGGTTACCCAGCAGCTCGATGGCGAAGCAAAGCACCGCCAGGTTGATGGCCACATCGGCCAGGTTGAACACCGGGAAGGAAACCGGCACCAGGGCTAAAAAATCCACCACATAGCCAAGACGCCAGCGATCAAGACCATTACCAAGAGCTCCCCCCAGCAGCAGCCCTACCCCAAGGCTCCGGGTGAGGGTCATTCGACCCTGCTTCTGAATCCAGACGGCCACCGCAATGGAGACCAGAAGGCTCACCAGTCCAAGTAGCTGGGGATTGCCGCTGAACAGGCTGAAGGCCGCTCCGGAGTTGCGAACAAGCTGCAGGGAAAGCAGCCCCGGCAGAAAAGCTGAACTGCTCCCGAGCGGCAGATTGGCAACGGCTAGAGCCTTGCTGAGCTGGTCAAGCACCAATACCATTACAGCGCTGGTGTAGGCGAGGTTGCGCAGCCGTCTCATGACTCCACCAGCAGCAGACGGCGCAGCAGCAGGGCCACCAGGGCTACGGCGCAGCACAGGAGCAACTGGGGCAGCAAGGGCGCCAGGCTGTAGCTGAATAGGAGGATTCCAAGATTTGGTCCCCAGCGGCCAGCCAGTGCTCCCAGCAAAAGGTTGGCTATGCCGCAAACCTGCAGGACGCCCAGCCCAACCACTGCGGCGCCAAACAAACCCAGCAGGTCGTCCATGCCCTGCTGCCGCACGAGCTTGCCGGTGAGCCAGGCAGCCGGGATGAAGCCTGCTAGATAACCAAAGCCAGGATCCAATAAGTAGGCGGCACCGCCCCCGCCCTGAAACACCGGTAGTTGGAACAGGCCCAGGCTCAGGTAAGCAACTGCTGCGAGCATGCCGCTGCGAGGGCCGCACACCAGGGCGGTGAGCAGTAGTGCCGGCACCTGGAGGGTGATGGGCAGGGTTGTGAGGTTCCAGCCGCCGCTTCCGGCCGGCAGCGGGGCAGCGGCCTGAATCAGCCCGCCTACCAAGATCAGCAGCAGACCGGCGATTGCGCCGCTCCAGGTGGCTAGGGCCCTCAACTGATCACGTCGTTTCTGGTGCCCATTTTGGGGGGTCGTGCCAATGGGGCCGCTAACTTCGAGGTACGACGAGAAGCTATGGACGAGCCACTAGGAGCCGAGTCGTTGGAGCCACTGCCTTTAGCCGAGGGGCAACTGCCTTTTGGTGTGGGCGATGCTGTGCAGCTGAAGGGCCGGCCCAACTATCTAAAAACAGCTGATTCAATGCCGATGTTGCGTCCCCCAGACTTGGTGGACAGCGATGAGCAGGGTCAGGTGCTGGCCATTAAGGCGCGCAATCAACTGGCAGTTCGCTTTCGCCGCGGCACCTTTTTGCTGGAAGCCGACCAACTACAAGCTGCTGAGCCTTAATCAGGCACTTGGCAAGCCATATCAGGCACTGAGAGCGTGGCGGTGCCAGGCCTTTTCTGCGGCGGCAAGGGCTGGCGCTGGACCACAGATGCTGAGGGCGGGAACGGAAAGCCTGCGGCGAGCTGCCGCCAGCAGGGTGCCGGCATCCAGTTGCTGGGCCCGCTCCAGGCTTTCCTCCACGTAGCTCCAGCCCAGGCCATGGCCCAGCACCAGCGCCTGACGATCGGCGATCTGGCCGCAGGTCTGGCGCCCCATGGCGTCCTGGCCGCGGTATTTGGCCTTTGCCAAAGCGAGTTCAGGGGCGCTCAAGGGCTGATCTAGAACCCTTTGCCACTCCTCGAGAAGAGCAGTGGTGGCCTCTTCTGCCCGCTCAGCGGAAGTGGAGAGGTGCCAGATAAAGGGAGTAGCGCCGCGCCGTGCCGGCATGTGGACCCCAACGTCGTAGGCCAGGCCCCGCTCCTCCCTCATGGTCACGAAAAGGCGGCTGGACATGCCCATGCCCAGGTGAGCCTGAAGCAGCCTCAGGGCCAGCCCGTCCGGATCGCCCAGGGGCACGGTCGCCGTACCCAGCATCAATACAAGTTGCTCCGTGTCCTGCTCCAAGTAGGCAAAGCGCTCCAGCCCGGAGGCTGCGCCGGGCCCGGCGCCGGGGCTTGGCGGGGCCGTGGTCCAGGGGCACTGATTCAGCAGGGGATTGAGCAGCTGGGGCAGTTCATCATCCAGATCACCGCAGGCCACCAAAAGGGCGCCGTTCTGGCCGAGCTCAGGCACCAACGCCCCTATCTGCTCGGTGTGCAGGGCAGCTAGTTCCCCATCCACACCGAGGGGGTCGTGGCCATAGGGCCCATCGCCATAGAGCATGTGGCGCAGCTGGTCGTGGGCTAGCTGGAACGGATCTTCCCGCTGGCGCTGCAGGCTCTGGAGGTTCAGGTCCCGCTCTAGCTCGAGTTGGTCGGGGCTAAGCCAGGGCTGCCTGGCCATTGTCAGCAACAGGGGCAGCAGCTCGCTCGTGTCGCTGCTGGCGCACTTGAGGCTGATCACCAGGCAGTCTTCGGCAGCTTCAGCGCGCAGGGCGGCCCCGCGACCCTCCACGAGGTCGGCCAGGGCTTCAGGCCCGTAGCTGCCGCAACCGCGGGTCATCAAGCCGGCCAGCAATTGGCCAGCCCCGCGCTGGCCAGGCAGGTCCTGACTGCTGCCGCCCCGTATCCACAACCGGCAGGCCACGATCGCCGGTCCAGGCCGGCGCTGCCAGATCAGCGGTAGGCCGCCCTGAAGGCTGGTGTGCTGCCAGTTGGCCGAGGATGAATGGGTGCTGGTCATGCCGGCACCGCCTCGAGAACGCAGGCCCGACTGGGATCAAGGAGGGGGGCGGCCTGCTGCAGCAATTGGGATGCACTCCAGCAACCAATCTCTTCGAGCGGCAGCTCCAGTCGGTGGTGTCGCCCCCAGAGACGGTTGTTGCCGATCAGGCCCGCCACACCGCCAGCGGCTTCTAAACCAAAGCGGTAGCCATTGGCCACAAGACGCTGGGCCCGCTGCCATTCCGCCTCAGCCATACCCTCCTGCAACAGCTCGCACCAGACCGCATCAATCGCTTTGCGAACGGAGGCCAACTCGTCCGTTTCGCAGATTGCCTCCAGCAGGGCAAAGCTGCCGAACTCCATTACATGCAGATCGAGATCGATGCTTTCCACGATGCGCAGTTGCTCGCGCAGCTTCTCCACTAAGCGGCTGCGTCGCCCCTCGGCCAGCACGGTTGTGAGCAGGTCTGCGCCCATCACGTCGTGCAACTGAGAGGCGGGAGGCAAACCCCAAAGCATCAGTAGGCGCGCCGATTCCAGCCGCGGCACTTCGATCCGATGCTCCCCTGGCTGCACCACAAGGGCTGGCCGGCTGCGAGGCTCCTCCACCAGCGGCAATTGGGCCAGGCCACTTCCAGCGATGCGTTCGGCCAGGGTCTCCGGCTCGAGGGCGCCGCCCATGGCCAGCACGCAACGGTTGGCGCCATAAAGACGCCGATGGAAGGCGGCCATGGCAGCAGGTGTCTGCTCAAGAAGCAGTTCGCGCTGGCCCAGGATCGGTTGGCCATAGGCGTGCTTTGGGCAGCCAAGTCGAAGTAACTGCTGCAGAGCGATTTCATCGGGCTGATCTTCGCTTTGGGCCAGCTCCTCAAGCACCACCTGCCTCTCCATGTCAAATGCTGCGGCATCGAGGCGGGGATGCAGCACCAGATCGAGCAGTAGGTCGAGGGCTTCTGCCGCCGCCTCCGGTGGGATCAAAACGTGGTAGTGAACGTCATCGAAGCCAGTGGCGGCATTGCTGTTGCCACCCATCGCCTCGATGCGAAGGTCGAATTCGCCAGGCCCAAGCCGCTCACTGCCCTTGAACACCATGTGTTCAAGGAAATGGGCCATGCCGCTTTCGGCGGCGGATTCAAAAACGCTGCCTGCGCGGCACCAAAAGTCGAGGCATACCAGCGGCGAATCGGGCAAAAACAGGCTGACCACAGTGGCGCCGTTGGCCAGAAGTTGATCGCTGGGGTTAGCCAGGCCTGGCAGCAGGGGCTGGGATGGGGCCAGGGGCAAGGCTCAGATGCGTGGCAGGATCTGCATTCTGCTGGCTGCACCTCCTGTCGTGAGTTCCGCCCCCGCTTCGTCTCAGAGTCCCGACGCTGCCCTCGACGGTTCTGGCGCCGGAAGCGGTGCGATTCATCCCCTGATGGAGGACCTTGCGGCGCGGATTCGTAGGTTTTGGCAAGGCCTGCCCGAACTGGAAGCGCTTGCGGTCTCTGCCGATCTCGAGGCCATCACTGGCACACTCGATGGCGAATTTCTTTTCATACGCAACGAGCTGCGTCGCTGTCAAGGACTGCGCAAGCTGCACCTGGAAACTGCTCGGCTTGGAGCGGGACTGCAGATATTGCACTGTGTACTCTTCCCGGATCCCCGCTTCGACCTGCCTGTATTTGGGGCAGACATCGTGGCCGGCCCGGCCGGTGTCTCCGCCGCCATTGTCGACCTCTCGCCAGTTTGCAGCGAGCTACCGGCCGGCATCGCCGAGGCTCTTGCCGCCAGACCCCGTAGCAGCTTTGAACAGGAACGGGAGCTGCCGGGTTGGGGCTCAATTTTTTCGCCCTACGTTCGCTTTGTCAGGCCCACGACCTCCGCAGAGGAGGCCGCGTTTCTCGACGAGGTAAGCGGCTTTCTCGATGTGCTGGCGTCGGCTATAGCCGCAAGTGAGCCTCAGGCACCGACCCACCCAGCTACGGTTGCCAGATGGCAGGGTCAGCTCCGGTATTGCAAGCAACAGAAACAAAACGACAAGACTCGCCGGGTGCTGGAGAAGGCCTTCAATCCGGAGTGGGCAGACCGTTACATCGAGGAGTTGCTGTTCGACGATCCGCCGGCACCGTGAAGCGCGCCTTGCTGGGTGTAAACCGGCTTTGGTGGTTTGGGGGTGCGGCCCTGCTGCTTGTTTTGGCTGTCGCCGTGGTTCGCCAGCAGCGAACCCCTGCCGTCAAAGCACCGGTGGTTGCGGCAACTCCCCGTAATCAGGAAGCGGTGGCAGCACTCGGACGGCTGGAGCCGGCTGGTGATGTGCGCTTGCTGGCGGCCCCCATCAGTGGCATTGGCGGCAGCCCCCGGATCTCCGAGCTTTTGGTTGAGGAAGGCGACCGTGTCAACAGTGGCCAGCTGCTAGCCCGCTTTGACACAGCGCCCACCCTTGTGGCCCAACAACGGCTAATTGAGGCTCGCCTTCGCAACCTTGATACCAGATTGGCTGTACAAACCCGCGATATCCGTCGCTACCGCCAGCTGAGTCGCTCTGGAGCCATACCAAGCGGTGAGCTGGACAACCGCGAGACGGACCTGCTCAAGCTTCAGGGGGACCGCAACGAGGCCTGGGCAGAAGGCGAAAAACTCAAAGCTGAGTTGCTGCTTACCGAACTGCGGGCGCCCATGGCTGGCACCGTGCTCAAACTCCACGCCCGAGTTGGTGAGCGACCGACTGAAACAGGCGTTCTTGAGCTCGGCGCTAGTAACCGCATGCAGGCCGTGGTGGAGGTTTATGAAAGTGACATCGACCGGGTGCGCCTTGGCCAGAGCGTTTCTTTGATCAGCGAAAACGGCGGTTATCAAGGCGCGCTTACGGGCGAGGTGATTCGGATCAGTCCCCAGGTGCGGCAGCGTTCAGTGCTTTCAACTGATCCCACCGGTGACGCGGATGCCAGGGTTGTGGAGGTGCGGGTAGCCCTAGATCCCTCCGATAGCCAGCGAGTGCGCGATCTCACGGGCTTAAAGGTGATTGCGCGCCTCGCTGCCACCAGGGCGCCTGGGCAGCCCTAATGCTTGGCCGTATCTGGCAGGGCCGCCGCATTCCCCTTGCCTGGCTGCTTTTGACTCGCCAGCCCGTGCGCCTGGCTGTCGCCCTGGCTGGCATCGCCTTCGCCGGCATCTTGATGTTTATGCAGCTGGGCTTTAGGGACGGCCTGTTTGATGCCAGCGTCACTATTCACCGCCTCTTTGACACCGACCTGGTGTTAATCAGCCCCCGCTCCAGCAGCTCGGTAAGCATGGCCGGCTTTCCCCGCCGCCGTCTGGTGCAGGCCATGGCAGATCCAGATGTGGAGGGGGTTACTCCGGTTCACTGGAATTTGCTGCTTTGGCGCAACCCAGATACCAAGGCAACCCGCTCAATCCTCACCCTGGGCTTTGAACCTGCCGATCCCCTCTTCACCGACCCCAGCCTCGCTCCCAAGGCAAAGCTTTTACAGGATCGGGGCCGAGTGCTGTTTGATGAGCTCTCCAGGCCAGAATTTGGCCCTGTAGCCGAATGGTTTCGCAGCGGACGCACCGTCGAAAGCGAGATCAATGGCAAGAAAGTAAGGGTGGCCGGCCTAGTGGGGCTCGGCACCTCCTTCGGCGCTGATGGCAATCTGCTCACCAGCCAGGAGACCTATCTCCAGCTACTGCCAAATACTCCTCCAGGCAGCATCGAGGTGGGCCTGATCCGCTTGCGAGCAGGGGCCGATGCGGACGCGGTAGTTAAACGGCTGCAGCGGGATTTACCAGATGACGTAAGCGTGCTGACCAAAGCTGGCTTTATCGCTTTTGAACAGAACTACTGGAAATCAAGCACCTCAATCGGTTTTATCTTCACCCTCGGTGCTGCTATGGGCTTCGTGGTGGGCTGCGTAATCGTCTACCAGATTTTGTATTCGGACGTCAGCGATCATCTGCCGGAATACGCCACCTTGATGGCGATGGGTTACCGGCTGCCCACCCTGCTTGGAGTGGTGGCTAGGGAGGGGATGCTGCTGGCTGTGTTCGGCTATCTGCCTGCCTACGCCGCTGGCCAGGGTCTCTATCTACTGGTGCGCAACGCCACCCAGCTACCCGTATCGATGAACCTGACCCGCGCACTGACAGTGTTCATCATGATCTTGGTGATGTGTATGGGCTCGGCAACCCTGGCGATGCGTCGCCTTGGTGATGCCGACCCGGCGGAGATTTTCTGATGGCTGCGATGGTGCGCCTGGATGGCTTGAAGCATTCATTTGGAAGTGGCGTCAATCGCCGTCAGGTGCTCCAAGACATCAGCCTTTGCGTTGATCCCGGTGAGGTGGTGCTACTTACCGGCCCCTCCGGCTGCGGTAAAACCACCCTCTTGACCCTGATTGGAGCTCTGCGGCAGGTGCAGGAGGGCTCGGTACAGGTGTTTGGCGAAGAGCTCAAGGGAGCAAGTCGCTCAGCCCGGCTCAAGCTGCGCCGCAGGATCGGCATGATCATTCAGGGCCACAACCTGCTCAGGTGCCTGACGGCGGAGCAAAACGTACAGATGGGTGCAGACCTGCTGCAAGGGCTCAGTTATCGAGCCCGTAGGGATAGATCTCGAGAATGGTTGCGGGCCGTAGGGTTGAGTGACCATCTCAGCAAGCTGCCCCACGATCTCTCCGGCGGGCAGAAGCAGAGGGTCTCGATCGCCCGAGCTCTAGCCGCCAGGCCCCAGCTCCTACTGGCCGATGAGCCCACCGCATCTCTCGATTCCCGTACCGGGCGAGAGGTTGTCGAGCTGCTTAAGGGGCTAGCCAAGGACCAGGGATGCGGCGTGTTGATGGTGACCCACGACCCTCGGATTCTTGATGTAGCAGACCGTCTGGTGCAGATGGAGGACGGTCAATTGAGCAAGGGCGCCTTCGCAATTGAGTAGGGTGGAATTTCGCATCTCTCCAACACGCCGCTCGCATGGCTAAGCGCAGGAATCTCAAGAAGGAAAAGCAAGAGCGAAATCGCTCCTACGCGCGCAAATTCAAGAAGCGCAAGCTGCGTAATGACGGCCGCGGTGAAGGCGCCGGCAATGGTGTGACTGGCACAGCCAACAACGGTGGCGCCGCCGACTGATCAGTGCAGCCCATGCATCGCTGAGGGGATCCGGAAGGATCCCCTTTTTGCTGTTTAGACCCTCGCGGCGACCCCGATGTTCCTCAGCGTCGTCATCCCCACCTACAACCGCCTGCCGATCCTGCAGAAGTGCCTGCTGGCCCTAGAGGCCCAGGATCCCGCAGCCTTGATCACGGGCTACGAGGTTGTGCTGGTCGACGATGGCTCAACCGATGCCACCGTTAGCTGGCTGCGGCAGCACAGCCTGCAGCTGCCACACCTGCGCCTGATCGAGCAGGAGCACGGTGGTCCGGCTCAGGGCCGCAATCGCGGTGTGGAGGCAGCCCGTGGCGACGTGGTCGTTTTTATCGACAGCGACCTGGTGGTCACCCCCAGCTTTCTGCGCAGCCACGCTGCAGCCCTAGAGCGCGAGTGGCAGCGGCGCGGCAACCGCCGCTGCTTCACCTATGGAGCCGTCATAAACACCGCCAATTTCCAGGATCCCTGCAGCGAACCACACAAGCTTCAGGATCATTCCTTTGCCTATTTCGCCACCGGCAACGTGGCGATCGATCGGCAGCTGCTGGAGCAGGCCGGCCTATTTGACACGCGCTTCCGTTTATATGGCTGGGAAGACCTGGAGCTCGGCGAAAGACTGAGGCGGCTTGGAGTTGGGCTGGTGCGCTGCCCGGAGGCCGTTGGCTACCACTGGCATCCGGCCCTGAAATTGGAGCAGATCCCCGATTTGATTCGGGTGGAGCGGGAGCGAGCAAAAATGGGACTGGTCTTCTACCAAAAGCACCCCACCCGGCGGGTGCGGCTGATCATTCAGTTCACTTGGCTGCATCGCCTGCTCTGGGAGACGCTCACCCTGGGCGGCCTGCTCAACGAACGTAGCCTGCGGCCCCTGCTGGCCTGGTTGATCCGCCGCGGCCAGCCCGGGGTCGCCATGGAGCTGTTGCGAGTGCCGCTCAACCGTCTGGGAGTGCGGGCCCTGTTTGCAGAAGCCAAAGCACTCAAGGGCACAGGTCCAGCCCCTAGCCCTATTTGATAGGGTGCCTAAGTACAAATCACACCGCACACCTGCGTGTTTCGGGTGATCCGAGCAGCAATGCCCGTCGGCCCTTCTGGTCGTATGGGTCGTTCTGGATCCCTGGCAGGTGGAGGCAAACCCGAAACCCCAACCCAAAATTATGGCTGTTGTAACTCTCTCCGAAATGATGGAGGCGGGTGCCCACTTTGGGCACCAAACGCGCCGTTGGAATCCCAAGATGTCGCGCTACATCTATTGCGCGCGTAACGGGGTTCACATCATCGATCTGGTGCAGACCGCCGTCTGCATGAACAACGCCTACAAGTGGACCCGCAGTGCGGCCCGCAGTGGCAAGCGCTTTCTGTTTGTTGGCACCAAGAAGCAGGCCTCTGAAGTGATTGCGATTGAGGCCACCCGTTGCGGCGCCTCCTATGTCAACCAGCGCTGGCTGGGCGGCATGCTCACCAACTGGACCACGATGCGTGCCCGCATCGATCGGCTCAAGGATTTGGAGCGCATGGAAAGTTCTGGCGCCATCGCTATGCGTCCTAAGAAGGAAGCTGCCGTGCTGCGCCGTGAACTCGAGCGCCTGCAGAAGTATCTGGGCGGTTTGAAGAACATGCGCCGCCTGCCCGACGTAGTGGTGCTGGTGGATCAGCGCCGTGAAACCAACGCCGTGCTCGAAGCGCGCAAGCTTGATATTCCCTTGGTGTCCATGCTTGACACCAACTGCGATCCCGACCTCTGCGACGTGCCGATCCCCTGCAACGACGACGCCGTTCGTTCCGTGCAGCTGGTGCTTGGCCGCCTAGCTGATGCCATCAACGAAGGCCGCCACGGAGCTCAAGATCAGGGCCGTGACGACGAGGGCTGATCTCCTTCCCCCGCATCTTTTTCACCATTTCGTAACCCGTACCCCATACCAACCCATGGCAGAGATTTCGGCAAAGCTGGTTAAGGAACTGCGCGATAAAACCGGCGCAGGAATGATGGATTGCAAGAAGGCGCTCTCTGAATGTGGCGGTGATGCCACCAAAGCCACTGAATGGCTGCGCCAGAAGGGCATTGCAACCGCTGAGAAAAAGGCCGGACGCACCGCCGCTGAAGGTGCAGTGGGCAGTTACATCCACACCGGCGCTCGTGTGGGCGTGCTAGTGGAGGTCAACTGCGAAACCGACTTCGTTGCCCGTGGCGACGTTTTCCAGGAATTGCTGCGCAACGTGGCCATGCAGATCGCTGCCTGTCCTGGTGTGGAATACGTAAGTACTGACCAGATTCCTGCCGAGATCTCGGAGCGGGAAAAGTCCATCGAGATGGGTCGGGATGATCTCGAGGGCAAACCCGAGCAGATGAAGGTCAAGATCGTTGAGGGCCGAATTGGCAAGCGCCTCAAGGAACTAGCCCTGCTAGATCAGCCTTTCATTAAAGACAGTGCTGTCACCGTCGCGGAGATGGTGAAGCAGGTGGCCGGCAAGGTGGGTGAAAACATCCAGGTGCGTCGCTTCACCCGCTTCACCCTTGGTGAGGGCATCGAAGTGGAGAAAGCTGATTTCGCTGCCGAAGTGGCAGCCATGAGCCAGACGGCCTGATCAGCAAGCCAGTGACCCCATTGGAGGCTGCCCATCAGCAGCTTGAGGATCTGGAATCCCAGCTGGTGGCCTCCAACCCCCAGCTCTATCGCCACCTAGCCCTGTATCTCCAGGTGCTTAGAGACGGCCTGTTGACCAGTGTTCAACAGGCCTGTTTTCATGTAGCGACTCAAGTGCATCCTGATCGCTACTGCGAGCTTGATGGCAACCAGCGCCTCGTGCTGCATCGGCGCATCCGCAACCTGGTGCAGCGGGCTAGCAGCTTGCTCACCGTTGAACAGACCGCTCACCTAGCAGCTCAGATAGCTAGCGAACACAACAGGCAGCGCAGACGCCAGCGCAGCAGGCTGCTGGCGGCCCTGGGAGGGGACGACTCCGAAGCAGAGGAGCTCGAGCTGCCCGAGGAGCCTCCAGCACGGGGTTCAATCAACCTTGGAATGGCCCTGCCCATTGGCGCCGACTTCCTCAGCCGCTCCAGCTTTAACCTCCGCCCCGCAGTTGAGCTAGCGGAGCCCAATAGCAATCAGCCAGGGGCAGAGAACCGGGAGGAGAACGAGGAAGCGGACGAGCAGCAGGAAGACGCAGATGGCCAGGAAGATCGCGAGGTGACGATGCGGGCCATGGCGGAAGCCTTCAGCGATTGGTTGGTGCAGCCATCCAACCGGACTCCAACGCCCTGGGACGGGGGGCGCTTGCCAGCAGACCCGGAGCTGCTGCTCGCCTGGATCGGCGGCTTTGAGCAGGCTCTTAGCCGCCGCCTGCGCAATCTCTCCCATGCTCTCAACGTTGAGCTACTGCGGCTGGGGATAACCACAACCCTGTTGCCAGTCAGCCTGCTTGATGCTGCTCTTACAGCCCATTTAGAGAGCCTGGAAGCTCCAGCGAATCTGCTGCGCTTGCCCCTGCCCTTCGGCCCAGAGCCCGCAGCCGGTCGCCTTGAAGCCATAGCGCTGCTGCTCCGGCCTGCCGATCTTGAGCATTCCCTGCCCAAATTGCACACCTGTCGTACCCGGATCCAGCAGCACCGCCAGGAGGTGCGCAGAATGGCTCAGCACTATCGCCGTCTCAGGCGACGGGTTCAGGCATTAGAGGCGGAACAGCTGTGGCTGCAGGACATCAACCCAGTCCAGAGCCTGCCGAGCTGCCCGGACTAGAAGCCTGGCTGCGGGCTCTGCAGCAGGCCCTGCAGGTGGAGGCCGACCGGGGATTTATCGACCTAAAGGGCCGTCAAACCTGCTTCAGCAGCTTTGTGGTGCAGCAATTGCAGCTGCGGCCAGCCAATCTGCCTCCTGAAGCCCTGCAGCGCTTACTTGATCTAACAGCTGGTTTTCAGGCCTATGGCGAGCTGCCCCTAACCAGGCGTCAGAGCCTGGTGCGAACGGCTAGGGAAAGGCTGCATGCCCTGCGCCAGGCCCAGCAGCCAGTGCTGGCGGTGGCGCCACCCCGGCTGCGACTGCTATCAAACTCAGCAGTCGCCGACAAGGGCCCCAATTCCGCCAACCTCAACGCCGATACGCCCCTCTCGGAAGTGCGCGGGGTTGGGCCCAAAACCGCCAGCCGCTTAGCCCAGCTCGGCTTGCTGCTAGTGCGCGACCTAGTGCATTACTACCCGCGTGACTATCTCGACTACGCCAATCTCGCTCGCATCAACGGGCTCAAACCGGGAACCACCGCCACGATTGTGGCAACGGTGCGCCGCAGCCATGCCTTTGCTAGCCCACGCAATCCCAACCTTTCGATTCTCGAACTTCACCTAGTCGATTGCACTGGTCGGATCAAGGTGAGTCGCTTTTTTGCTGGGCAGCGCTTTTCCAGTCCTGGTTGGCTGCAATCCCAGCTACGACTGTTTCCAGTTGGAGCCACCGTTGCGGTCAGTGGCCTGGTCAAGGAAACCCCCTATGGGCCCGCGTTCCAGGACCCGTTGATGGAGGTGTTGGAGTCGCCCCAGGCACCGGTGCGCTCCGAAACGATCGGCAGGCTTCTGCCTGTTTACGGCCTCACTGAAGGATTGGGTGCAGACCGGCTGCGCCAGGTGGTGGAAGCCGTGATTCCCTTGGTGAATAGCTGGCCCGATCCCCTGCCTGAGGCCCTGCGCCGCAGCCAGAAGCTGATGGGCCGCTCTGAGGCGCTCACCCAGATCCATGGGCCCAGCAGCCAGGAGCAGCTGCAGGCAAGTCGTCGCCGCCTGGTGTTTGATGAGTTTTTGCTGCTGCAGTTGGGCCTGGCCCAAAGGCGCCGCCAACTGAGCCAGAGGCCATCGCCACCCCTGGCCTTGCCACCGGGTGGCGATGGCCTGGTGCAGCAATTTCTCACCATCCTGCCCTTTGGTCTTACCGGTGCCCAGCAACGGGTGCTAGCTGAGATCCGTGCCGATCTGGCCCGCCCCCAGCCCATGGCCCGCTTGGTGCAAGGAGATGTGGGCAGTGGCAAAACCGTGGTTGCCCTGGCGTCCCTACTCACTGCGATCGAGGCGGGCTGCCAGGGGGCCTTGATGGCGCCTACCGAGGTGCTGGCCGAACAGCACTACCGCAAGCTGGCGGAGTGGCTGCCCCAGCTACACGTCACTTCAGCTCTTCTCACTGGCTCCACCTCAGCCCCGCGACGGCGGCAGCTGCTGCAGGATTTAGTCAACGGTCAGCTGCAACTGCTGGTGGGCACCCACGCCCTGCTGGAGGACCCAGTGCAGTTCGATCGGCTTGGGTTGGTTGTGGTTGATGAACAGCACCGCTTCGGGGTGCGCCAGCGCAATCGCTTACTGGCTAAGGGGCTGCAGCCCCATCTGCTGACTATGACGGCAACGCCAATTCCTCGCACCCTGGCCCTGTCTCTTCATGGCGATCTGGATGTGAGCCAGATCGACGAATTACCCCCGGGACGCCAGCCAATCCGCACCAGCATGATCAAAGGCAGTCAGCGCCAGCGGGGCTATGAGCTGATCCGCGAGCAGGTGGCCCTTGGCCAGCGGGCCTATGTGGTGCTGCCGCTAGTGGAGGAGTCGGAGAAACTCGAGCTGCGCTCGGCTGTGGAGGTACACCGCCAATTGAGTGAGGAGGAGTTTCCGGATTTAGCCGTGGGGCTATTGCATGGCCGGTTAAGCAGCGCTGAGAAACAGGCCGCCATCGGCGCCTTCGCCAGCGGGCAAACCCAGGTGCTTGTAAGCACCACGGTGGTGGAGGTGGGTGTTGATGTGCCGGAGGCCAGTGTGATGGTGATTGAGCATGCTGAACGCTTCGGTCTTGCCCAGTTGCACCAGCTGCGGGGTCGAGTGGGGCGGGGAGCTGCCGCCTCCTACTGCCTGTTGATCAACGACAGCAGCAACGTGCTGGCCCGCCAGCGGTTGGAGGTGCTGGTGCGCACCAGCGATGGCTTTGAAATAGCCGAGATGGATATGCGTCTGCGGGGGCCAGGCCAGGTGCTGGGTACACGCCAGAGCGGCCTGCCTGATTTAGCCCTAGCGAGTCTCACCGAGGATGGAACTGTGCTCGAAGAAGCCCGCGACGTAGCCCGCATGATCACAGCTGCTGATCCGGAACTACTGCAGCATCAGGGGTTAGCCCATGCCCTGGCTGAGCAGCGTCGCCGCCAGATGGATCAAGCGGCTCGGCTTAACTAGCCACCTACCTAGGCGGATAGGTAGTCGGAAACCTGCCCTGATAAATCGCGCATGGAAGCAACGGCCCGACGCTCTAGCCCGCGGGCAGTATCACGGGTGATACCAAGTTCGCGGGCCACCGCTGACAAGCTCAAAGCCGTCTCCTGGTCGATGCCGTAACGCATCTTGAGTAATTGGGCTTCCTGTTCGGGTAGCTGATCCAGCAACTTACGAATATTGCTCTTGAGGCAATTCTCTAGTGCCAGTTGATCCGGCTGTACCCCGTCGCAGGCTACTTTGTCAAGCAGATTAATGGCTTCCCCTTCGGCCGTGGTGTAATCGAAACTGAGGGGCTGCACGGCTCGAAACATCAGCTCCTCTACGTCCAGTTCAGACATGCCTGCGGCTGATGCCAGCTCATGCAGCCTGGGCGGACGACCTAGTACCTGGCTTAGCTCCCGCTGACAGCGTTTGAGTTTGCTGAGGGAAGCCGTGATTGGTGCTGGTAAGCGAATGGTGCGGCTCTTGTTCTTGATTGCCTGGGTGATGCCCTCCCGAATCCACCAGTAGGCGTAGGTAGAAAACTTATATCCACGACTGGGATCGAATTTTTCCACGCCTCGCACCAGCCCAATCGTGCCCTCCTGGATCAGATCTGCCAGCTCAAAGCTGCTGTTGGTGTAGTTCTTGGCGATTGACACCACCAAGCGCAGATTCGCCGACACCATTCTTTCCTTGGCCTGCCTGCCATCGCGGATCCGGGCTTGAAGCTCATCTATTGCTAGATCGGCAGCAACAGCTAGCTGCTGGTCATTAGGGGCAATCCCGCCAGCCCTCAAGGTGAGCTCCTCGCGAACCTCCTCGAGGGCGACAAGTTGTTGAACCTGGCGCCCAAGGGTGATCTCCTGCTCAGCGCTCAGCAGCGGCACCCTGCTGATGTCGCGCATATAGGAGCGCAACAAATCCCGGCCATGGCTGCCATCTAGGGGGTGATCGCCGCTCAAAACGAAGCGAGTGGGCATGGGCGAGGTCTGGGTGGTCGTCAGAGTTTCGAAACCTTAAGGGCTTGATGCGGTGATCTGCCGGCCACCTCTGGCCTTGCTGCCCAGGTTGAATGGCAAAGCCTGACCTCCGCCCCCTTGCGCCCCTGGAACTCCATTCCGATTGCTGAGGTTGATGAGCCGCTGCAGGAAATTCCAATGGCCTTGCTGCGGCTCGAACCCCATCCCTACGCAACCCTGGGAGCGCCCTATGGGCCTGCTGCATCGCCATTTCGGTTGCGGCAGGGGGTGATCTCCCGCCTGCTGCAAGCCCAGCAAGCGCTGCAGAAGCAGCAGCCTGGCTGGAGCTTGGCGATTTTTGATGCCTGGAGGCCTGTTGCCGTTCAGCGCTTCATGGTGCGCCACTCCCTAGTAACTGAGTGTGGTCGAATCGGCATCAACCCCGACCATCCCTCCCCAGAGCGAGATCGGGCAGAGGCCGCCGTGGGCCGCTTCTGGGCTCCTCCCAGCGATGATCCGGCCACCCCACCACCCCACAGCACCGGAGCTGCCGTGGATCTCACCCTGGCCGATGCTGGCGGCCAGGCCCTGGCGATGGGGGGAGAGATCGATGCAATTGGCAGGATTTCCGAGCCCTTATTTCATCAAGCCGCCGCCTTGGCTGATTCCTGCAGCCCTGCCGCTACCTGGCACCAGCGCCGCCAATTGCTGGCCAGGGTGATGGCTGGGGCCGGATTTGAGCAGCACCCCAACGAGTGGTGGCACTTCAGCTGGGGGGATCAGCTCTGGGCCTGGCGTAGCGGCGCCAGGGAGGCCTGTTATGGACGGGTAGGGGATTCGGCCAGTTCCCTGCTTAGTTGAATCTGACGCTGAATCTGGCTGAGGCGTGCCAGCACGGCTCAGCCAGCCCCTGCTTCCAGTAATTTCTGCACGGTGTCACGGCCACTCTTGACCACAAAATCGCCAAAGCTGCGGCGGCCGCCGGCGCACTGCCAGGCCTTCAGCAGCGGTTCAAGGGTGGTTTCTAGATCCTCAAGCGGCATCTTCTCGAGATAGGGCTCCGCTATTCGGCTGAGGTTGGGGGTGCCCCCCAGCCACAACTGATATTGGTCAACACCACTGCCAACCAGGCCGATCTCGGCCATGTAGGGGCGGGCGCAGCCATTGGGGCAGCCGGTGATGCGCACTAGCACCGATCGGGAAATCTCCAGGCGCTGCAGTTGGGCTTCCAGCCGCTCCAGCACGCTTGGCAGGATGCGCTCAGCTTCCGTAACAGCGAGACCACATAGGGGCATTGCCGGACAGGCCAGGGCGTGGCGCTGCAGTGGGGCAGGTGCTTCCGGTGCATTGATGCCAAGCTCAGCCAGGGCAGCGCGGATGGTGGAGCGCTGGGCGGTGCCGATGTTGCAGAGCAGCAGATCCTGGTTGGGGGTGAGTCGCACCTCGAGCTTGTAGGTGTCGACCAGTCGACGTAAACCACTCTTGAGCTCACCGGATAGGCGTCCGCACAGCACTGGTAGGCCCACAAACCAAAGGCCACGGCTCTGGCGATGCCAGCCGAGGTAATCCTCGAGCTTGGTTTTTGGCTCTAGCCGCATCCCTTTGATCGGGTGGGCGAAGTAGCGCTCCTGAAGCTCCTGACGGAACCAATCGACGCCCCGGTCGTGGATTAAATACTTCATGCGGGCATGGCGCCTTTGCTCCCGGTCGCCATGGTCCCGCTGTAGGGCCACGATCGCCTGCAGCAGTTCAAGCACGTGCCCATAGGCCACATAACCGAGGCGGTCCGCTGTACGAGCGAAGGTCTCCTCCTTGTTGTGGGTGCGGCCCATGCCACCACCTACGTAAACGTTGCAGCCCAGAGGGCTGCCTTGGGGGTCACAGAACAGCACCAAGCCGATGTCCTGGGTCAGCAGGTCTACCGAGTTGTCGCCGGGAACGGTGACGGCAACCTTGAATTTTCGGGGCAGGTAGGTGTCGCCATAGAGCGGTTCGGCCGCATCACCGCTAAATACTGCACCCTCCTGCTGCAGTGCCTTGATTTTGGCTACCGCAGTGCTGGGCTTGATCCTGTAGCTGAGCTCACCATCAACCCAGAGGTCGAGGTAGGACCCCTCAGCCGCCTGGGGGGCGAGCAAATCAGCGATGTCGTCGGCAAGCTTGCGCGCAGCGGGGTATGCCCCCTTTTCAAAGGGTGCTGCCGGCGCCATCACATTGCGGTTGATGTCGCCACAGGCCGCCAGGGTCGAGCCCAGCTCGCGCACGATCGTGCCGATTACCTCTTTGAGGTTCTCCTTTCGGACGCCATGCATTTGAAATGCCTGGCGAGTGGTGACCCGCAGGCTGCCGTTACCAAGCCGGTCGGCAAGCTCGTCTATGGCCAGAAAGAGGGGCCCCGGGACCCGCCCACCGGGATTGCGCAACCGCAGCATCATCTGCCAATCCTTCTCAGCGCCCTTGCGCCGGTTTTCGCGGTTGTCCTGCTGGTAGCTGCCGTGAAACTTCAGGATCTGGACAGCACCTTCCGTGAAATTCAGGGAGTCGTTGCCGAGCTCCGTCAGCAATGGCTCTTTGAGGTGGCCACTACTGGCCTTGAGCTGCTCAAATTTGGAGGCGGCCGGCTTGACTTCGGGCATCAGGTCCTTGGCACAACGCTCGGCACGCCAATGAAGTTAGCGAACGGCGTTCAATACAGTCGTCTTGTGTTGCCCTGCCGCAGTGTCGACTTTTTTGCTCGAAATCGGCACTGAGGAACTTCCGGCCGATTTTGCGCGGCTAGCCCTGCCCCAGCTGGAGCAGCTGGTGCGCCGCGATCTGGCCACCTTGAGGCTCAGTCACGAGCGCGTTTACTGCACAAGTACGCCCCGCCGGTTGGTGGTCAGCGTCACGGGGCTGCCGCATCGCCAGCCAGATCTTGAGGAGGAGCGCAAGGGGCCTCCCCAGGCCCAGGCCCTCAAGGATGGCCAACCAACTGCTGCAGCCCTTGGCTTTGCGAAACGCTGTGGCGTTGCCCCCGAGGCCCTGGAAATTCGTGACACGGCTAAGGGACCATTTTTGTTTGCCCGCTGCCTCGAACCAGGCCAACCCACCACCGATGTGCTGGCAACCCAGGTTCCCCTTTGGTTTGAGGCCCTGCAGGGACGCCGCTTCATGCGCTGGGGGGAGGGGGAGAGTCGCTTCTCTAGGCCAGTGCGGTGGCTTGTGGCCCTGCTCGATGCCGAGCTGGTGCCCGTAAGCCTTGTTGGCAGCGATCCGGTCGTCACGGCTGGCAGGGAGAGCCGGGGCCATCGCCTACATCAGGCCAGCGTGACCATCCCTAGCGCCGTGGCCTACACCGATCTGCTGGCCGCCGCGGGTGTGGAGGTTGATCGCGATCGCCGTGGAGCCGTTATCCGCCGCGCCGTTGAAACTGCAGCCTCAACCCACAACGCCGAGGCCGATCTGCCGGAGACGCTCTTCCAGGAACTGATTGACCTAGTCGAATCGCCCACCCTGCTGCAGGGTCAATTCGACGAGCACTATTTAGGCCTGCCGGCCGAGGTGCTCAGCACCGTGATGCGCGCGCACCAACGCTATGTGCCTCTCTATGCAAAGGGCCACAACCTTGATCCGCTAGCCCTTGCTGCCCGAGGCAGCTTGCTGCCACGCTTTTTGTGCGTCAGCAACGCCCTGCCCGAAGCCGCTGCCAACGTGTCGCGTGGCAACGAGCGGGTGCTGAAGGCTCGACTCGCCGACGCTGAATTCTTTGTACGGGCTGATCGCAATGTTGCCAGTATTGATCGCAGGTCTCAGCTAGAGCGGGTCACCTTCGCTGAGGGCTTGGGCTCCCTGCTCGATCGCACGGAGCGGCTCGAATGGTGCACAGACGTCCTGCTTGAGCAGCTAGAGCTTTCCTCCAGCTGCGGCAGCCATGCCCGTCGGGCGGCCCATCTCTGCAAACACGACCTTGTCAGCCAGATGGTGGGTGAATTCCCAGAGCTGCAGGGAGCAATGGGGGGCAAATATCTGGTGGCAGAGGGAGAGCCCCATCAGGTAGGCCTGGCTGTACTGGAGCACTACTTGCCCCGTGGCGCCGGCGACGCCCTACCCAGCTCCGAGGCAGGAGCTGTTGTCGCCCTGGCTGAGCGCCTGGAGTTGCTCTTAAGCATTTACGCCAAGGGCGAACGTCCAACCGGCTCCTCCGATCCCTACGCCCTGCGCCGCGCGGGCCAAGGCCTGCTGCAGATTTTGTGGGAGAAGGGCTGGCGCTTGGATCTGCTCGCCCTTTTGCAGCGCTCATGCCAGCACTGGGCTGAGCTGCTGCCTCACTACGCCGTTGATGCGGAAAAATTAACCACTGAGCTCGCCGACTTCCTGCGCCAGCGGCTGGTGAGCCTGCTTGAGGAAGGCGGAATGGATGTCGACCTAGTGCAAGCGGTGGCTGGGAACACAGGTGATCAAGGGAGGGTGCTGTCCGATCCAGAGGATGCCCGGCAACGAGTTGCCCTGCTTATGGAGCTGCGCAGCTCGGGCCAGTTGGCAGCGGTGCAGGCGGTAGTTACACGGGCGGCGCGGCTGGCAAACCAGGCCGATCTGCCGAGCAGCGTGCTCAGTGCCGCGGCAGTAGTCGATCCGGATCTGTTCGAAAAAAGTAGTGAGGCAGCCATGTTGGCCGTGCTCAATAAGCTTGAGCCCATCGCCACCAGTAGGGCCCATGATCGCTATCGCAACCTGGCTAGCGGGCTTTCGGCTGGTGCCCCAGCCTTGGCGGCATTCTTTGACGGCGAGCAGAGCGTGATGGTGATGGCTGAAGATGGAGCGGTACGCAGCAACCGTCTCCATTTGCTGGGGGTGCTGCGCAATCAGGCTTTCGTATTGGCTGACTTCAGTCGCATCGTGGGATGAGATCCCCATAGGCTATAGGAATGTTGTTGACCTAAATGCCTGTTCAAATTGGGGGTCATTGTTGAGCTTGCTTCCGTTGCCGCCGGCCTTCTTGTCGCCCGTTTCACCGCGGCGCCGAGATTTTCAGCTCGAGGCCTTCCGCCAAGGCGATGACCGCATCGCCAGCTGGCAGTTAATCAATACTCTCGTGCCGACAGCCCTGCTTTGGGCATCAGTGCCGGCGCTCGCTGCCGCCGGGGCAGGCCTACGGCTACTGCTGCTGCCAGTGCTGCTGCTACTAGTCCTTTTTTCGGCGCGCTCATTCGCGCTAATGCACGATTGCGGCCACGAATCGCTCTTCAAAACTCGCTGGATAAACAGGCCCGTTGGTTTTCTCCTGGGTTGCCTAAATGCAATCCCCCAACACCCCTGGTCCCGCGGCCACGCCTTCCACCACAAACACAACGGCAACTGGGAGCGCTATCGGGGCCCCTCTGCTGTGCTGACCCTGAGCGACTACTTGGCCCTGTCTCCACGGCAACGCTGGTTCTATGGACTTAGTCGCCACCCTCTGATGCTCTTTCCAGGCGGTTGCTACTACCTGCTGATTCGGCCAAGGATTGTGCTGGTACTGGGTGTATCTGAGTGGCTAGCATCTATGGCATCCCACCTGGGCCAAAAGGGACTAACCGGCCTTGCTGAGCTGCCAGCATTGAGCCGTAATTTTCGCTCCAGCCATTGGTATACATCAGCTGAGTGTATAGATCTTTTTGCAAATAATCTGGTTGTACTCACTAGCTGGTTGCTGATGGGATCATGGCTTGGCCACGGCCTCTTTTGGAGCTGCTACCTATTAGTGATGACTTTATCTGCAGCATTATTTCTCTGCATCTTTTTTGTTCAACACAATT